>Ga0209698_10000563_pt1 | contig 42450 bp, 44 predicted proteins | sample LitLauG_LLR_2012_FD_187203 | JGI IMG/M metagenome (GOLD analysis project Ga0209698, IMG submission 187203) | Freshwater sediment microbial communities from Pennsylvania, USA - Little Laurel Run_MetaG_LLR_2012 (SPAdes) (version 2) | ecosystem: Environmental > Aquatic > Freshwater > Creek >... | reverse complement strand
GGCGCCCACGCCGGTGGCCCTTTTGATCGCCTCGGCGCCGAAGATGGCCGCTTTCGCGGTCGCCTTCCGCCTGCTGGTCGAGGGTTTGGCGCCGATCGCGGGCGACTGGCACGTGATGCTGATGCTGCTGGCACTGGCCTCGCTCGCGGTGGGCAACCTGACCGCGGTCGCGCAGAGCAACCTGAAGCGGATGCTCGGGTACTCGACCATCGGGCAGATGGGCTTCATGCTGCTGGCGATGCAATCGGGCGTGGTGGGCGGCACCACGGCCAGCGCGGCGGCGGCCTACGGGGCCGCGATGTTCTACATTCTCACCTACGCGCTGGCCACGCTGGCGGCCTTCGGCGTGATGCTGCTGCTGTCGAGGCAGGGCTTCGAGGCCGAGCAGATTTCCGATCTGAGCGGCCTGTTCCGGCGCCGGCCGTGGTACGCGTTCGTGATGGCTCTGGCGATGTTCTCGCTTGCGGGGGTGCCGCCGTTGGTCGGGTTCTACGCCAAGCTGGTGGTGCTGCAGGCCCTGCTGGCCGACCATTCCTCGCTGCCGGTCGTGTGGATCGCGGTGATCGCCGTGCTGTTTTCGCTGGTCGGCGCCTTCTACTACATCCGCGTGGTCAAAGTGATGTACTTCGATGCGCCGGTCGGCGATGAGCCCTTCGATGCCGCCGCGGACATGAAGATCGCGTTGACGGTCAACGGCGTCGCAGTGCTGGTGCTGGGTGTGCTGCCGCAGTACCTGCTCGGGTTGTGCTCGAGCGCGATGGTGCGCACCTTGGGCGGCTGAGCCTCTCGTGCCGCACCGCACGCGCCGTATCGAGGAGTCGATCGCCGCCTCGGGCCAGGCCGCCGATGCGCTGGCGGAAACGCCGCTGCACGAGCGGGTGGCGTACGAGGGCGGCATGCTGCGCCTGCAGCGCGACATCGTGCGCTGTCCGGACGGCCACGTGGCCTACCGCGAGTTCGTCCGCCATCCCGGCGCCGTGATGGTGATTCCGATGGCGGACGAGGACCGCGTGATCCTGGAGCGCCAGTTCCGCTATCCGCTGCGCCGGGCCTTCATCGAGTTCCCGGCAGGCAAGATCGACCCGGGCGAGGGGCTGCTGGATTGCGCGCAGCGCGAGCTGCTGGAGGAGACCGGTTATCGCGCGCGCGACTGGACCCACCTCGGAGGGTTCCACAACGCGGTCGGCTACAGCGACGAAAGGATCGATGTGTTCGTCGCGCGCTCGCTGCAGGCCGATACGGCCCGCCGCGACCCGGGCGAAGTTCTGGAGGTGTTCGACGCGCACTGGCGCGAACTGGACCAGTGGGTGTGTGACGGCAGGATCACCGACGGCAAGACGATCATCGGGATCTGCTGGCTGGCGCGCTTTCTCGACGCGCGCTGACGGCGGCGCGATGACGCGGGACTTGAAAGAGCGCCTGCGCCTGCCCGCCCGCTTGACGCGGGTTTCCTGGCGCGATCTGGCAGTGGTCGGCGTGCCGACCCTGCTCGTCATAGCGGCGGCCTTCGCGATCGCCGTCCGCTTCGTGCAGCCGGCGCCTCCCTCGCGGATCGTGATGACGGCGGGCACGGAAGGCAGCGCGTTCCGGAACTACGCCGAGCGTACCGGAAGATCCTCGCCCGCAACGGCATCACGCTCGAAATCCTGCCTTCGATGGGCGCGGTCGAGAACCTGAAGCGCCTGTCCGATCCGAAGCAGCGCGCCGACGTCGGCTTCGTGCAAGGCGGCCTGCCGGCGGAACTGCGCTCCGACGACCTGGTGTCGCTCGGCACCGTGTTCTACGAGCCGCTGTTCGTGCTCTACCGGAGCGCCACGCCGATCGATCGGCTGTCCGGATTGGCGGGCAAGCGCGTGGCGATCGGGCGCGAGGGCAGCGGCGGCGCGGCCCTTGCACTGGCGCTGCTGAAGGCGAACGAAATCGAGCCTGGCGGCGCCACGACGCTGCTGCCGCTTGCGGACGAAGCGGCGCTGCAGGCGATGCTGCAGAAGCGCGCCGACGCGGTGTTCCTGGCGGGCGACTCGGCCCGGCCCGAGCAGATCCGCCGCCTGCTGCATACGCCGGGGCTGCGCCTGTTCGATTTCGTTCAGATCGACGGATATCTGCGCCGCTTTCGCTACCTGAGCCGGATCGATCTGCCCACGGGTGTGCTGGACCTCGGCATCAACCTGCCCAACCACCCGACCACGCTGGTCGGCCCCACGGTGGAGCTGATCGCCCGCTCGGGGCTGCACCCGGCGCTGTCCGACCTGCTGATCGAGGCGGCGCAGGAAGTCCATGGCCACGGTTCGCTGCTGCAGCGCGCCGGCGAGTTTCCCTCGCCGGTGGAGCACGACTTCCCGATCAGCGAGGACGCGACGCGCTACTACAAGTCGGGCAAGAGCTTCGCGTACAGGCATCTGCCGTTCTGGCTGGCCAGCCTCGTCGACCGTCTGGTGGTGCTGCTGGTGCCGATGCTGGTGCTGCTGGTGCCCGCGCTGCGCCTGCTGCCGGCCATGTACAACTACCGCATCCGCACCCGCATCTACCGGCGCTACGCGCAGCTGATGGCGGTGGAACGCGACAGCCAGGACCTTGCAGGCCCCGACCAGGCGCGCAAGATGCTCGAGCGGGTCGATGTGCTGGAGAAGGCGGTGATCAATCTGAAGCTGCCGGCGAAGTTCGCCGACGAAGCCTATGTGCTGCGGCAGCACATCGACTTCGTGCGCGCGCGCCTCGCCCAGGTGGCGGCTGGGGCTCAATCCGGTTGAGCCTTGTCTCGACAGCCGGTATAACGACCGGGGCGATTTGCAGGCGGATGAAGAATCTGAAGAGTTCCAAGGCCGTTCCGCGGTGGGTGCTCGGCACAGCATCAGCAACCAGCGGCATGGCCGCCGCGACGCAATGAACGACCCGCGAGCGCCCGCAACACGATGATCGCGCTTCAGTTCCTGCAGACGGATCCCGACGACTCGCAGCGGGAGGAGTACCTGCTCCCCGCCGAAAAGCTCATAGCCGGCAACCCCAAGCAGGTCGTCTGGAACGCGTATACCGACGCCGGGGGCCGGTTCTCCGCGGGCCTGTGGCAGAGCGAGGTGGGCAAGTGGCGCGTCCGTTATACCGAGGAGGAGTACTGCCACGTGCTGCAAGGCGTGAGCGTGATCTGCGATGCACAGGGCACGGCGGTGACCGTGTCGGCGGGCGACCGGTTCGTGATTCCCCGCGGTTTCGTGGGGACCTGGGAGGTGGTGGAGCCGACGCGCAAGGTCTACGTGATCTACGAGCGGGGCGAGTAGGGCGCCTTTGACAGCACGACCCCTTCAGGGTGGTCGCAACATCGCAGAACGGGAGGGCTCAAAAATGATGTACGGGTACAACGGCCTCTGGGGCGTGCTCGTCCTCGCCGGCGACATCTGGGCGCTGATCAATATCTTTCAAAGCACCGTATCCAACGAGAAGAAATTGCTTTGGGTGCTGGTTGTCGTGCTGCTGCCGGTGCTGGGTTTGATCCTGTGGTTCTTCCTCGGGCCGCGCGATGGCCGTTCGTAGGCGGTCAAACAAGATGAGCGTCCCGGCCTCGAGTCGTGCGAGGGGAAGGGCTACGCTTTTTCCGGTTCACCCGATCGCGCCAGGGCGAACGCCAGCGCGAGGCTGAGCGATTCGGCTATCGCCATGAAGAATGGAACGGAGAAGAAGAATCGCCAGAGCACTACGGCGCTCAGTGCGTATGAAACGAAGAAGACTGCAATGATCGGGCGCAGTCTTGCGCAATCGCGTTTCGCCAGGCCGGCCATCAACCAGAGCACTACGCCCTGGCCGGCCAGATAGACACTGATGACCAGACCGAAGCCAAGATAGAAATCCCAGTACGTTCTCTCGGATCCCAGCGCGTCGAAGCGTAAAGATTTCATCGCCTCGATGACGGCGGTCCCTTGCGAACCCGTCTCCGGTGTCCAAGGCATACCCATGGTATGGCCGGCGCACTGCAGGAGCGTGACCAGGGCGGCGATTCGCAGCCACAGTGACGTGGTCATCGGATCTTCCCTTCAATGGTGGACCGATATTGGTTCGCCTGATTACATGTTCGAGTAGTTCGGTCCGCCTCCGCCTTCGGGCGCCACCCACACGATGTTCTGGGTCGGATCCTTGATGTCGCACGTCTTGCAGTGGACGCAGTTCTGCGCGTTGATCTGCAACCTCTGGACGGCGCCCTCCGAAACGAACTCGTACACGCCGGCCGGGCAGTAGCGCGACTCGGGCCCGGCGTACCGGGCCAGGTTCACCCGCACCGGCACCGACGGATCCTTCAGCGTCAGGTGGGGCGGCTGGTTCTCCTCGTGGTTGGTGTTCGAAACGTACACCGAGGACAGCCGGTCGAACGTGATGCGGCCATCGGGCTTCGGATATTGAATCGGGGTGCATTCCGACGCCGGACGCAGCTTGGCGTGATCGGGCGTCCTTCGATGCAGCGTCCAGGGCGCGCGCCCGCGCAGCACCACCTGGTCGATTCCGAACATCAGCGTGCCGACCCACAGGCCCTTGTCCATCCAGGGCTTGAAGTTGCGCGCCACGCTCAGCTCCTGGCGCAGCCACGAGTGTTCGAACTCGCGCGGGTACTGCGCCAGCTCGTCGTGGCTGCGTCCGGCCGCGATCGCGTCGAACACGGCGTCGGCCGCCAGCATTCCGGACTTCATCGCGGCGTGGCTGCCCTTGATGCGGGAGGCGTTCAGGAAACCGGCCTCGCAACCGATCAGGGCGCCGCCGGGAAAGATCAGCTTGGGCAGCGACGGCAACCCCCCCGCCGTGATGGCGCGGGCGCCGTAGGATATGCGCCGGCCGCCCTCGAGCGTGGGGCGGATCGCCGGATGCAGCTTGAAGCGCTGGAATTCCTCGAACGGGGACAGGTACGGATTGGAGTAGCCCAGCCCCACCACGAAGCCGACCGCGACCAGCCGGTCCTGCATGTGGTACATGAACGAGCCGCCGTAAGTGTCCGAATCGAGCGGCCAGCCCGCGGTGTGAACCACCCGGCCGGGCTGGTGCTGTGCGGGGGCGACTTCCCACAGCTCCTTGATCCCGATCGCATACGCTTGCGGATCGCGCCCGTGGTCGAGGCCGCGGCCCTCGATCAACTGGCGTCCCAGCTGGCCGCGCGAGCCCTCGGCGAACAGCGTGTAACGCGCGTGCAGCTCGACTCCGGGCTGGAAATTCGGCGTCGGCTGCCCATCGCGTCCGATCCCGAGGTCTCCGGTCGCGACACCGACCACCTGGCCCCCCGAATCGGTCAGGACCTCGGTGGCGGCAAAGCCGGCGAAGATCTCCACGCCCAGCTCCTCGGCCTGCCGGCCCATCCAGCGCACCAGGCTGCCCAGGCTGATCACGTAATTACCGTGATTGCGGAAGCAGGCCGGCAGCATCCAGTCGGGCAGGGCCGCCGCCCGCTGCTCGGTCAGGAACAGGAATTGATCCGCACTCACCGCAGTCTCGACCGGCGCCTTGCGCTGCTTCCAGTCGGGGATCAGCTCGGTCAGCGCGCGCGGATCCAGCACGGCGCCCGACAGGATGTGGGCGCCGATCTCCGAGCCCTTTTCCAGCACGCAGACGCTCAATTCGCACCCGGCCTGCAGCGCGCGTTGCTTCAGCCGGATCGCCGCGGCCAGGCCCGCGGGACCGCCGCCGACGATCACCGCGTCGTATTGCATGACCTCGCGCGCGCCCTCCGGCATGGACCCCTCCCGTCCGCAGCGGAAGAGCCATTCTAGTGTGCGATCATTTCGCCGGGCGGTTTTCCAGGGGAGCACGGATGGCGTTGAAGGTGAATTTGAAGGAAAAGGTCGCTTTCGTCAGCGGGGCATCGAGCGGCATCGGCGCGCGCTGCGCGCGCGTGCTGGCGGCGGCCGGCGCCAACGTCGTGCTGGCGGCGCGGCGGGTCGAGCGGTTGAAGGACCTGCGCGCCGAGATCGAGGCAGCCGGCGGTGCCGCCCATGCCACGTACCTGGACGTGACCGATCTGGACAGCCTGCAGGCCGCGCTGGTGGAGGCCGAATCGCAGTGCGGGCCACTCGACATCCTGATCAACAATTCCGGCGTCGGCGGGGCGCGGGAGCTCACGGAGGTCGACGCCGACGAGTACGAGCGCCTGTTCGACACCAACGTGAGGGGCGCCTTCTTCCTGGCACAGGCGGTGGGCCGTCGCATGATCGAGCACAGCCGCAGCAATTCCGGATTTCGCGGGCGAATCATCAACATCGCCTCGGTGGCGGGCCTGCGGCCGGTACCGCAACTCGGCGTTTATGGGATGACCAAGGCCGCCGTGATTCAGATGACGCGCGCGCAGGCGAAGGAATGGGGTCGATTCGGCATCAATGTGAACGCGATCTGCCCCGGCTACCTGCACACCGAAATGACCGAGGGGCTGTGGGAAACAGAGCGCGGCCAGCGCTTGCTCCAGTCGTTGCCGAGGCAGAGGGTCGGCTCGGTCGAGGACCTGGACGGCCTGGTACTGCTGCTGTCGTCGGACGAGAGCCAGATGATCAACGGCGCCGCGATCCCGGTCGATGACGGTTGGTCTCTGGCGTGAGGGTTAGAATTTTGCTGCAACGGATGCGGAGTGCCGGATGAACAAGCTGTTTGCTTCGGCGCAGGCTGCGCTGGACGGCCTGGTGAAGGACGGCCAGACCATCGCGGTCGGCGGGTTCGGCGTGTGCGGCGTGCCGGAGGCCCTGATCCAGGCGCTCAAGGCCTCCGGGGTCGGGAACCTGACCTGCATCAGCAACAACGCGGGACTGGACGATTTCGGTCTAGGGCTGCTGCTGGGCACGCGCCAGATCCGCAAGATGATCGCCTCGTACGTGGGCGAGAACAAGGAATTCGAGCGCCAGTACCTGGCCGGCGAACTGCAGCTGGAGTTCACGCCGCAAGGTACCTTGGCCGAGCGGATGCGAGCCGGCGGGGCCGGAATCCCGGCGTTCTTCACGCGGACCGGCTACGGCACGATCGTGGCCGAAGGCAAGGAAACGCGAGAGTTCGAGGGCCACCACTACGTGATGGAGCGCTGGCTGCGCGCGGACGTGTCTCTGGTGAAGGCCTGGAAAGCCGATCGCCAGGGCAACCTCATCTATCGCAAGACTGCGCGCAATTTCAATCCGATGGTGGCCATGTGCGGGCAGGTCACGGTGGCCGAGGTCGAGACCCTGGTCGACAACGGCGAGCTGGACCCGGACCAGGTCCACACGCCTGGGATCTTCGTCAAGCGGCTGATCGTGAACGCGCATCCGAGCCGCCGCATCGAGCAGCGCACGGTGCGCCCTGCGGGAGCCTGACCATGGCGTGGAATCGCGATCAAATGGCGCAACGCGCGGCCCAGGAGCTGCGCGACGGCTACTACGTGAACCTGGGGATCGGAATGCCGACCCTGGTGGCCAACTACATTCCGGCCGGGATGGACGTGATGCTGCACTCCGAAAACGGGCTGCTCGGGATCGGACCTTTCCCGACCGAGGCGCAGATCGACGCCGACCTCATCAATGCCGGCAAGCAGCTGGTGACCGCGCTGCCGGGATCGAGCTACTTTTCCAGCGCCGATTCGTTCGCGATGATCCGGGGCGGACATATCGATCTGGCGATCCTGGGCGCGATGCAGGTGAGCGAGGCGGGCGACCTGGCCAACTGGATGATTCCCGGCAAGCTGGTCAAGGGCATGGGCGGCGCGATGGACCTGGTCGCGGGGGTCGAGCGCGTGATCGTGCTGATGGAACATGCCTCGAAGAGCGGAGAGCACAAGATCCTGCAGGAGTGCACGCTGCCGCTGACCGGCGTCGGGGTGGTCGACCGGATCATCACGGAACTGGGCGTGTTCGACGTCACGGACGACGGTCTGACGGCCGTCGAGATCGCACCGGGGGTGACGCACGAGGACATCCGCACCAGGACCGGCTGCCACGTGCACCTGACCGGCCAGCGCGCCTCGTAGGACGCGATTCGCAATTGAGCAATCGGGCGCCGGCGCACCAGTACAGCGAGCACCAGCACGGCGACAGCCGTCACGGCCACCACTCGGAGCCGTCCGGCTCGCGCCCGCTGGTGATCGCGGTTGCGTTGACCATCGGCTACGCGCTGGTCGAGCTGATCGGCGGCCTGTGGTCCGGATCGCTGGCGCTGCTGGCCGACTGCGGCCACATGGTGACCGACGCGGCCGCGCTGGTGTTCTCGCTGGCCGCCAACAAGGTGGCCCAGAGGCCGGCGTCCGAGAAGCACTCGTTCGGGCTGGCCCGGGCGGAGGTGATCGCCGCCTTCGTCAACTCGCTGGCGCTGCTGGCCGTGGTGGTGTGGCTGGTGATCGAAGGCATCGGCCGGATCCGCAACCCGCATCCGGTCAACGGCGGCGCGGTGTTCGTGATCGCGGCCCTGGGCCTGATCGTGAACCTGGGGGTGGCGTGGGTGCTGTCGCGCCACCGCCAGAACCTGAACATGCGGGCCGCGCTGCTGCACGTGCTGGGCGACCTGCTGGGCTCGGTCGGCGCGCTGGTCGCCGGCGCGGTCATCTACTTCACCGGCTACACGGTGGTCGATCCGTTGCTCTCGATGCTGGTGAGCGGCCTGATCCTGCGCTCGACGCTGGGGATTCTGAAGGAATCGACGCTGGTGCTGCTGGACAGCGTTCCGGCGGAGGTCGAATTTCAGGAGGTCGGAAATGCGCTGGCCTGCCTCGAAGGCGTCCGCTCGGTCCACGATCTTCACATCTGGTCGATGGTGCCGGGGCGCCACGCGGTGTCGGCTCACCTGCTGGTCGAGCGGATCGAACGCTGGCCGCAGATTCTGCTGGAGGCGCGCCAGCTGCTGACGCGCGACTTCGGCATCGATCACGTGACGCTGCAGCCGGAGTGGCTGCGGGTGCGGCCGTCCGGGGAGACGATCGCCGTGCGCGAGCTGCGGTAACTCCGGGCGAAACGATCCCGTTGGGGGCCTTCAGGCACCGATCGCGCGTTGCACCAGTTGCAGCACGCCGATCAGGATGGGCTGGTGCACCAGGTAGATGGTCAGCGGCCAGCGGCCCAGCCAGCGCACGACGCGCAGGGGTGCCCACTGCAGGCGCTGCAGCGGGCGCGGCAGGGCGTATCCGCGCTGGCGCCACAGCGCGGCCAGCCCGATGCCGATCGCGATCACGCCGAACCAGGGCACCAGCGGCACGTAATCCTCGGTCGGCGGCCGGTGTTCCGCCATTCCGATCCAGCTGATCCAGGCCGGATCCAGGCGCGCATCGTGCACGCTCCAGCCGAGTGCGAGCAGCGCGGCGCCGAGCGCCAGGTTCAGCGGTCCGAACGCCGGCAATGGCCGCGCCAGCAGCAGCGCCACCGCGACGAAGTGCAGGATGCCGAACCAGATCAGCCGGGGTCCGAACATCCAGGCGGTGGCGATCGATACCAGCGCGGCGGCGGCCGCGATCTGGCTCCAGCGGCGCCAGAAACGGGCCCCGGAGCGCCCGGCGGCATCGCCCAGGGCGACGCCGACGCCCGCCACCAGCGCGAACTGCGACACGATGGCGTCGCGCCAGGCGACCCAGGCCGGCTCCTCGGTCATCTGCAGGTGCAGCCAGCCGAAATAGGTCAGGTCGTAGATGAAGTGATAGGCAATCATCTGCGCGATCGCCAGCCCGCGCGCCAGGTCGACCACCGGCAGGCGCGCGGCCGGACCGCTGGCATCGGGATCAGGCGCGGACATTTCGAATCGGTGCGCAGCCGACGCCGCTCGGAGTTGTGATGGCCATCAGCGCGGCGCGGGTTCGTCGGATAATAGCGACCTCGAGGTCACGCTGACCGCTTTGGAAGGAGCTTCACAGATGACGCAGGCCGCCGCCGGTGCCTTGGGAGAGCTCGAGCCGTTCTGGATGCCGTTTTCCCCGAACAAGGAGTTCAAGAAGGAGCCGCGCCTGATCGTCCGGGCCGAGGGGATGTACCTGTACGCGCCCGACGGGCACGCCCTGATCGATGCCTCCGCGGGCCTTTTTTGCGTTGCCGCGGGGCACTGCCGCCCGGAGATCGCGGAAGCGGTGTTTCAGCAACTCAAGACGCTCGACTACGCCGGCTCGTTCCTGCGAGCGCATCCGAAGGCGTTCGAGCTCGCCGGCCGCATCGCCGAGTACACGCCGGAGGGGTTGAACCGCGTGTTTTTCGTGAACTCCGGGTCGGAAGCCGTTGATACGGCGATGAAAATCGCGTTGATGTACCACCGGGTCCGCGGCCAGCCGCAGCGGCAGATCTTCATTTCGCGCGAGCGCGCGTACCACGGCGTGAACCTGGGCGGCGTGGCGCTGGCCGGCATGGTGAACAACCGGCGCGCCTTCGGCACCGGGCTGCCGGTCGTGTACCACATGCGCCACACCGGACTGCCCGAGAACCGCATGGTCAAGGGTCAGCCGGAACGCGGCGCCGAGCTGGCCGACGATCTGCAGCGTTTCTGCCAGCTGTACGGTGCGGAGAACATCGCCGCGGTATTCGTCGAGCCGACCGCCGGCTCGTTCGGCTGCCTGCCGCCTCCCAAGGGCTACCTGGACCGGCTGCGCCGCATCTGCGACGACCACGGCATCCTGCTGGTGTTCGACGAAGTGATCTGCGGTTGGGGCAGAATGGGGGCCAATTTCGGCGCGCAGGCGTTCGGGGTCAAGCCCGACCTGCTGACGATGGCCAAGGCGCTCACCAACGGTGCGCAGCCGATGGGCGCGGTGGCGGCGCACCAGTCGATCTACGACGCGATCACCGAGGCCGGGCCCGAGCGCGGCATCGAGTTCTTCCACGGCTACACGTATTCGGCGCACCCGGTCGCCTGCGCGGCCGCGCTCGCCATGCTGGGCATCTTCGACAAGGAGCGCCTGATCGACAGGGCGCGCACGATGAGCCCGTATTTCATCGATGCGGTCCACGCGCTGGCCGATCTGCCGTGCGTGGCCGACATCCGGTCGGTCGGGCTGCTGGCCGCGGTCGAACTGCACCCTCAAGGTGCCCCGGGCAGCCGCGGTCACGAGGTTCAAAAGCGGCTGTACGACCGCGGCCTTCACCTGAAAAGCACCGGCGAATCGCTGATCCTGGCGCCGCCGCTGGTGGCCGAGCGCAGTCACATCGACGAGATCGTCGGAAAGCTGCGCGATGTCCTCTCGGAGATCTGACTCCCATGTTGTTTCGGCGGCGGCCGGCGCTGCCGGTATACTGTCGGTCCAGCGGTTGTGTACGCGCCAGATGACCAAATACGTATTCGTCACCGGCGGCGTCGTGTCCTCCCTGGGCAAGGGAATCGCGGCCGCCTCTCTCGCTGCGATTCTCGAATCGCGCGGCCTCAAAGTCACCCTCGTCAAGCTCGATCCCTACATCAACGTCGACCCGGGGACGATGAGCCCGTTCCAGCACGGCGAGGTGTTCGTCACCGAGGACGGGGCGGAAACCGACCTGGACCTGGGGCATTACGAGCGCTTCATCTCGGCGCGCATGCGGCGCGTGAACAACTTCACGACCGGTCAGATCTACGACTCGGTGATCCGCAAGGAGCGGCGCGGCGAATACCTGGGCAAGACGGTCCAGGTGATCCCGCACGTGACCAACGAAATCCAGGAGTTCATCGAGCGCGGCGCCAAAGCGGCCTGGAGCGGACGCACCGACGTGGCGATCGTCGAGATCGGCGGCACCGTGGGCGATATCGAGTCGCTGCCGTTCGTCGAGGCGGTGCGGCAGATGAGCCTGCGGATGGGGCCGGGCTCGGCCTGTTTCGTGCACCTGACGCTGGTGCCGTTCATACCGGCGGCCGGCGAGCTCAAGACCAAGCCGACCCAGCACAGCGTGCAGAAGCTGCGCGAGATCGGCATCTCGCCCGACGTGCTGCTGTGTCGCGCCGACCGCCCGATCCCGGAGGAGGAGCGCGCCAAGATATCGCTGTTTTCCAACGTGGCGCTGGACGCGGTGATCTCGGTGTGGGACGTCGACTCGATCTACAAGATCCCCTCGATGCTGCACCGGCAGGGGCTGGACGAGATCGTGTGCTTCCGCCTGGGCATCGTCGCCAAGCCGGCCGACCTGTCGGCCTGGGACCGGCTGGTCGAGGGGCTGGAGCATCCGCTGCACGAGGTGCGGGTCGGGATGGTCGGCAAGTACGTCGAACTGTCGGACTCCTACAAGTCGCTGAACGAGGCGCTGATTCACGCCGGGATCCACACCCGCACGCGGGTGAAGGTCGAGTACCTGGACTCCGAGCAGATCGAAAGCGGCGGCCTGCCCGATCTGTCGGGGATCGACGCGATCCTGGTGCCGGGCGGCTTCGGCCGGCGCGGCGCCGAGGGCAAGATTCAGGCGATCCGCTACGCGCGCGAGCACGGCGTGCCGTACCTGGGAATCTGCTTCGGGATGCAGCTGGCGACGATCGAATTCGCGCGCAACGTGTGCGGCCTGAAGGAGGCCAACAGCACCGAGTTCGAGCGCGACACGCGGCAGCCGGTGGTCGCGCTGATCACCGAGTGGACCGACCGCAGCGGCCAGGTCGAGTGCCGCACCGAGAACTCGGATCTGGGCGGAACGATGCGGCTGGGCGCGCAAAAGTGCCCGGTCGAGCCCGGATCGCTGGCGTTCCGGATCTACGGGCCCGAGGTCAACGAGCGGCATCGGCATCGCTACGAGGTCAACAACAATTACGTGCCGCAGCTCGAGTCCAAGGGGCTGCGTTTCCCGGCGCGCACCCCGGCCGAGAACCTGCCCGAGATCATGGAGCTGCCTTCGCACTCCTTCTTCTTCGGTGTCCAGTTTCATCCGGAGTTCACCTCGACCCCGCGCGCGGGTCATCCGCTGTTCAAGGCCTTCATCCAGGCGGCGCTTGCCTATCAGCAGGAGCGCCTGGGCGGCGCGCTGCGGATGGCCGTCGCATGAACCTGTGCGGATACCGAGTCGGACTGGATCGCCCGCTTTTCCTGATCGCAGGCCCGTGCGTGGTCGAATCGCAGCAGCTTGCGCTGGAAGTGGCCGGGCGCCTCCAGGAGCTTGCGGCCGCGCTGGCAATGCCGTTCGTGTTCAAGGCCAGCTACGACAAGGCCAACCGCAGCTCCGGGCGGTCGTTTCGCGGGCTGGGCATCGAGCAGGGACTGCGGATCCTGGCCGAGGTGCGGCGCCAGCTGGGCGTGCCGGTGCTCACCGACGTGCACACGGTGGAGGAAGTCGATCCGGTCGCCGCTGTCGTCGACGTGCTGCAGACGCCGGCCTTCCTGTGCCGGCAGACCGATTTCATCCAGGCCTGCGCCCGCTCGGGGCGCCCGGTGAACATCAAGAAGGGGCAGTTCCTGGCCCCGGGTGACATGAAAAACGTGGTCGACAAGGCGCGCGACGCGGCGCGCGAGGCCGGCCTGGATGCGGACCGGTTCCTGGCGTGCGAACGCGGTGTCTCGTTCGGATACAACAACCTGGTGAGCGACATGCGGTCGCTGTCGATCCTGCGGTCCACCGGGTGCCCGGTCGTGTTCGACGCCACCCATTCGGTGCAGCTGCCGGGCGGGCTGGGTTCGGCCAGCGGCGGCCAGCGCGAGTTCGTTCCGGTGCTGGCGCGGGCCGCGGTGGCCAGCGGGGTTGCGGGCATTTTCATGGAGACCCACCCGCGGCCGGCCGAGGCGCTGTCGGACGGACCGAACGCGGTGCCGCTCGCGCGCATGCCGGAGCTGCTGGAAACGCTGGTCGAGCTCGACCAGGTCGTCAAGAAGCGCGGATTTCTCGAAAACTCCTTTGAATGACCCATGAGTGCAATCGTTGACATTGTTGGCCGAGAGATTCTCGATTCCCGCGGCAACCCGACCGTCGAATGTGACGTGCTGCTGGAAAGCGGCGTGATGGGCCGCGCCGCCGTTCCCAGCGGCGCTTCCACCGGGTCGCGCGAGGCCATCGAGCTGCGCGACGGCGACCCCGGCCGCTACCTGGGCAAGGGGGTGCTGAAGGCCGTCGAGCACGTGAACACGGAGATCTCGGAGGCGATCATGGGCCTGGAGGCGGCCGAGCAGGCCTTCCTGGACCGCACGCTGATCGAGCTGGACGGCACCGAGAACAAGGAGCGGCTGGGCGCCAATTCGATGCTTGCGGTCTCGCTCGCCGTTGCGCGGGCCGCCGCGGAGGAGGCGGGGCTGCCGTTGTACCGTTACCTGGGCGGGGTGGGGGCGACCACGATGCCGGTGCCGATGATGAACATCATCAACGGCGGGGCCCACGCCGACAACAACCTGGACGTGCAGGAGTTCATGGTCGTGCCGTATGGCGCGCCGAGCTTTTCGGAAGCCTTGCGCTATGGGGCGGAGACCTTTCATGCCCTCAAGGGGCTGCTGCGCAGCCGCGGCCTGAACACCGCGGTCGGCGACGAGGGCGGGTTCGCACCGAGCGTGCGCAACCACGAAGAGGCGATCGAGCTGATCCTGGCGGCCATTCGCGCAGCCGGCTTCGAGGCGGGCACGCAGATCGGGCTGGCGCTGGATTGCGCAAGCTCGGAGTTCCACCGCGACGGCAAGTACCGGCTGGCGGCCGAGAACCTGGCGCTGTCGGCCGCCGATTTCGCCAACCTGCTGGCTCAGTGGTGCGACCGCTACCCGATCGTGTCGGTCGAGGACGGCATGGCGGAGGGCGACTGGAGCGGCTGGGAGACGCTGACCGAGCGCCTGGGTTCGCGCGTGCAGCTGGTGGGGGATGACCTTTTCGTCACCAACACGCGCATCCTGGCCGAGGGCATCCGGCGCGGCATCGCCAATTCGATCCTGATCAAGGTCAACCAGATCGGCACGCTGACCGAGACGCTGGAGGCAATCGAGATGGCCAAGCGGGCCGGCTATACCTCGGTGATCAGCCACCGCTCGGGCGAAACCGAAGACTCCACCATCGCGGACATCGCGGTGGCGGTCAACGCCGGGCAGATCAAGACCGGGTCGCTCTCGCGCAGCGATCGGGTCGCCAAGTACAACCAGCTGCTGCGGATCGAGGAGGACCTGGGCGACGTGGCGCGCTATGCGGGCCGCGGCGCGTTCGGCCACCTGGACTGAGGCGGCGTGAAGCGGCTCGCCGCGGTGCTGGCGGTGCTGCTGCTGGCGATCCAGTGGCCGCTCTGGTTCGGTCGGGGCGGGTGGCTGCGGGCGTGGGACCTGCAGCGCCAGCTCGATTCGCAACGATCGTCCAATTCGGCGCTGGAGGTTCGCAACGCCGCGCTGTCGGCCGAGCTGCGCAGCCTCCAGCAGGGCCGCGAGGCGATCGAGGAGCGCGCGCGCGAGGACCTGCACCTGATGCGCGGCGACGAAGTCTTCTTCCAGCAGCTGACGGCCGGAGCCGGCGACGGCCGGCCCGATCACCCGACCTCGCCCTGATGTGAAAGCGGCTTGACCACGGTCAAGCCGGCCGCAGCGTCCGGGACGTATCGTCACGCCACACCAGACCGGCCCGCGCGCCGGCCACTCAAGGAGTTGGTGTGTTCACCTCACCAGTCAGGTACGTGATGGACCGGCGCCCGCTGCTGATGGTGGCGCCGGAGATGACGGTCTTCGAAGCGGCCCGCAAGATGCAGGAGAAGCAGTGCGGTGCGGTGCTGATCGTCCGCGATGAGCGCCTGATCGGGATCTTCACCGAGCGCGACGCGGTGTTTCGGGTGATGGCGCAGGGTCGCGACCCCAGGTCCACCTTGCTTGCCGATGTGATGACCGCCTCGCCCAAGACGATCGGACCCGAGCGCTCGCTGGGCTACGCGATGATTCTGATGCACGAAAACGGCTTTCGCCACATGCCGGTGGTGGACGATGGCCGGCCGATCGGGCTGGTGTCGGCGCGCAACGCGCTGGACCCTGAGCTGGAAGAGTTCGTCTCCGAGTCCCAGCGCCGCGAGTACATCCGCAAGGGCGGATAGATCCGAGCCGGACCCGGCCGGCGTTCAGTGCGGCGGGCTGGCGCGCCCCGGATCGACCGATCCGGTGGCAAACAGCTGGCCCACATCGACCGCGTCGAACGAATACTGGGCGTTGCAGAATTCGCACGTCACGTGGACCGACCCCTGCTCCGTGAGGATCGAATCGACCTCGGCGCGGCCCAGCGTCACCAGCATCCGGCCGGTGCGCCCGCGCGAACAGCTGCAGGCGAAGCGTGGGGTCATGGGCGCGTACCGCTCCAGGGGCTCCTGCCAGAACAGGCGATGCACCACATCCTCGGCCGCGGTGGCGAGCAGCTCGGCCGCCGAGACCGTGTCCGACAGCGTGGTGGTCCGCCTCCAGGCATCCTCGTCCTCTTCGCCGCCCCCGCTCGACGGGTGTGCGACCCGCTGCAGCAGCATGCCGCTGGCGGCCCGTCCGTCGGCCGCCAGCCATAGCCGCGATTCGATCTGCTCGGACTGCAGCAGATACGCTTGCAGCGCCTCGGCCACGCTCGATCCCTGCAGCGGAACAATGCCCTGGTAGCGCTGCAGGCCCGCCGGACTCTTGCCCGGGTCGAGCGTGATCGCGCAGCGCCCGCGCCCGTCGGCGTTGACCAGCTCGTGCCAGCCGGCACCGGCTTCGATGCGCGCGTCCGCACGCAATTTGGCCGTGGCGCGGAACGCGAGATCCGGGCGGCATTCGACCACCAGCAGCTGCACCGGCCCGTCGCCGTGGATCTGCAGGATCAGGTTGCCGGCGAACTTGATGGTTGCGGCCAGCAAGGTGGCGGCGGCCGTCGTTTCACCCAGCAGCCTGAGCACCGGTGCCGGGTAGGCGTGCAGGGCCGTCATCTGGCGCCAGGAGCGGCTCAGCCGCACCACCTCGCCGCGCACCGGCGCCCGTTGAAAGAGGAACTTCAGGAGCCGGTCCGCCATCTGGCCTCAGCCGATCCGCTTCAGCGTGGTCCGGTAGTGGCGCGAGCGCGTCACGTACGACTGCGCGATCGCGCGCGATCGTTCGATCTCCCACGGCTCGAGCTGCCGCACCACCTTTCCGGGACTGCCCAGGACCAGGCTGCCATCGGCGATCCGTTTTCCTTCTGTGATCAGGCTGGCGGCGCCGATCAGGCAGCCGCGCCCCACCACGGCGCCGTTCAATATCACCGCCTGGATCCCGATCAGGGCGTCGTCCCCGATGGTGCATCCATGCAGCATCGCATGATGGCCCACGGTCACTGCCCGGCCGAGCGTCAGGGGAAATCCCGGATCCGTGTGCAGCGTGCAGCTTTCCTGGCAGTTGCAGTCCTGGCCCAGCGTGATCGGCTCGTTGTCGCCCCGGATGGTCGTGAACGGCCACACGCTGGCGTTGGGTCCGACCACGACCTGGCCGATCAGCACCGCCGTCTCATGAACGAACGCGCTCGGATCGATGCTGGGGATCCAGTCGCCAAGCTGGTAAATTGCCATCGATCGTGTCCCCCCGCAGCGCCGGATGCCATCGCGATGTGCCTTCGGATTGTATCCGCCGGGTGCACCGGATCCGGCCTGTCAATGACCGTCTGCTCGGACTCGCATGGCGCAGCTGTTCTCGATCCACCCGGGCAATCCGCAGCTGCGCCTGCTGAAGCAGGCGGCGCGAATTCTCGAGGACGGCGGGATCGGGGCCATTCCGACCGACTCCAGCTACGCGCTGGTGTGCCACCTGGACGACAAGCAGGCCGTCGACAGGATCCGCCAGCTGCGCCGCCTCGACGAGCGCCACCTGATGACGTTGATGTGCCGGGACCTGTCCGAGATCGCGGCTTACGCCCAGGTGGACAACACGACCTACCGGCTGCTGCGCCAGGCCACTCCGGGACCTTTCACGTTCATCCTGCAGGCCACGCGGGAGGTGCCGCGGCGCCTGTCCCATCCATCGCGCAAGACCATCGGCATCCGCGTGCCGGATCACGCGGTGGCGCACGGGCTGTTGGCGCAGCTGGCCGAGCCGCTGATCGCCACCACGCTGCAGCTGCCTGGCGATGCCGCGCCGATGACCGAGGCGGCGCACATCCGCGCGCGCCTGCAGCATGAGCTGGAGCTGGTGGTCGACTCGGGCAGCTGCGGGGTGCAGCCGACCACGGTGATCGACCTGACCGGGCCGTCCGCCGTGCTGGTGCGGCCGGGTTGCGGCGATCCGGCCGCGCTTGGCCTGGCATAACCGAGCGCCGCGACCCCGCCGGGGTGGCTGATAGACTGTATTCGGGAGAGCAAGAGGGCGGCCCTGCGCACGCGAAGCTCAGATGTCATGGATCGAACCGAAGCCGGAAATGCGCCCGCCGATCGCGGCGGCACCCGGCGCTGAAGCCGCCGCGCGATTCGATGTACGCTGATCGCGTTCTTTCGGGCATGCGCCCGACCGGCGCGATGCACATCGGCCACTATCACGGTGCGCTGAAGAACTGGATCCGCCTGCAGGACGAGCATCCGTGCTTCTTCTTCGTGGCCGATTGGCACGCGCTCACCACGCACTACGAGTCGCCGGAAGTGCTGGCCCCGAGCGTGTGGGACATGCTGGTGGACTGGTTCGCGGCGGGAATCGACCCGGCCAAGGCAACCGTCTTCCTGCAGTCGCGGGTGCCCGAACACGCGGAGCTGTTCCTGCTGCTGGCGATGGCCACGCCGCTCGGCTGGCTGGAACGCGTGCCGACCTACAAGGACCAGATCGAGCGGCTGCGCGACCGCGATCTGTCGACCTACGGTTTCCTCGGCTACCCGCTGATGCAGGCGGCCGACATCCTGATCTACCGGTCCAATCTGGTTCCCGTCGGCGAAGACCAGGTGCCGCACATCGAGATGACGCGCGAAATCGCGCGCCGCTTCAACCACCTGTTCGGGCGCGAGCCCGGCTTCGAGGAAAAGGCGCTGGCCGCGGTCAAGAAGCTCGGCGTCCGGCGCAGCAAGCGCTACCTGGAGCTGCGGGCCCGCTACCAGGAACACGGCGACGAGGAGGCGCTGGAGCAGGGGCGGGCGCTGCTGGCGGAGTCGCAGAACCTGTCGCTCGGCGATCGCGAACGGATGTTCGGGTACCTGGAGGGCGTGCGCCGCGTGATCCTGGTGGAGCCGGAGGCGGTGCTGACCAACTCGCCGCGTCTGCCGGGCGTGGACGGGCAGAAGATGTCCAAGAGTTACGGCAACGACGTGTCCATGCGCGAGGACCCCAAGGTCCTGACCGAGAAGATCCGCAGGATGATCACCGATCCGGCGCGCGTGCGGCGCACCGATCCGGGCGAGCCGGAGCGCTGCCCGGTCTGGCAGCTGCACCAGGTCTATTCGAGCCAGAGCACGATGGAATGGGTCCAGAAGGGCTGCCGCACCGCCGGCATCGGCTGCCTGGAATGCAAGCAGCCCTTGATCGACGCGATGCTGGCAGAGCAGGAACCCTGGCGCCAGCGGGCCCAGCCCTACCTGGACGACCCGTCGCTGTTGCGCTCGATCGTGGCCGATGGCTGTGACCGCGCGCGCGCGGTCGCCCAGGAAACGATGCGGGATGTGCGCGAGGCGATGGGCCTTGCCTACACCTGAGCCTTCCGAATGGATCCTGCGCTGGTGTGCCCGGCTCGCACCCGGATCGGAGGTGCTCGACCTGGCGTGCGGCCCGGGCCGGCATGCCCGGGCGCTGGCGGCGCTGGGCTGTCGCGTCGACGCCGTCGATAGGGATCCGGCCTGCGGCGTGGGCCTTGCCGGGGTCGCGGGAGTGCGCTTCCGGGCGCTGGACCTGGAGCAGGGGCCGTGGCCGTTCGAGGGGCAGCGGTACGACGCGGTGGTGGTGGCCAACTATCTGCACCGTCCGACGCTGCCGCTGCTGGCGCAGGCGCTGCGCGACGGCGGACTGCTGGTCTACGAGACGTTCGCAGCCGGCAACGAGCGGCTCGGCCGGCCCAGCAACCCCGATTTCCTGCTGGCGCCCTTCGAGCTGGCGGCGTGCTTCGCGCCGTTGCTGCACGTGCTCGCTTTCGAGGACGGCACGCGCCAATGGCCGGTTCCGGCCCGGGTCCAGCGGCTGTGCGCGGTTCGCACCGAATCGACCCGGATCGACCGGCTGGCGCTGCCGGAATCCCGATGACTCGCGTGTAAAATTCCGCGCTTTGGAACGGCGCGACCGACCATGATCACCGGCAGCCTGGTAGCCATCGTTTCCCCGATGCACGAGGATGGATCGCTCGATTTCGACGCGCTGCGTCGGCTGATCGAGTGGCACGTCAGTGAAGGCACCAACGCGATCGTGGCGGTCGGAACCACGGGCGAATCGCCCACGCTCGATCCGCAGGAGCACATCGAGCTGGTGCGCGTGGCGGTGCAGACCGTGGGCGGGCGCATCCCGGTGGTTGCCGGTACCGGGGCCAATTCGACGCGCGAAGCGATCGAGCTGACGGTGCACGCGCGCCAGGTGGGCGCCGACGCCACGCTGCAGGTCGTTCCCTATTACAACAGGCCGACCCAGGAGGGGTTGTACCGGCACTTCACGGCGGTCGCCGAAGCGGTCGATCTGCCGATGATCCTGTACAACGTTCCGGGGCGTACTGTGGCCGATCTGGGCGTGGAGACGACGGTGCGCCTGGCCCAGGTGCCGCGGATCGTGGGCCTGAAAGACGCCACCGGCGACCTGGCACGCGCCGGTGAGCTGTTGCGCCGCCTGCCGCCGGGCTTCGCGCTGTACAGCGGCAACGACGACTCGGCGCTGGCGCTGATGCTGCTGGGCGGCCACGGCGTGATCTCGGTGAGCGCCAACCTGGCGCCGCGCCTGATGCGGCAGATGTGCGACGCCGCCCTGTCGGCCGAGCTGCCGAAGGCGCGGGAGTTGAATGCCCGGTTGATGCCGCTGCACAAGGGCCTTTTCGTCGAGCCCAACCCGATACCGGTGAAGTGGGCGCTGCAGCGGATGGGGAAGATCGGGTCCGGCATCCGCCTGCCGCTGGTTCCGTTGTCGGATTCGGGCCGTGAAGCGGTGCAAGCCGTGCTGGGCGAGGTCGGTCTGGTTTAATGCGGGTCGCAAAGGGAGTGACGTTGTTGCAGCAGATGCGAGTACCCAGGCAAGCGCCGGTTGCGCGCGCCCCTTGGCGGCGTGCGGGATGGGTCGCCTGTGCGCTGACCGTGGCGCTGACCGGATGCGGACTGCTCGGAAAGAGCTCGAGCGATTCGGGCTACCGGACCGAAGCCTCCCACGAAGGGCCGCTGGAAGTTCCTCCGGACCTGGCGCCGCTGCCGCGGGAAGACAAGTTCGCGGTTCCCGGAGACGCCAATACGGCCAACGCGCTGCGCTCGGCGGCCGGTGGATCCTCGGCGGCTTCGTCGGTCGCGGTGAGCGGAGCGCACACGCGCGTGATGCGCGATGGCGCGCAGCGGTGGCTGGCGGTGGATGTGCCGCCTGAAAAGGCCTACGAGGTCGTCAAGGGGTTCTGGCCGGCCGTCGGGATGAAGCTTCAGCGCGACGAGCCCTCGCTGGGCATCGTCGAGACGGACTGGGAGGAACGGCACGCCCACGTGTCGGAGGGCATCATCCAGCGCACCATCAACCTCGTGCTGGAGTCGGTGACCTCCACCGGCTTGAAGGATCAGTACCGTACCCGCATCGAGCGCACCCCGACCGACACCTCCGAGATCTTCATCACCCACCGCGGGCTGGAGGAGGTCTACTCGTCCAACGACAAGTCGACCACGACCTGGCAGCCGCGACCGCGCGATCCCGAGCTGGAAGCGGAGATGCTGCAGCGCCTGCTGGTGCGCTTCGAAAGCGGGCCCACGGTGCCTGTGGCCAAGGCCGGCGGCGACAAGGTCAAGTCGACCGGCGCCATCCCTGTCACCGCGCTGCCGAGCCTGTCCCGCGTCGTGAAGGACGGAACCGAGTCGCACCTGGAAGTCGACGAGCCGTTCGATCGCGCCTGGCGCCGGGTCGGACTGGCGCTGGATCGGGGCGGCTTCACCGTGGAGGACCGCGACCGCACCAAAGGCGTGTATTTCGTGCGCTACCTGGATCCGGACTACCAGGCGAAACAGAAGGAGAACCGCGGCTTCTTTTCCAAGATCTTCGACACCGATCCGAAGATCGAGGCGCAGCAGTTCCGCGTCGCGCTGCTCACCGAAGGCGATCGCACGGCGGTGCGCGTGCAGGACAAGGACGGGCATCCCGAAGGCGGCTCGGCCGGCGACCGGATTCTGAAGCAGCTCGACGAGCAGATGCGCTGAGGCGCCGCGGTCTTACAACGGCCTGTCGACCCGGTGCTCCGCTTCTGCTGCCTAGGGTCCGGAAGCCGCGGCAACGCCTTCGTGGTCGAGGCTTCCGACGGGGCCGGCTCGACCCGGGTACTGGTCGATGACGGCTTTACCCCGCGCGAGCTCGAACGGCGCCTGGCGCGGGCGGGAGTCGACCTGGGCACGCTGGCCGCGATCCTGGTGACGCACGAGCACGGCGACCATGCAGGCGGAGTCGCCGCGTTCGAGAAGCGCCGGGGACTGAGCGTTTACGCGACCGCGGGCACGGCTGCGGCGGCCGGCCTTGACCGCCGCGTGCGCCGGCTGAACCGGATCTGCGCCGGCACCTGGCTGCAGGTCGGACCGCTGCAGGTGCTGCCGATCGGCGTGCCGCACGACGCCAGCGAGCCGGTGCAGTTCCTGCTGTCCGACGGCGAGCGGCGCATGGCCATCCTGACCGACCTGGGGCACCCGGCGCCCGGCGTGACCGCCCTGCTGGCGGACCTGGATGCGCTGGTGCTGGAGTTCAACCACGACCTGCAGATGCTGCGCCAGGGTCCTTACTCGGTGGCGCTGAAGGCCCGCATCGAAAGCGACGTGGGTCACCTGTCCAACAGCCAGTCCGTCCAGTTCCTGCAGGCGATCGATCGCGGGCGCCTGACGCACGTGGTGGCCGCGCATCTGAGCCAGACCAACAACCGGCCGGAACTTGCACTGGAAGCGCTGGGGCGCGTGCAGCTGCACAAGCAGGTCGTGTGCAGCGTGGCCGATCAGGTGCTCGGCCTGGACTGGGTGACGGTCGGCGCGCTATAGCAGGACCAGGCCGACGAGGACGCACGCGATCCCGATCAGGGCGCGCAGGACGGTGGCGTCCACCCGGTGCGCGATGCGCACGCCGAGCAGTACCCCGACGCCCTCGGCGATGATGATCGGTCCGGCCAGGGTGAAATCGATCGATCCGTACTGCAGGTTTCCGATCGTCCCGGAGGCGGCCGAGAGGACCTGAACGACCTGGCTGGCACCGATCGCGGCCAGCGGAGCGAACCCCAGCAGCACCATGATGGGGACCGACAGCGCCGGCCCTCCGACTCCGGTCAGGCCCGAACCGAATCCGACTGCGGCGCCGACCCCCAGCAGCAAGGCCCATTGCAGCCTGGGCCGCTGCCGGAACGGCGGATCGCGCTCCGAGGCGCGCATCAGCAGCGCATGCAAGCCGGTGAACGCGACGAAGGCCGCCAGCAGCAAGCGCAGCGAACCGACGTCGGCCATCGAGTTGACCCAGGCCCCCAGGAATCCGAACGGGATGGCGCCCAGGCAGACCGGCACCGTGATGCTCCAGGGAATGTTTCCCCGCCGCAGGTACGACAGCGTCCCGACGATGCCCGCGAAGATGAACGTGAGCAAGGCGGTGGCCATCGCCTGCTTGATGCCCAGCCCGGCCAGCGGCGAGTACAGCGCGGGAATCAGCAGGACGCCGCCGACGCCCACGGCGCCCATCAGGATCCCGACGACCAGGCAGATCAGCAGCAGCAGCGCCGTCACAAAAAAAAGGCCGGCGCAACGCCGGCCTCTCCGCTTCCGTGACGCTTACTTCTTCTGATCCTTCGAGGCATCGGCCGGAGCTGCCATCGGAGCAGCCGGAGCAGCGTCCTTGGCCGGTTCGGCGGGAGCCGGTGCGGGCGCGGCCATCGGCGCAGGGGCCGGGGCCGGGGCGGGCTTGTCACAGCCGGCCAGCAGTGCGACCGCCGACAACGAAGCAAGGGTCAACAGTTTCTTCATGAGAATTTCCTTTGAAAAAAAAGATGACGAGTCGATAGTTATGACGAGCCGATAGCCGCGAAGACTCTGGTTGGCGCGGCCACCGTCAATGCGAGCAGACGTGACCTCAATCTCCCCAGACTTGAATTATAGCTTGCGCGCCGCAGCAATTGTATGGCGGCGTGGCGTTTCCTCCCCACATTAGCTGACCCTCTTGCAACGGATCCTCCCGCCTTTCCGTTACAGGCTTCGGCGCCCTCGAGGCCGCGGGGCCACTCTCGAGAAAGCACTATGCGCCGGGGTGGACCCAGCCCGCCACGTACCACTCGTATAGCAGGGTCAGCACCGGGTCGGGCCGCGGCTGGCCGCGCTGCGCACCGGGCCCGAAGGCGAGCACACGCCGGTCGGCCAACGAGCGCATCAGCGCCCGCTGAGGCGGCTCCGGCAGCGGCACCAGTTCGCCGTTGACCGCGAGGGTTTCGTTCGAATAAAGCATCCGGGTTCGCCGGTCCGTGCGCAGGCCCCGGCGCCGGATCGCCTCGGCGAAGCGCGCCCGCGACATCGGCCGGACGGGCGGCTCGAACGTGACGCGCGGCTTCGGTCCGCTCAACTGCTGCAACAGGGCCAGCGCCACCTCGCGGCGGCCGGGCCGCCGCCGCAGTAACTGGCGCTGCGCCTGTTCGATCATCCGGTCCGGCAAGCGTGCCGGATGCGGTGAGGGCAGAAGCCCCGGATCCCGGAAGGCCGTGCGCACTGCCGCGGCGGACTGCGTCTCACTCCACGCGCCCGCCAGATCCGTCCATGACGGCGTTCTGAACCCGATCGAGCAGGTGATGGATTCGCCGATCGCCACGCCATCGTGGGCCACGCCGGGCGGCAGATACAGCAGGTCGCCGGGCTCCAGCACCCACTCGGCCTGCGGCCGGAAGCGCGCCAGCTGCCGGATCGGCAGGCCCGGCACGCACGAGGGATCCGGCCGCCGCTCGATGCGCCAGCGCCTTTTCCCGAGCGCCTGCAGCAGAAACACGTCGTAGGAATCGACGTGCGGGCCGACGCCGCCGCCGTCGCTCGCGTAGCTGACCATCAGGTCGTCGAGGCGGGCATCGGGGATGAAGCGGAAGCGCGCGATCAGCTCGGCGGCCGAATCCAGGTGCAGGTCGACCCCCTGCAGCAGCAAGGTCCATCCGGCCCGCCGCGGCGACGGCATGGCGCCGGGGCGAAACGGACCGTGGCGCAAGCGCCAGCGGCCGCCGGCACGCTCGAGCAGGCGCGACTCGACCTCGTCGCGGACCGACAGATCGAGCAGCGTGCGCGCTGAAAACGGCGCTTCGAAACCGGGCAGGGCCTGGCGGATCAGCAGTGGCCGGCGTTGCCAGTGACGCGCCAGAAACTCGCGCACGGGCGTCCGTCCCAGATGCGTCAAGGCATGGATGGCAGCCGCCGATCGGCGCGGCGCGCGCGCGTCGTTCATTCCGATCCGGAGTCGGGCTGGGCGCGCGCCAGCTCGATCAGCTCGAACACCAGGTCCAGCGCCGCGCGCGGGGTTAGCTGATCGGCGTCCAGCGCCGCCAGCCGTTCGCGCACCCGATCCGGCGCGAGCGGGGCGGGCGCCGCCGGCTGGCCCGCCTGGAAAAGATCCAGCTGATCGCTGCTGGCGACCGCCCGCTGCTCGAGCTGCGCCAGCAGGTTGCGCGCGCGCCGCAGCACGCCGCCGGGCACCCCGGCCAGCGCCGCCACCGCCAGGCCGTAGCTCTGGCTGGCCGGGCCTTCCCGCACCTGGTGCAGGAACACGACCTTGCCGCCGGTTTCGGCCGCCGCGACGTGGACGTTCGCGACCTGCGGCAGGCGCTGCGCCAGCTGGGTCAATTCGAAATAGTGCGTCGCGAACAGCGTCAGGCAGCGGTTGCGCACCGCCAGCTCGTGCGCGATGGCCGCCGCCAGCGCCAGCCCGTCGAAGGTCGAGGTGCCTCGCCCGATCTCGTCCATCAGCACCAGGCTGTGCTCGCCCGCTGCGTTCAGGATCGCGGCCGCCTCCGTCATCTCGACCATGAAGGTGGACGCGCCGCGCGCCAGGTCGTCGCTGGCGCCGATGCGCGTCAGGATGCGGTCGATCGGACCGATGCGCGCGCTGGAGGCCGGCACGAAGCTCCCGCAGTACGCCAGCAGCGCGATCAGCGCGATCGATCTCATGAAGGTGGATTTGCCGCCCATGTTCGGGCCGGTCACGATCAGCATGCGGCGGCCGGCGTCGAGCCGGCAGTCGTTCGGCACGTAGACCTCGATGCTGCGTTCGACCACCGGGTGGCGCGCACCTTCGATCTGCAGCCCGGGCTCTGCCACCAGCTGCGGGCGGATCCAGTTGGCCTGCGCCGCATGCTCGGCCATCGCGGCGAGCGCGTCGATCGAGGCGAGCGCCTCGGCGGCGCGCAGCAGCGCCGGTACGTGCTGCAGGATCGAAGCCAGCAGCGCTTCGTACAGGTGGCGCTCGCGCGCACGGGCGCGCTCCTGGGCCGACAGCGCGCGGTCCTCGAAGCCTTTCAATTCCGGCGTGATGTAGCGCTCGGCATTCTTCAGCGTCTGGCGCCGGCGGTAATCGTCCGGCACCTTGTTCGTCTGGCCGTGCGTGACTTCGATGTAGAAACCGTGCACGCGGTTGTATTCGACCCGAAGATTCGCGATGCCGGTGCGCGAGCGCTCGCGCGCCTCCAGATCGACCAGGAACTGGCCGGCGTGATCGCGCAGCGCCCTGAGTTCGTCGAGCTCCGCGTCGTGGCCCGCCTGGATCACGTCGCCATCGCGAGGCGATGGCGCCGGCTCCGGCAGCAACGCGCGCGTCAGCTCCTCGCCCAGCGCGGCGGGCAGCCGCAGCCAGCCCGCGAACTGGGCCGCCAGCGCCGTGTCCAGGCTGGCGGCGCCGGCCTCGATCCGGGCAATCCGCGGCAGCGCGTCGCGCAGCGCCGCCAGTTCGCGCGGGCGCGCGGACTTGAGCGCGATGCGGGCCGCGATCCGGTCCAGATCCGGCAATTGCGAGAGCGCTTCGCCGATGGCGGGCGACGCGCTCGACTCCAGCAGCGTCTCGATGACCTGGTGGCGCGCCTGCGCCTGGCCGGCGGCGCGCATCGGCTGGCTCAACCACAGCCGCAGCCGGCGGCTTCCCATCCCGCTGCGGCACCGGTCCAGCACCGACAGCAGGCAGGGACCTTCGCGCCCGTACAGCGACTCGGTCAGCTCCAGGTTGCGCCGCGTGGCCGGATCCAGGCCGATCGCGTCGGACTCGGATTCGAAACGCAGCGTGGTGACGTGGGCCAGGCGCTGCTTCTGGGTCTGCTCGGCGTAGCCCAGCAGCGCGGCGCACGCCGCCAGCGCCGCCGTGTGGCCGGCGATGCCATAGGCATCCAGGTGCGCTACCCCGAGCAGATCGCGCAGGCGCTGCTCGCCCAGCTCCGGGTCGAAGTGCCACTCGTTGAGCGCGCGCGCGCACGCGGTCTGCGGGATCGCATCGCGCGCCGATTCGGCCACCAGCACCTCGGCCGGCTCGATGCGGGACAACTCCGCGGCCAGCGCATCGGCGCTCGTTTCGGTTGCGCGCAGATCGCCACTGGACATCACGAGCCAGGCAATGCCGACACGGACCGGCTGTCCGCGCCGCGCGCCCTGCAGCGCCACCGCGGCCAGCGGTGCGTCCGCCTTGGCACTGAGCAGTCCGCTGTCGGTCAGGGTGCCGGGCGTGACGATCCGCACCACCTGGCGCTCGACCGGACCCTGGGCGGCCGACGGGTCCCCGATCTGCTCGCAGATCGCGACCGACTCACCCAGCCTGACCAGGCGCGCCAGATACTGCTCGAGGCTGACCGCCGGCACTCCGGCCATCGGCACCGGGGTGCCGGCCGAGGCACCCCGCGAGGTCAGCGTCAGGTCCAGCAGCCGTGCCGCCCGCTCCGCGTCCGCGTAGAAGAGCTCGTAGAAGTCGCCCATCCGGTAAAACAACAGGTGATCCTCGTGCTGCGCCTTGATCCGAAGGTACTGCACCATGACGGGCGTGTGGGCCGATGGCCCGGAGGGGCCGGCCGGCGCTTCGGTGCCGCGGCGCGCGCTCATGAAAGCCTGTTGTCTCAACGAGGTTTGAGGTCTGGCGGCGCTGCCCGGGGCTGTCCCCCCTTTTTCTGCCGCGACTTATACGATACAGTCCATTCGACTCTGGACGGCTGTATGTGGACTTGGCGATGAGTCCGATTCAGTCTCAGGCCTCAAACGATCCTTCGGGTGCACAGCCAGCCCGGATTCTGGTCGTTGAAGACGAGCGGATCGTGGCCCGCGATCTCGCGAGCGCCCTGACGGAACTCGGTTACTGCGTGCCGGAGACCGTCGCGACGGGCGAAGACGCGATCAGCCGCGTGCGCGATCTGCGGCCCGACCTGGTGCTGATGGACATCCGGCTGCCGGGCACGGTGGACGGCATCCGGGCGGCCGCATCGGTCCGGGACGAGCTCAACATACCGGTGATCTTCCTGTCGGCGCATTCCGACGACGAGACGCTGCGCCGGGCGATGCAGACCGGGCCGGTGGGGTACCTGGTCAAACCGTTCTCCGCGCCCCAGCTGCGGTGCGCGGTCGAGATCGCCCTGAACCGGAACGAAATCAACGCCCGTCTGCGCGAGCGCGAGCAGTGGCTGGCCGCTACGCTGCGTTCCGTCGGCGACGCCGTGGCCGGGGATTGCGGCGCGGGTGGCCGCGACGGGGCGGCCGCGGCTTCGGACGCGCTGGCGCTCGAACGCAAAGTGGCCGAGCGCATCGCTGACCTGGAGGCGGCCAACCGGGAGCTCGAGAGCTTTACCTACGGAGTGGCCCACGACTTGCGTGGGCCCCTGCGCGGAATCGACGGCTTGAGCCAATCGTTGATCGAGGACTACGCGGCCAACCTGGGCGCCGAAGGACTCAAGCGGCTGCGGCAGGTTCGGGAGACCGCCGGGCGCATGAGGCAGGTGATCGACAACCTGCTGCTGCTGTCGATCGACGATCTGCTCGTCCTGTCGGGGGTCCGCAAGACCGAGCCGTGCAGGAACGCGATCGATCTGTCGCAGATCGCGATGGACGTGATGGAAAGGCTGCGCCAGGCCACGCCGGAGCGGGCGGTCAAGGCCGTCATCGAACGGGGCGTATGGGTCGACGGAGATGGCGCCCTGTTGCGCATCGCGCTGGAGAATCTTCTGAGCAATGCGTGGAAATACACCGGGGAAGTGGAGCACCCGCGCATCGAGTTCGGCGCGATCGACCGGGAGGGCAGCCGGATCTTCTTCGTCCGGGACAATGGAGCCGGCTTCGACACCAGCCAGGTCAACCGGCTGTTCGGTGCGTTCGAGGAGATCGACACGGCCGCACCATTCGAGTGCCAGGGTCTCGGGCTGGCGGTCGTTCAGCGCGTGATCGACAAGCACGGCGGCCGGATCTGGGCGGAGGGGGCCGTGGGCCGAGGGGCGACGTTCTACTTCGCCATCTAGCCAGGCGTGCTCAAGCACATTGCACGGGTCGCCGGCGTCGCGGCCGTCTACTACGTTGCCGGCCGCCTTGCGCTTTTCCTCGCGATTCCGCCGGGCTACGCGACCGCCGTCTGGCCGGCTGCGGGGGTCGCACTGGTGGCGGTCCTGCTGCTGGGCTACCGGGTCTGGCCCGGGATACTGGTCGCGCACTTCTTCGTCAACGTCTTCACGGCCTACGACGCATCCAGCCCGCAGTCGCTGTTCAGGTCGATCGCCGTGCCGCTCCTGATCGCGGGCGGCGGCGCGCTGCAGGCGGTGTGCGGCGCGGCGCTGATCCGCCGCTACGTCGGTGCCACGATCCTGCTGCAGGATGAGAAGGAGATCGCCAAATTCCTCGCGTTGGGCGGCCCGGTCAGTTGCCTGATCAGCACCACCACCGGCGTGGTCGTCCTGTATGCGAGCGGGCTGGTTTCCCCCTCCGACATACGGTTCAGCTGGTTTACATGGTGGGTCGGCGACACGATCGGCGTGATGATCGTGGCACCGCTCCTGCTGGCTTGGTTCGCGCCTCAGCGCGATCGCTGGCGCGCGCGGCGCGCGGCGCTGACCTGGCCGACCGCAGTCGCCCTGTCGCTGGCCGTCGTGCTGTACGTCTATGTCAGCGCGCGCGAGCAACAGCGCATTCATGTCGAGTTCGACCGCGTGGCGGACACGCTGGGTCAGTCGTTCGCGAGCGCCGTCGGGCGCCATCTTGACTCGGTGGCGGACCTGCAGAACCTCTACGCGAGCGTCGGACCGACCGACCGTGCCGCGTTCGGCGCGTTCGCGAGCCGTCTTCACAGGCAGCACCCCGGGGTCCAGGCGCTGGAATGGGCTCCCGTGGTGCCGCGCTCGATGCGAAGCGGGCTGGAAGCGGCGGTTCGCCGCGAAGGCTACCCCGCGTTCAAGATCACCGATCGGAACGCGCAGGGTCAGATGGTTGCCGCCGGGAACCGCGACCGGTACGTCCCGGTACTGTTCATGGAGCCTTACGAGGGAAACGAGGCCGCTTTCGGCGTGGACGTGGCGGCGCTGCCCGGCAGGGCCGAAGCGCTGGACCGGGCGCGCGATTCGGCGCTGCCCGCGGCCAGTGGGCGGCTGACCCTGGTGCAGGAGGTGGGGAGGCAATTCGGCGTGCTGGTCGTGCTGCCGGTGTACCAGAAGGGACTGCCGCACGACACGGTGGCGCAACGGCGCGAGGCGCTGCTCGGTTTCATGCTGGGCGTGTACCGCATCGGTGACCTGGTTAAGGCGGCGCTGGTAGGCGAGGAGGTACCGCACATCGATCTGACCGTCACCGACGATACGGCGCCGCAAGGCGAGCGGCTGCTGTACGAACGGCGGGGTCGCGGCGGCGACCTGCCCTGGAGGCGAGTCGTCAGCGCGGCCGTGGGCGACCACGCCTGGTCGATGCGCCTTGCTCCGGCATCCGACTACGCGATCGTCCACCGCAGCTGGCAGGCCTGGACGGTCCTGGTGGTCGGCCTGCTGTTCGCCAGCGTATTGGAGATGATGATCCTGCTGATGACCGAGCGTGCCGCCGCGGTCCAGCGCGTGGTCGACGAGCGCACCGCCCAGCTCCGGGATGCGTTGAAGGAGAAGGAGACGCTGCTGCAGGAGATCCACCACCGCGTGAAGAACAACCTGCAGGTCGTGTCGAGCCTGATCAACATCCAGCTGCGCAAGCTCGGGGCGGGCGAGTCGCGCCACGCGCTGCAGGAGTGCCAGACGCGGGTGCAGGCCATCGCGCTGATCCACGAGAAGCTGTACCAGGCGCGCGACTACTCGCGCATCCCGTTCGGGCAATACGCCAGGAGCCTGGCGGCCAACGTGTTTCACGCCACCGGCGTGTCGCCCGATTCGGTGAAGCTCGAAGTGGAGGTCGGCGAGGTGGCGCTGCCGGTGGACAAGGCCATTCCGTGCGGGCTGATCCTGAACGAGCTGATCACCAATGCGCTGAAGCATGCGTTCCCCCAGGAGCGGGGCGGCACGGTGCGCGTCGAAATCGACCAGACCGCCGGGGGGCGCGTCCGGCTGGCGGTCAAGGACACTGGCGTGGGGCTGCCGGCGGACTTCGATATCCGGCAGTCGAACTCGCTGGGAATGCAGCTCGTGTGTACGCTCGCTGAGCAGCTGGCGGCCCGGCTGGAGGTGCATCGGTCCGGCGCCGGAAGCGCGTTCGAGGTCGTGTTCCAGGCTTGAGGTGCTGCGGTCCGGCGGCCCGCCCGTGCGGCCGGCACGGTCGGCCTAGCGGCGCCGCAGGGCGACCAGCAGGACGCCGCTCAGGGCGATCAGCCACACAAGCGACCACTGAGCCATCGTCAGCCTCAGGAAAGTCCAGTCGACCTGGGTGCAATCGGCGTAGCCCTGGAAGATCCTGGGCAGCGCGCGCCCGAGCGGCAGATTGCTCAGCAGGTATTGAAGGCTCGGCCCGCACGAGGCCTCCTCGGGCGGAAACAGCTGCAGCCGCACGTGCCAGGCCGCGACGCCGGCGCCGGTCAGCCCGCAGGCCAGGCTCAGCAGCGCACAGGCGGTCGAAGCGCGGCCCGGCAGCGCCGCGGCCAGCGCCGCAAACAGTGCAAGGAACGTGAAGGCATAGCGCTGCAGGATGCACAGCGGGCACGGCTCGAGCTGGTCGATCACCTGCAGCAGCAGCGCGGCGCCGATCAGGGACGCCGCCGCGGTCGCCACCAGCGCGTACAGCACCCGCGGGCGGCCCGGCAGGCGCGACGGCATCGGGATCGGCATGTTCGTCGGCCTCGTTCAGGAGGGCACGCGGATCTCGCGTCGCGCCGACTGCGGCGTCTCGCGCATCAGCGCCTGCAGCTTGTCGAAGATCTTCGGCGTGCCGCACACGACGTCGCCCGTTTGCATGTAGTCGGCGTTGCCGTGCAGGTCGGAGATCATCCCGCCGGCCTCGACGATCAGCAGGCTTCCGGCCGCGATGTCCCAGGGCGACAGGCCGAATTCCCAGAACCCGTCCAGCCGGCCGGCCGCCACGTAGGCGAGGTCGAGCGAAGCGGCGCCGGGTCGGCGCACCCCGGCCGTGTTCTTCGTCACGCGCGTGAACACCTCGACGTACTCGTCCAGGTGGTCGAGCTTGCGAAACGGAAATCCGGTGCCGATCAGGCAGTCCTGCAGCTGATCTCGTTTGGAAACCCGCAGGCGCCGGTCGTTCAGGAACGCGCCGCGCCCGCGCGTGGCCGTGAACAGCTCGTTGCGGGTCGGGTCGTACACGACCGCCTGCGTGATGTGGCCGCGGTGCTTCAAGCCGATCGAGACCGCGAACTGGGGAAAGCCGTGAATGAAGTTGGTGGTTCCGTCCAGCGGGTCGACGATCCACAGGTAGTCCACGTCGCCCTCCGGTCCGCTGGCGCCGGACTCCTCGGCCAGGATCGAATGATTCGGGTACGCTGTCTTCAGCGTCGAGATGATGGCCTGTTCGGCCGCGCGGTCGACCTCGGTCACGAAGTCGCTGCGGCCCTTGCTGGCGACGCGGACCAGATCGAGATCCAGGCTCGCACGGTTGATGATGGAGCCGGCCTTGCGCGCCGCTTTCACGGCGGTGTTCAGCATCGGGTGCATCGAAGGGGACGGGGCAATCGCGGGCTATGCAAGCGTCGGATTCTATAGATACCGCAGACGGCGCACGGATCGCCCCCGCGATCGGCGGCGGCCGCGTGCGCTTCGTGCTGGTGGAGCCGACCCACGTCGGCAACATCGGCGCGGCGGCCCGGGCGATTCGAACCATGGGATTTTGCGGCCTGTCGGTGGTCGCGCCGCGCGAGCCCGGCTATCGCGCCTCGAGCGAGGCGGTCGCGCTGGCGACCCACGCGCTGTCGGTTCTGCAGGAGTCGAGCTCGCATCCGACCACCGTGCAGGCGCTGGAAGGGGCGGGCCTGGCGTTCGCGATGACCGGCACCCCGCGCAAGTACGGACCTCCACACCGGACCATGCGGGAGGCGGCGCTGCAGGCGGCCGACTGGCTGCGGCAGGATCGCGGGCCGGTCGCGTTCCTGTTCGGCACCGAACGCAGCGGCCTGCTCAACGAGGATGTGCTGCGCTGCCATTTCAGCTGCGCGATCCCGGCCGACGCCCGCTTCGGCTCTCTGAACCTGGCGCAGGCGGTGCAGGTGGCCGCGTACGAGCTGCGCTGCGCCCTGAGCGCCCCGGAACCGGGGAGGGAGGCGCAACCGGAGGGCGGCGGTGCCGCGGTCGAGGCCATCGAGCGGCTGTTCGTGTCGCTGGAGCAGGCGCTGACTGCGATCGGGTTTCACGACCCGCAGCAGCCCAAGCATTCGATGGCGCGCCTGCGCCGCCTCTTTGCCCGCGCCGCGCTCAGCCCGACCGAAGTCGATCTGCTGCAGGGAATCTGCGCCGCGATGATCGAACCGAAACGCCTGCGGGCCGGCCGCAAGCGCGGTCAGGCTCCGCAATGAAGCAGCCCTCACCCCAGCCCCTCTCCCGCCTGCGGCAGAGGGGGCGGCGGTGAGGGCGCTCGACCGTCGCTCAGGTCAGGTCGGTCGCAACGAGCTCACTGCCCCTCACGCGCAAGAAGCCGCCGCGCGGCGGTTCGGCCTCGAAATCCCAGTCCGGCAGCACCCATCGCTCCATGCTCTGGCCGTCCACGGTCAGGCGGTGGGTGGCGGGCCGGTGCGTGTGGCCGTGGATCATCCGGCGCGCGCCGGACGAGCGGAGCGCCTGTTCGATGGCCTCCGGGGTCACGTCCATGATCTGCGCCGCCATCCTCTTCTTGCCCGCTTCGCTGAGCCGGCGCACCTGGCCGATAACCGCGCGTCGCAAAGCCAGCGAGCGTCCGAGGAACAGGCGTTGCCAGAACGGGCTGCGTGCCCGACGGCGAAACGCCTGGTAGGCCGTGTCCAGCGTGCAGTAGGCGTCGCCATGCGCCAGCAGCGTCGGAACGCCGCCGAGCTCGGTGAGGCAGGGATCGGCCAGCAGCGCCGCGCCGCAGATCCGCGCGAAAACTTCGCCCAGCAGCACGTCGCGGTTGCCGCGCATCAGGTACACGCGGCTGCCGCCGTCGGTCAGCGAACGCAGGGCGGTGGAGACGGTGGCTCCGATGCCCTGGGCCGCTTCGTCATCGCCGGCCCAGTACTCGAAAAGGTCGCCCAGGATCACGAGCTCGCGGCCGCTGCCGCGCAGATCCGCGACCAGGCGCACGAAGCGCTGCACGGTTCGCGGCTGATCCGGCGACAGGTGCAGGTCCGAGATGAAAACCGGGTCGCGCAGCCGCACCGAGGCCAGCGCGACGGATCCGTTCACTCCGCCACGACCTCCGCCGTCTGGATCACGACCTCCGGATCCGGCACGTCCTGGTGGGTGCCGTAACGCATGGTCGCCACCCCCTTGATCTTGTCCACCACGTCGATGCCCTCGGTCACTTTCCCGAACACGCAATAGCCCCAGCCCTGGGAATTCGGGGCGGTATGGTTCAGGAACGCGTTGTCGGCCACGTTGATGAAGAACTGCGCGGTGGCCGAGTGCGGATCCGAAGTGCGAGCCATGGCCACGGTGTAGCGGTCGTTCTTCAAGCCGTTGCCCGCTTCGTTCTGGATCGGCTTGCTCGTGGGCTTCTGGCGCATGCCGGCCTCGAAGCCGCCGCCCTGGACCATGAAGCCGTTGATCACGCGGTGAAACAGCGTGTTGTCGTAGTGCCCGGCGCGGACGTATTTCAGGAAGTTCTCGACCGTGCGCGGGGCGCGCTCCCGGTCGAGCTCCAGCGTGATCGATCCCATCGAGGTGTTCAAGCGTACGGTCGACATGTTGACTCCGTCTACTGGACGATTTGTGCGGACTTGATCACGACCGCTGTGAGCGGCACGTTCTCGAAGAAGCTGCGGCGGCCGGTCGGTACGGCCCGGATCTTGTCGACCGTGTCGAGGCCCTCGACCACGCGGCCGAACACGGTATAGCCGTGACCGTCGGGGTTCGGATAGTCGAGTTTCGGGTTGTCGACCACGTTGATGAAGAACTGCGCCGTCGCCGAGTTCGGATCGGCCGTGCGCGCCATCGCGAGCGTGCCGCGCACGTTCTTCAGCCCGTTCTCGCTTTCGCTCACGACCGGCGCCCGCGTCGGTTTTTGCGCCATGTCGGGCGTGAACCCGCCGCCCTGGATCATGAAGCCGTCGATCACGCGATGAAAGACCGTGCCGTCGTAGAAGCCGTCCTTCACGTACTGAACGAAATTGGCGACCGTCTTGGGAGACTTGTCGGCGCGCAGCTCGACCACGATCCGGCCCTGGCTGGTCTCCAGCGCGACGCGCACGGGTGCGGCCGCGGGGGCCGCAGCCGGCTCGGCCGCCCAGGACGGAACGCCCACGGCCAGCGCGACCAGCCAGGCGATGCGCCGCCAGGGCATCCCGCGGGTGCTGCGAGAACTCACGACGGTGCGTTCCAGGTTCGGATGATTCATCGGGCTGCCTTCAGTTTGGTTGTCAGATCCCGCGCCAGCGCCAGCTTGGATTTGAGTACGCTGCCGGCCGGGTCCAGTTTGGTAGCGTGTTCGAATGCGGCCGCTGCCATCGCCGCGTACAGATCACCCAGGTTCTCATAGGCGGTAACGTAGTTGGGCTGCGCGGCCACCGCCTGCTGCAACAGCTGCTCGGCGCGCTCCAGCTTGCCCTGGGAGGCCGCCAGCACGGCCAGGTTGTTGTACGGCTCGGGCAGCTCCGGGAAGTCCTGCGTCAGCTTGGTGAGCGCCTCGACCGCCTCGTCCTTGCGACCCAGGTCGACCAGGGCCACGGCGCGCAGAAAGCGCACCTGCAGATCGCGCGGCTTGTCGGCCAGGAACTTGTCGGCGCGCTTCAACGCCTCCTCGCCCTTGCCGGCCTGCACCAGGTCGGCGATCTCGGCCTGCTCCGAACGGGGCACCGGAACCAGGTCCGGCGACCAGGGCGACCACTGGGTCGGCTGCTGGGCCTGCACCGAAGCGGCCAGGCCGGCCGCAAGCAGCACGATCGCAGCGATGCAGCGCGTGCGCGGCATCCGGGCGGACAAGGGGCGCTTGAAGGATTGCAATTGCGAGCCGCTGATATACTCCAACGAGATTCTAACAACGCAGGCGGGCGCCACCTGCGAGGTCCCGGAGGCGGGGCGGAATGCCGGACGTACGCGAGTCGCGCGGCGCTTCAGTGCGGATCCACAACACGCTGACCGGACGGGTCGAGCCGCTCGACCCGATCGAGCCCGGCCATGTCCGCATGTACGTGTGCGGGATGACCACCTACGACCTGGTCCATCTGGGGCACGGTCGGCTGTTCGTGGCGTTCGACGTGGTGTGCCGGTGGCTGCGCGCGCGCGGACTGCGCGTGACCTACGTGCGCAACATCACCGATATCGACGACAAGATCATCCGCCGCGCCGCGGAGCGCGGGGAGCCCATCGAAGCGCTCACTGCGCGACAGATCGCGTTCATGAACGAGGATCTGGGCGCGTTGGGCATACAGACTCCGGACCTTGAGCCGCGCGCCACCGAATACGTGGCGCCGATGGTCGGATTGATCGAACAGCTGCAGGCCAAGGCTCTGGCGTACCAGGCCGGAGACGGCGACGTGAATTTTTCGGTGCGCAGCTATCCCGGGTACGGTCGGCTGTCGCACCGCAACCTGGACGAGTTGCGCGCGGGCGAGCGGGTCGCCGTCGTCGATGCGAAGCGCGATCCGCTGGACTTCGTCCTGTGGAAGCGCGCCCGGCCCGACGAGCCGCAATGGCCGTCGCCGTGGGGTCCGGGTCGCCCGGGGTGGCATATCGAGTGCTCGGCGATGGCGCGGCAGACGCTGGGGCAGCCGTTCGACATTCATGGCGGCGGACCCGACCTGATCTTCCCGCACCACGAGAACGAGATCGCGCAAAGCGAGGGCGCCTACGGCGTGGAGCTCGCCCGGGTGTGGATGCACTGCGGAGCGCTGCGGGTGGGCGAACACAAGATGTCCAAGTCGCTCGGCAACTTCCTGACGATTCGGGAAGCGCTGACGCGCTACGACGGCGAGGTGCTGCGCTTCTTCCTGGCCCGCCCGCACTACCGCAGTCAGATCGCGTTTACGGCGGCGATGGTCGAGGAGGCGCGCAGCTCACTGGCGCGCCTGTACACGGCACTGCGGGGATCGCCGGCGGAGAAGGGAGCCGCGCCCGACTGGGACGGGCCGTACGCGCGCCGGTTTGCCGACGCGATGGACGATGACTTCAACAGCGCGCAGGCCGTCTCGGTGCTGTTCGAAATGGCCACCGAGTTGAACCGCAACCCCTCGCCGGCGCTGGCCGCGCAGATGCGGGCGCTGGGCGGCGTGCTCGGGCTGCTGCAGCGGGATCCGGTCGAGTTCCTGAAGGGTTCTCATCTGGCCGGCGCCCTGTCAGCGGTCGGGGATGGAGAGATCGACCGGCAGATCAGCGCGCGTGCGGCCGCCAAGGCGCGGCGCGATTTCCCGGAGGCGGACCGGATCCGCCAGGACCTGCTGGAACAGGGCGTCGTGCTGGAGGACGGCCCCGGCGGCACCACATGGCGACGGCGCTGAGGGCACAATCGGTCGCACAGCGGCCGCCGTTCTGGCCGCGCGCCAAGCGGCGGCTGAGTGCGGCCGATCCGGTACTGAGCGGGATCATCCGGCGCCATCCCCGCATCGCGCTGGTTTCGCGCGGGGACGCATTCCATACGCTGGCGCGCTCGATCGTGGGGCAGCAGATCTCGGTGAAGGCGGCCGATTCGGTCTGGGCCCGGCTGCAGGGCGCCTGCGGCCAGCTGTCGCCGCACTCGCTGCTGCGGCGGCGCGCAACGACACTGCGCGGCTGCGGCCTGTCCGGCCGCAAAGTCGAGTATCTGCGCGATCTTGCGGATCGTTGCGCCGCCGGCCGTTTCGAGTGGGCCCATCTGGCGGGGTTGTCCGACGACGAGGTGGTCGCCCGCCTGACGGACATCCGTGGGATCGGGCGCTGGACAGCGGAGATGTTTTTGATCTTTAATCTGCAGCGCCCCGACGTGCTGCCGCTCGATGACCTGGGCTTGCTCAAGGCCATAGGGCGGCACTATCTGCCGGGATGCACCCCGGCGTTCCTGCTGAAGGGGGATGGGCGCCGACAGGTGCTCGAGCTGGCCAGCTGCTGGGTTCCGTATCGGAGCGTGGCCACGTGGTATCTATGGCGCAGCCTGGACCCGGTGCCGATCGAATACTGAGACGCGATGAAAACGACCTTCCTGGATTTCGAGCAGCCGATCGCGGAGCTGGAAGCCAAGATCGAGGAGCTGCGCTTCGTGCAGGACGACTCGGCGCTGGACATCTCCGAGGAAATCGCCCGGCTGCAGGCCAAGAGTCAGGCGCTGCTGAAGGACATCTACGCCAAGCTGACGCCCTGGCAGGTGTCGCAGCTGGCGCGACACCCGCAGCGTCCCTACACGCTGGACTACATCCCCGAGATCTTCACCGATTTTCACGAGCTGCACGGCGATCGCGTGTATTCCGACGACCTGGCCATCGTGGGCGGGATGGCGCGCTTCAACGGGCAGGCGGTGATGGTGATCGGTCACCAGAAGGGCCGCGACACCAAGGAGCGGGCGCTGCGCAACTTCGGGATGCCGCGGCCCGAGGGTTACCGCAAGGCGCTGCGGCTGATGCGCCTGGCCGAGAAGTTCGGCCTGCCGGTGCTGACCTTCGTCGACACTCCGGGCGCCTACCCGGGCATCGACGCCGAGGAGCGGGGCCAGTCCGAGGCGATCGGGCGCAACTTGTGCGAGATGGCGCAGCTCAAGGTGCCCATCATCGCCACCGTGATCGGCGAAGGGGGCTCGGGCGGGGCGCTGGCGATCGCGGTGGGCGATGCCGTGCTGATGCTGCAGTACGCGACGTATTCGGTGATTTCTCCGGAGGGCTGCGCCTCGATTCTCTGGAAGAGCGCGGAACGCGCCGCCGAAGCGGCCGAGGCGCTGGGGCTGACCGCGCACCGGTTGAAGGCGCTTGGCCTGATCGACCGGATCGTGTCGGAGCCGGTCGGGGGCGCGCATCGCGATCCGAAGCAGATGTCCACGCTGCTCAAACGCGCGCTGGCCGACAGCCTGCGCCAGTTCCAGGGCGTGAAGGTCAAGGACCTGCTCGCCGCACGCCACGCCCGGCTGATGGGCTATGGCAAGTTCAAGGAAACGTCGGCCGAAAGCTGATCCGCTGGAGCGCTTGCTCTGGGCCGCGGTCAAGTCGACGGTCGACGACGCGCTGTCCGGGCAGGCGCCGGCGCGGCGGGTCGGTCGTTCGCGTGCCAGGACCGATGCACCGCTGGTGGTGGCCTACAGCGGCGGGCGCGATTCGACCGCCTTGCTGGCCCTGGTGTGCGCGCTGCGCGATGCGCGCGCGCCGGGCTTCGGGCGGCCGCTTGCGGTGCACGTCCACCACGGTCTGCACCGCGACGCCGACTCCTGGGTGGAGCATTGCCAACGGACCTGCGCGGCGCTGAACGTCGAGCTGGCCGTGCGGCGCGTGCGCGTGGAGCGCCGCGGCCTGGGGCTGGAGGCGGCGGCCCGCGAGGCGCGCTACCGGGCGCTGGAGCAGGCGGCGCGCGAACTGGGCGCGGTGGCCGTGCTGACGGCGCACCACCTGGACGATCGCCTGGAGACGTTCCTGCTGCAGTGGATGCGCGGCGCGGGGCTGGAGGGCCTGGCCGGCATGGCGCGGGAGCGCGAGATGGACGCGAACGTCGGCGATGCCACCGGTCAACGTGCGCCGATCGCGCTGCTGCGGCCGCTGCTGAACGTTCCGCGCGAGCGCATCGAGCGCTACGTCCGGAGCAAGGCGCTTGACTTCGTCGACGATCCCAGCAACGCCGACGTGCGGTTCGAGCGGAATGCGATCCGGCTGCGCGTGATGCCCGAGCTGGCGCGCCTGCGTTCGGGCTTTCGCGGCGCGGCCGAGCGTTCGATCGAGCTGATCGCCGAGGGGGCACAGGTGCTGCGCTCGGTGGCGCGCGAAGACCTGCAGGACTGCACGCGCGATGCCCCTGCTTCGATGCTGCGGATCGACCGGCTGTCGATGCTGCCCGAGGCGCGGCGCATGCTGGTGCTGCGCGAGTGGCTGTCACAGGCGGGCCTGCCGGCGCCGCCACGGGCACGCCTGGTCGAAGCCGCGCGCCAGGCCATCCACGCCGGCGCCGATGCGCGCCTGCTGGTGCGGATCGGTGAATACGAGTTGCGCCGGCATCGCGGGCTGCTGTGCCTGAATGCGCCCCGGCGCGGCGCCCCGGCGCAGCACACGCTGCGGTGGAATGGCGAGCACGAGCTGCCGGTGCCCGGATGGGGCGGCGCGCTGGTATTCACGCCCACCAGCGACGAAGGATTCGACGCGCGCTGGCTCGAGTCCGAGCCGCTCGAGCTGCGCCCGCGCACCGGAGGCGAGCGCTTCAAGCCGCACCCGACGCGGCCGTCCAAGCGCCTGAAGCAGATCTTCCAGGAGGCCCGCATCCCGGAGTACGAACGGTCGGGCCTGCCGCTGGTGTGGCGCGACGGGCGCCTGATCTACGTGGCCGGCGTCGGTGCCGACGCGCGCATGCTGGTGGACGAAGGGGACCGGATCCGCATCGACTGGATCGGGTCGGCGCCGCTTCTGCGCGAATGACACGCCGGGGCGCCGCCGCGCGCACCCTATAATTCGTTGATGTCACTGATCGTCCAGAAATACGGCGGAACCTCGGTCGGATCGATCGAGCGCATCAAGAACGTCGCGCAGCGCATCGCCAAGTGGAGCCGCGCCGGCCACCAGCTGGTGATCGTGCCCTCGGCAATGAGCGGCGAGACCAACCGCCTGATCGGGCTGGCCAAGGACATCCAGCCGGTCCCCGATCCGCGCGAACTGGACGTGGTGGCGGCCACCGGCGAGCAGGTGACCATCGGCCTGCTGGCGATGGCATTGATGCAGCTCGGGTTGAAAGCGAAGAGCTATACCGGCCACCAGGTGCGCGTGCTCACCGACAGCGCGTTCACCAAGGCGCGCATCATCGACATCGAGGAAAGGCGGATCCGGGCCGACCTGCAGGCCGGCACGATCGTGCTGGTGGCCGGCTTCCAGGGCCAGGACGAGCTGGGCAACATCACCACGCTGGGGCGCGGGGGGTCGGATACGTCGGCGGTGGCGCTGGCGGCCGCGCTGCGCGCCGACGAATGCCTGATCTACACCGATGTGGACGGCGTGTACACGACCGATCCGCGCATCGTTCCCGAGGCCCGGCGCCTGACGTCCATCACGTTCGAAGAGATGCTGGAGCTCGCCAGCCTCGGTTCTAAGGTGCTGCAGATCCGGTCGGTGGAGTTCGCGGGCAAGTACCGGGTGCGGCTGCGGGTGCTGTCCAGCCTGAGCGATGTGGATCAGCCGCTCGCGATCGAAGCCAATTCCGGCACGCTGATCACGTACGAGGAAGACACCAAAATGGAACAGGCCGTCATCTCCGGCATCGCGTTCTCCCGCGACGAGGCCAAGATCACCCTGACGCGGGTGCCGGATCGCCCCGGCATCGCCTACCAGATACTCGGTCCGATCGCCGAGGCCAACCTGGACGTGGACATGATCATCCAGAACACCAGCGTCGACGGCACCACCGACTTTTCGTTCACGGTCCACCGCAACGAGTACGCCAAGGCGATGGACGTGCTGGACACCAAGGTCAAGGACCACGTCGGAGCGCAGTCGCTGGTGGGCGACCCGAAGATCTGCAAGGTCTCGGTGGTCGGCATCGGGATGAGGTCCCACGTGGGCATCGCCAGCCTGACGTTCCGCACGCTGTCGGAGGAGGGTATCAATATCCAGATGATCTCGACCAGCGAGATCAAGATCTCGGTGGTGGTGGAGGACAAGTACATGGAACTGGCGGTGCGCGCCCTGCACAAGGCGTTCGCCCTTGAGCAGGCGATCGCCTGAACCTTTGCGTTGACCCATAATGGGTGCGGGAACTACACTGCCGCGGCCGCGCCCGGCGCGGCGGCGATTTACCGGAGACGTGGCCGAGTGGTCGAAGGCACTCCCCTGCTAAGGGAGCATGCGGGCAAAAACTCGCATCGACGGTTCGAATCCGTCCGTCTCCGCCATCA
>Ga0209698_10000562_pt1 | contig 42471 bp, 20 predicted proteins | sample LitLauG_LLR_2012_FD_187203 | JGI IMG/M metagenome (GOLD analysis project Ga0209698, IMG submission 187203) | Freshwater sediment microbial communities from Pennsylvania, USA - Little Laurel Run_MetaG_LLR_2012 (SPAdes) (version 2) | ecosystem: Environmental > Aquatic > Freshwater > Creek >... | reverse complement strand
AAGTCCGGCTGGGCTTGAGGTTTTCCACGCATCCATTGGCAGACGTTCAACTCATCCAACAGTTACAATGAAATCTGCGTTTTTCAACATTCTGCTAGCTGGCATGAGCGGAAAGGAAACACAATGAACTTAAAAAAACTAAAGCGGCGGCGGGGTCGGCCCGGCGTCGCGGTGCAGCCCATGGTTAGGCCAAATATCTCTTAATCGTGGTGGATGTCACAAGTAAACTTCCGATGAATACATTCACCAGATTCATCGCAGTATTTACGACTAGATGGCTGGTAGCGGCAGCATCCGGCTGCGATAGCTGCCAAACTAAACCTCCGATACCCATAACCATACCACTCAAACCCATGATGAAAAATAAAATATCGAATCGGAAACCGCTACTCTTTGTGGTGGCTGACGTCTTTGCTTCTGCTCTCATCTTTGCGGCGGCGGTCCTAAATTTAGTGATTGCGTTAACCGCCAGTGCGGATGATCCGATCAACGCTGAAAAGGCATATAGAAGTGTTGCGATATTATTCATAAGCAATAGCGCGTTCGCTATGTGGCCTGACATGTAAGTTGGCTGCGAGGTTGGAAGGTGCGTTCGTAGCCTATTTCGGCAGTTTTGCGGCCTATCTCCAGTTTTTCGCAGCCTATTTCTTTCACCTTGAACTGGACTTTAGTCGAGGCGGGTGGTTTTGTCCACAGTGTTTTTCCGGGCAGACGCAACGCGTTCATCACGGCAAGGAAGGGGGCGACTGTTTTTTCCAACGGATGAAAGGTCCCAACGGAGGGACCAATGCCTCGCTTACTCCGAGATCTGGCAAAACTCCCGGCTACCTTGGAACGTACTTGGAAACTGGCAGGGATAATTCCCAACAAGCCACAGCAGATGAACTGCTGGCACAAACAGCGAAGCCGCCAGCCAGCCTTCGGCGATACGTAGCGATTCGCCGCTCCGCCGCAGAAGGGGAGTAGCCTTGCCCGATTGGCAGAGTCGCAATCCAAGCCAGTCCTCGCCCGGCCCTTCGCCTTCGTACAAGCCAAGGCGCTGGCATGACCCAGCGCCTGGCGCGGTTGTTATCCTGTGTGGAGGTCCGCTTATTCTGTAAACACGTCGAAGAACGACCTGGCCGGGAAGTCCCAGGTAACTGGAGTGGCATTGGTGGTTTGTGTCGCCGTTGCATTCACCGGTGCGCCCACGGGGGTCCAGGTGTTCCGCGGTGCGCTCAGGTCGGGCGTGCTCTGCACCTGATAAACGACGCCGGGAATGCTGTTCCAAACGAAGACTATGTTTGTGCCGGTGTTGTCCAAATACACCTGGCTGATCGTGATGGGGAGATGCGGATTGGTGATCGACACGGCGCCGCTCGCGCCGGTCAGGGTGTATTTGGGCGCCGTGGTGCCGCCGAGTGTCAGGCCCGCCGCCGAGGTGATCGCATTGGTCCCCACCCACGAACTGGCCAGCGTGGCACTGCCAGAGGCGACTGCCACATCGTCGCCGCCGACCTTGTTTGACACCGAAAGGATTCCAGACGCGGCCGTCGCTGTCCCGTCATACGCCCGGGTGCCGGTCAAGACCACCGGCAGCGGGCTTACCGTGAAGGAGTTGGTGACCGGTGTGGCGGCGTTGTAATTGGCGTTGCCGGCCTGGCTGGCCGCGACTGTTACCACCCCGGCACCGGTGATGGTAAGGTTGCTGCCCAGAACGGTCGCCGGCCCGGACACCACGCTGAAACTCACCGCCAAACCTGAAGAGGCGGTGGCGTTGAGCGCATAAGGTGCCACGCCGTAGGTTTGGTTGGCCAGTGCGCCAAAGGTGATGGACTGGCTGGCGGGCGTCACCGTCAGGCTCGTGCTGGCATCGCTCGCGCTGCTCAGATACACACCTGAATTGCCGGCGTAGGCATAAGTAATGGTGTAGGTGTTGACCCCGTCCGTGGCCAGCGAGGGATCGTTGTAAGTGATCGAGAAGTCGCCGGTGGCATCGGTAACCGTTCCGGATACCGCATGGCCGTTGATCGTGGCGGTGACGGCATCGCCCATGGCCGGATAGACCGGGTTGCAGGTGTTCGTGCCCAGCTTGCCGGTCAGGACCACACTCGCGGTTCCGTAACTGATGGACGAACTGCTCAGGCCGCTGAACTGCGGGGTCAAATAGGGGCTGGATACGCTCACCACAAACGCCTGAATTCCCTGGCCGGTGCTCAGGGTGTAAAGACTCTGCGACTGGCTGCCATCGGGATTGGTGGTCTGCGCACCCCAAGCCAGCTCGCCCGTTCCGTTGGCATTGGCCTGTCCAACCCCCGCCGCCGGGTCCAGGTTTAACGTGCCCAAATAAACCGGGCTGTTGAGGCTGGCCGCACTATACAAAGTGCAGTGTGAATCGCCGGTGCTTTGTACTGCGAGCAACGCCGCGCCACCCAGGACATTATAGGACAGGATGCGGTCCGCCGAGTTCCCGTTGGAGTCGGGAATGCTGACCGTGCCCAGCAGCGTCCCAACGCTGCCTGAATAAGTGGTGTTATAATAGGTTCCGGCAGTCGTCAATCCGATCACCTGGCCGGAATTGACGAAGGTAATGGCCTTGTTGAATCCAGGCGTGGGCGTGCCGCTTACGCCAACCGCAGTTCCAACTCCGCCATTGATTACGGTGTAGCCGCCGGCACCAGCGCCGCTCCCCGCCACGAGGTAAGTTGAGGCGCCGCTGCCAATGGCCGCCAAGGTGTCGCCCAGGCGCGTCGAACCGCCGCCCGGATTGCCGCTGTAGAAAAGCGTCGGGGCCGTGGCCAGACTGGTCGGGTTGGCATACTTGTATACCTTGAACGGTGAAGAGCTGCTGGTCGGCAGGTTGCCGACATAAAGCACGCCGTCCGCCCCGGCGGCAAGTTGATCCACAGCTAGGGTGCCGCCGCTGATGCCTGTGTTAGCCAGTCCGCCGATCAGCGCGCCCGTGGTCGGGTTGAGTTCAAACACCTGGCTGCCGGACGCATAGTAAAGAAAGCCGGATGCGAAAGCCAGACCGCGATTGGCGGTGGAGCCCGCCGCCGCCAGCCCACTGGATCCCGGTGCCAGGTAACCACTCACACCAAAGGTGGATTTACTGGTCCAGGTTGCAGAGGTGGGCAGCAAATTGACCGTCAGGCTGCCCGCCACATAGGCGATGCTGTAATTGGCCGCCGCCGCGCCGGAGGCCGTGTAGTTGCCTGGATAAGTTCCTGGGGCAACCAATCCGCCATGTGCCGAAGCGACTGTCGGCTGGGCAGTGAGGACGGTGTTAGTTTCGCCGTTCACGAAGCCGCTATAAGTGACCGTCCCGGCCGGCACACAGTCACCATAGCGGATTGCTTGCGAGCTGGCGGTGATGGTCAGCGGGGTCTGGCTTACCGTCACCGTGAACGCATTGCCCGTGCTGCTGCAGCCGGTGGAACTGCTGTTGACCGTCAGCGTGCCGTGATAGGTGCCGGCTCCGGCGGTTCCGGGAACCGCCAAGGTAATCGGTGTGGCAGGCAGGGAGGTCAGCGCCACGTTGGCGAAGCCCGCCGCGAGGGCGGCAGCATCGTAGGTGATGCTGTAATGGTTCGGACTGCCCGAGGTGCCGGTGTACGGCAACCCGGCGCTGGTTGAGCCGTAAGTCACCGTCGGGCTGGTGCCCAGGGTGATGGTCGGCAACGGATTAACCGTGATGGTGCCGCTGCCGCTGTTGGCGCAACCCGTGTTGCCGTCGGTGACGGTTACGGTGTAAGTGGTCGTTAGTGCAGGGGAGACAGTGATGGATGCCGTGGTCGCGCCGCCCGGACTCCAGAAATAACTTGGATTGCTCGCGCTGGTGCTCGCCGTCAGCAGGGTGGAGGCCGTGCCGCAGTTGGTCGCCGAGTTCACGCTCACCGTCGGGAGCGGATTTACGTTCACCGTGCGAGTATTGGTTGTGCTGTTGCCCGCCGCGTCAGTCGCGATGAAGGCGATGGCATAAGTGCCGGGCAGGTTTACATTGACCGTGTTGTTGGTTACCAGACTCGACAACGTGCAGTTGTCCGTCGCAGTGGCGCCTGGATCGGCGAAGGCGCTGCCCTGGCAGACGTCCAGCGGGTTGGCGCCCAGCAGCGCAATGACCGGCGGGGTGGTATCCTGCACCACCACCGTGTTGGTGGAGTAAGCCGTGTTGCCGCTTCCGTCGTTCACCGCGAGGACAACCTCGTTGGTGCCCAAGGTTAACACGGCGTTGTTGGTCGGGGTTTGGGTGATGGTCAGAACGCTGCTACAGGCATCGGCGGCCAGGATGTAGTTGGTGCCGGTGACGTCGGGCATAAGCGCCGAGCAGTTGGTATCCACGCTCAGGTTCAGGTTGGTGAAGTTGTAGGTGATCACCGGTGGGGTGGTGTCCACCACCACCACATTGCGAGTGACTGAATTGGTGTTGCCATTGCCATCATCGGCCGTATAGGTCAGGGTGTAACTACCCGGCGTACTCGCGTTGACTGTGCCGCTGGTGCCCACCGCCACGCTGCCGGCGCAGGCGTCAGTGGCTGTCGCCCCCGGATCGGTGAAGCTGCCGTGGCACTCCACCGTCAGTGGATTCGCGCCGTTGAGCGTGATCACGGGTGCCGTGGTGTCCATCACGTTCACCAGCCGCGTGTTGGTCGCGCTGTTGCCTGCCGCGTCGGTGGCAACATAGGCGACCACATAGCTGCCCGGAGAGTTCACATTCACCACGCCGTTGGTGGTGAAGCCCGCCAGTGTGCAGTTGTCGGTGGCCGTCGCACCCGGATCGCCGAACGTGCCATGACATTCAACCGTCAGCGGATTCGCGCCGTACAGCGTGATCACCGGCGCAGTCGTGTCGGAGACCACCACCGTGTTGGTGGAGTAAGCCGTGTTCCCGTTGCCGTCGTCCACCGCGAGAACAACCTCGTTGGTGCCCGAGACCAGAACGGCATTGTTGGTCGGGGTTTGGGTGATGGTCAGCACGGCGCTGCACGCGTCGGCGGCCAGGATGAAGTTGGTGCCGGTGACATCGGGCATCAAAGCCGAGCAGTTGGTATCGACGCTCAGGTTCAGGTTGGTGAAGTTGTAGGTGATCACCGGCGGCGTGGTGTCCACGACGTTGACGGTGCGTATCGCGGAGTTGGTGTTGCCGTTGCCGTCGTCGGCGGTGTAGGTCAGTGTGTAGCTGCCGGGGGTGTTGGCATTGACGCTGCCGCTGGTGCGCACGGCCACGCTGCCGGCGCACGCATCCAGCGCCGTCGCCCCCGGATCGGTGAAGCTGCCGTGACACTCCACCGTCATCGGACTCACGCCGTTGAGCATGATCGCCGGAGCGATGGTATCAATCACGCCGACGACGGAATTGGAACTCACGTTTCCGAATCCGTTGGTGACAGCGACAGTGACGGTGATCGGCGTCGGGAAATGAATGTTGCTCAGGATGAAATTGGTGGAGGTCGCCCCGCCAACCGGCGCACCGTTCACGCTCCACTGATAACTCAAAGGCGCAGTCCCGGTGGCGGTGACATTGAAGGTGACGCCGCCGGAACATTGGGCCACGGCATTCAGCGGCGTCAGACCAGTGATTACCGGAGCAGTGCCTGCGGCCACGACAGAAATCGTTCCGCTGGTGGCGAGGTTGTTCGTGTTCCAAACGAGGGTGTTGGTCAGCGCTGGCAGCGTAATGGCCGCGAATGCGCCGCTGTAACTCGTCGCGTTGAACAGTGTGAACGTGTCGCCGATTTGGAGGGCATCGCCAAGATTGGTCACCGTGAGGGTGCCGGCGAAAACAATTGGCGCGGTGACACTGAGCAAGTCTGCGGTCTGCACATTGGTGCGGTTGAGTTCCATGACCAAACCGCCATTCAGCACCGGCGTGTTGCTGAGGGTGAGCGTGCCAATCCCAACGCCGGGATTGACCAGGCCGTCATTGGTGACGATCCCGCTGATGGCTCCCAAGCCGCCGAGCGTGCCGTTGGTGTTCACGTTCACAAATGGCGAGAGGATCGAGCCGTTTACCACAAGCGTGCCTGCGTTGACGAGCGTGTTGCCGGTGTAAGTATTGACGCCGCTCAACGTGGTCGTGCCGTTGCCGGACTTGACGAGGCCGCCGTCAGCCGTCGCGCCGAGCGCCGGATCATGCGCTAGCGGCTGGGCGATGGTGATCGTGAAGCCCTCGTCGTTGATGGTGATTCCGTTGGTCGAGACGTTGGCAGTGAGTCCGGTCAATGAAGGGAAGAAGGAAGCGCTGGAGGCGTTGGCGGCGATGGTTCCACCATTGAGCGAGAGGGTTTCCACATTGGCGGCGGACTTGATGAACGCGCCCACGGCCAGACTGCCACCGTTCAAGCTGGCCGTGTTGGGACCGGCAATGCTGGCGCCCAGAAAATCAAACGTGCCCGATCCCGTCGTCAGGCTGGCCGCGTCTTGGATCGTCAAGGCGACGCTGCTGTTGATGCCGCCGCCGTTGCCCATCTGGAACCCGGCGAACGTGCAGGCCGCGGTGTCTTTGATTGTCAAGCTGGCGGGTTGTCCGGCCGACCGGCCGACCAGACTGGTTCCCGAGGAGGTCACCGCCGAATTGCCGGCATACACCAAGTTACCCCGCGTCGGATAAACGAATGCGTTACCGGTCACGACGCTGTTGCTGAAAATCAGCACCGCACCACTGCCGGTCGCCTCGAAGCGCAGTTGGTTGCCGCCATTGATCCCCACCGGCCCGGTAATGAACGCGGTGGCGTTCGCATCGGGCACATCGAGGCTTTCAAAGGTCTGATTGGCTTTGAAGTTGTTGGTCAGCACCACACCATTTCCCAACTGGAGTGTCCCCGCTGACAGAATGTTGCCCGGTCCAACGGCTCCGGTGACGCCAACCTTCAGAGCGCCGGCGCTGATGGTGGTCGGCCCCGTCCAGGTGCCCGAGTTGTTGAGTGCCAGGGTGCCGCTGCCGGCCTTGGTGAGGCCGTAGTTGTTGCCGCCGTCGCCGACCACGCCGGTGATCGTGGCGACAATTGTGTCCACGGTGATCGTGCGCGTGCCGTTGGCGAGCGTCCACGCGCCGCCGTTGGCGAAGGTGATGGCCGCCGTGGTCGGGGAACCGAGTGTGAAGTCGCCATTGACCTGAATGGTCGGGTTGTTGGGCGAACGGCTGCTGGCGCCCGTGGTTCGGATGAGGCCGCCGTTGATGATGAGCGGACCGGCGCCGAGGCCGCCGCTGCTCTTGTTGAACGCAATGGCGCCGGCGTTCAAGGTCAGGCTGGTGTAAGTGCTGCTCGCGGTGCCTTCGTCCGTCTCGAAAGTGCCGGCACCGTTTTTCACGAGCGCGCCGGTGCCGGAAACCGCCTGCGCCGGATAGTCGAGCGTGATGCCGCTGGCGACGTCAATCGTTGCTCCGCTGCTGCCCAAGGTGATGCCGGCGTTGACCGGCAGCGTGATGGTGGCCGCGCCATTGGTCGCCTGGAGGACGCCACCATTAATCGTCAACTGATCAGGTGTGGCGCTGGCCGGACTGCCGCCGACACCGGTCCCGGCGCTGATGGCAAGGGTGCCGGCGTTCACGAAGGTCTTGCCCAGGTAAGTGTTATTGCCGCCCAGCGCAAGGGTACCGGAATTCTGTTTGGTCAACGAACCAGTGCCGCTGATGGCGGCGCTGTTCGAGCCGTTGAACCCCTGGTCGAAAATGAGCGCCGCGTTGTTGTTGATGTTGCCCAGCAGCGTGGCGGAACTGCCCTGCAAAGTGCCGCCGCTGACGATCGTGCCGCCGGAGAAGGAATTGGAGGTGGCCAGGACCAAAGTGCCATTGCCCTGTTTGTTCAGCCCGCCCGAACCGGTGATATTGCCAGTGCCGGTGAGCGTATAATTCTTCGTCACGTTGCTCACGGTGACGCTGGTCGGGTTGACGGTGGTGTTGAGCGTGACCGTGAACGGCCCGGCACCGGTGGCGGTGTCATCAAAGAGGGTGCTGTTGCCGTCCGAATAATTCACCAAGGTGCCGGCCGAGTTGGTCCAGTTCAAACTGCTCGTGTCCCAGGTGCCGTTGCCGATGTTCCAGACCAGCGGCGGCGGGGTGGCGACATTTGTCACCACGAGGTAAAGCGTTTTGGTGCCACCGGTCACATCGTTGCTGATCACGCCGCTGACGAATTGCGGCAAGGCAAGCGGAATGGTCGGGGCCGTGCCGGAGAAAGCGCCGGCATATTTGATCAACGGATAGACGCCGACGGGCATGGTGCCGATCCCGCCGCTCACCAGGACATTCAGCGTGCCGCTGACGGCGAGATTGTTCAACACCGCCAACGGCGCCACCGTGGTGCTGGGCGTGTTGGCGCCAAAAACGAATGAGACATATTCGGTTCCCGCCGCCGCGTAGGTGAGATTCGAGCAGATGAATTGGCTGCCGACCGCCGTCACCGACACGCCGTTCGTCGCGCCGGTGTTCACGGTGAACTGGCTGTTCGAGCAGGAACCGCCGGTCACTCCCAGGAGCGCGCCGGCATTCACGGTCGTCGCCCCGGTGTAGGGCGAATTGCCGCTCAGGGTCAGCGTGCCGCTGCCGACCTTGACCAGCGCCGTGTTGGTGTTCGGGGAGTTCGGATCAATGAACTTGCCCGAGAAGGTGGTGCTGGTGTTCAGCGCGCCAACGCTGTAAGTGGTCGTATTCCCGGAGGTCGTGGTTTGTGACCCCGTCAGCGTGCCCGAACCGGAGAGCGCGCCCAGGTTGACGGTGGTGCTCTGGTTGCGGGGCTCTAAACCGGGCGAAGTGCTGTTGACGACGAAGTTCGCCGCCGCCGAGCCGAGGCTGGCGCCCGTGGAGCCGTAGGCCAGCCGCGTGGTGCCGCCCGAAACCGTGAAGGTGCCGGTGAAACCAGTCAGCGTACCATTGTAGGTGATGCTGGTCGTGTCAATGATCGCACCTGTGTTGTCTGCCGAAGTGACGTTGCCGCTGGGACCGGAGCTTAAAGTATTTGCTGTCAGGGTTGCTGTCGCTCCGGAAGCGATGGCAATGGGGTTGGCGGGATTCAATCCCGTACTGCCGCTGCCACAGGCGAAAGTGGCGGTGTTGTTGATGGTCAAGATTCCCGAACCGAGGCTGGAACCGGCGTTCAGGGCCAGCGTGCCGCCGTTCAACGCGATATTTCCGGCAAAACTGGAATTCGTGGTCGCAATCGTCAGGGTGCCGGTGCCGTTCTTCGTCAGCGTCGCGCTGCCAATGAAATTGCTGACGCCGGAAATCGTGTAGTTCTTGTTGGTGAGGTTCGCCGTGATGGCTGCCGGAGCGACAATTGACCCCAAGGTCACCGTAATGGGCGTGGCCCCGCTGGCGGTGTCGTCAAACAGCACCGCGTCGTTGTCCAGATACTTGGCCGAGTTGCCGGACGTGTCTTTCCAGTTGGCGGTGGTGTTGATGTCCCAGGTGGCGTTGCCCACGGCCCAGGTTACTTGATTTCCTACCGTCACATTCATATCAATGGATTTGTTTCCGGTGTTGTTGACGAGGGTCGCCGTCACGCCGGTCGGCAGGCTCAGCGCGGTGGTGGGCGGCGTGCCGGACAACGTGCCGGTGTATTTGATGAGCGGATAAGTGCCGACCGGAATGATGCGGCTGGACGAGCGGACGATGACACCGGGCGTGACAGTGAACGCCAAATTACCGTTGACCAGCAGCGGAGCGGTGGCGGTGCTCAGCGCGCTGTTGCCAAAATTAAAATCCGCATAGGTCGTGCCGGAGCTGTAAGTCAGCGCCCCGCAAGCCCACTGCCCGCCGGAACCGGCCACCAGAACGCCGTTCGTCGCTCCGGCCACGGTGACGGCGCTGTTGGAACAGGAACCGCCGGTCTGGCCGACGGCTTCACCGGCGTTGATCGTGGTCGCGCCGGAGTAGTAATTTGTGCCGGACAAAATCAAAAGTCCGGTTCCGTTCTTGGTCACCCCGCCGCTGCCGATGGAATTGGTGAGCGAGCCGGAAATGATGTTGGTTCCCGGACCGTCGCAGGTCAGCGTCTGCGCCTTCAAGTCGAGCGCTGCGCCGGTCAACTGGTTGGCGCCGCCGGAGTTGGCGTAAAAGGTGACGGGATTGTCCAGATACAGGTTGCCGGAATAGACCGCCGTGCCCGTGGTGCCGGAAGTGTTCGCCACGATTTTGGTGCCCGAACTGCCGCTGCGCACGTTGATGGGCGTCCCCAATGTTTTGCCGCCGTCCAAATTAAGATTCGCCCCGGCGGAACCCGCCGTGTCACCCAAACGGATGAAATTGCCGCTGTTGGCCAAACCATTGTTGGCGGAAATGCGCAGCGTGCCGTTGTTGATCGAGGTGTCACCGCTGTAGGTGTTGGCAGCGGACAACCGGGTGGTGCCGGTGCCTAACTGCGTCAGGGCCATCACGCCACCGCCGCCGGGGAAATCCGAAATGACGCCGTTGAAAGTGACCGCGTTGGAGCCGGAGACGTTGAGGACACGAAGGTTAAGGCCGTCCTTTGAGGAAAAAGGTCCATTGAAAGTGAGCGGACCTTGCGCGGTCCCCGCGTTGAGGTTGATGTTCAGAATGCCCACGCCGCCGGACAGATGGGTGTTGCCGTTGGTGACGGCAAAATTGATCGTCTGGTTGGTGAACGCGCCCTCGTTCTGGAGGTTAGGGTCGGTGCCGCCAAAATCATAAAACACAATCGAGTTGCCGTAGAGCGTGAAGGCATTCGCGCCGGTCTTGAAATAAATTTGAAACCCCGGGCTGCCGTTGGCGAAATCGTTGGTGCTGCTGGTGCGCGTCAAGCCGGGAAAGTTCAGGAAGCCTTGCGGATTCGCGGGGCCGGAGCCGCCCCAGTTGGCGGCGTCACTCCAGTTGCCGGTGGTGCCGCTGCCGCCGTTCCAGGTGTAGGTGGATTGTGCCCGAGCCGAGACGGCGGGCAGCAGGCAAATCAGGGCAAGGATTCGAAGCCAGGGGTAATGAAAGACGATGGACGAAGCGGTGGTTTTCATGGTTTAGAGGAGGGGGTTGAGTTGGGCGATGATCTGTCAGTCGCGGCGGATTAAAAAATTCAGCGTGTCTCAAACGCCAGAGGTCACATAGAGTTTGGTTTGAACTAGGCTTACAGGAGAACAGTCTAGAGGATTTGGCGGCTCTCACCACCGCATCTTTGTGCGGTGACGGCATACAAAACCGGAATGCCACTGGAGCATGAATGCATTGTGGATCCATTATCGCGGCAAACGGAGAAATGGCCAGTCACCAGAATTGGCGATGGCCCATGACGGACCCGAAACAAAATCACCGAACCCGTGGCGGGCTGGCCTTGCGGTTGGCGATTCCTCAGGACCACCCCAACCGCGGCAAAGCCATTATTATTTCTCTGGAAAGAGGCGGGGTGCAAACTCAGCCAGGTAGCCCCGCCAGACGCGGAAACTATGCTGGCCCGGCGTGGCCACCCACTCATGGCGCACGCCCCGCGCGGTCAGCCATTCGCTGAATTGCTCGTTGCCGGCGAACAAGCCGTCCTGCCGGCCGCACCCGACCCAGAGCAGGCGCAGTTGCGCGTTGGCCGCGGCGTCGAGCTTCGGAAACGATGCCGGAAAATTCGTGCCCAGTCCGCCCGAGCTGAACGCGCCGACCCACGCGAAACGATCCAAGTGGTTCAACCCGGTGAGGAGCGATTCCGAGCCGCCCATCGAAAGCCCGGCAATTGCCCGTGCCTCGCGTTTGGGCGTAAGGCGGTAACTTTTTTCGGCTTGAGGGATCACCTCCTGCAACAGCGCCTGCTGGAACACCTCCACGTTGCGCTGCCACAGGCCGGGATCGCGCACCCGCTGCCAGCCCGCGCGGACAATGTCCATGGTGCCGTAGCCCAGCGGCATGACGACGACCATTGGCCGCGCTTGCTGGCGCGCGATTAAATTATCGAGGATGACGTTGGCCTGGCCGACCGAGGTCCACGCACTGGCATCGTCGCTGTAGCCGTGCAGCAGGTAGAGCGCGGGATATTTCTTGCGCGCGGCCGGATCGTAACCGGGCGGAGTATAGACATAAAAATCCCGGTCATCCCCGGCGACCGCGGACTTGTAAAAGTGATGGTGCACCTGGCCGTGCGGCACGTCGTTGAGTTCCCAGGCAAGCGACCCCGGACCGGGCACGTGCAATTGGCTGTCGTTGTTCAGCAAATTGTATTTCATCCGCGGATTGGACGGGTCAATCAGCCGCAATCCGTCCACGGCGAACGAATACGAATAAATGTCCGGTTCGAGCGGCTCGGAGGTGAACGACCAGACGCCCTGGCTGTCCTTGGTCATCGCCGTGCCGGAGACGCCTTCGCTGTGCAACTGCACTTCATGCGCGTTCGGCGCCCGTAGCCGGAAAGTGACGCGACCGTCGGGCTGGACTTCCGGCGAGCGCAGCGGCTGACCGAACGCCGGCACCGCGCCGGCAAGCAGGATGAGGAGGATTTTTTTCATAAAAAAATTTAATTTGTGTGACGTTACCAAAATCTGTTTCACCAGATTGTCCAGAAATTCAGTGGCAGCGTGATTCAATTGTCATCTGCGCATGAACATCCAAACGATCGCGGCGAGCAGGAGCACGGCGACGAGCCACCAATACCAGCGCTGCCCTCGCGGCACGGGACTTTTTCCGCCGAACTCGCGCTGGACGAAATCCTCGTAATCGAAGTTCTCGTCCGGCAGGCCCAATTCCTCGCGGCGGGCGTCCTCGGACCAGCCGGTCTGCTCGTCGGAGCCGCACGCCGGGCAGGCGCGGGCGCGGCGCGGAATTTCCGCGCCGCAGTTGGGGCAGGTTTCAGGCGGCATTTGGAAATAAGAACTCGGCCCGGCCAGAACGCAAAACGTGAGCCGCGATTGTGGAACTCACGGCACCATACCTCATTGGCTGTGTTGATCTTTTAGCCATCATGGGGTTTTGCTTGTTTTCCGCAAATGGCGATAAAACTCCTGACTGCAAATATCACTGCCGATAGCAGTGCAATTAAGCCAATGCTGATGAGTGGATGCGGCACGAAACTCCCGCGCAGTCCTGAGATCAACATCCAGGCTGCTGGCACCGTATACGTTCCGACGTCACCAGAAAGCATAGCAGGGGCAAACGCCAGGGCAAAAACAAGGGACGAGAGCGACCTGCGAAGGTCGGGATTTACGAAACGTTTTCTGGTGGCGAGCCAAGGCAGTCCCAAGATTAGCAAAATTAGACCAGCATAAACAAAATACGCAGAAGTTAAATGCTCAACAAACGGCTTCAGCGAATCGGTGAAAGTGTTCATGGACACAATTGCCAGCTAGCTGAAATTATGAACGTTCTACACCGGGCTTTGCGAAATGTGTTTCCTCATTTCGCCTTTTTCTCTGCCGTCACCCGCCGACGCCGGCGTATTCCTCGTCCACTTTCAGGTTCAGGCCCATGAGGACGTAGTCATGAGAGATGGCCTGCATGTCCTTCACGTAATCCTCGAACCGCGCCAGGTTGCTGAAACCGAGCAGGGCGAACATCTTGATGGCCGCCTCCTGTTCGCCGATGAATTCCGCCTCGACGCGCTCCAGGCCGAGGTTGCGCGCGATGCCGACGATCTCGCCGATCATGGCGCGGGCCAGGCCGCGGCCGCGGTAATGCGGCAGCACCAGCACGCTCACGCGGCCGATGTGGCGCTTCCAGCCGGCGAGCTGCTGGTGGAGCGTGGCGGCGCCGACGACTTTGCTGTCCGCAAACGCGAGCAGCGGAAAATTCCGGCCGAGGTCAATCTTCTGGCACCACTCGCGGATGACTTTCGGGTCGGCCACGCGGTGTTTGATGAACATCCGCTCGCCTTCCGGCACGGCCTGGAAGAACTGGTAGAAAAGTTTTTCATCGTCGCGCGCCAGCGGCCGGAGCGTGGCTTTGAAGTTGTCCTTCAACACGACCTTCTTCGGGTAGTTCTGAATTTCAAGTTCGATTGACATAAGCGTTTCCTTCGACGCCGGAGTCTGCGCGAAGTGGTGGGCGGCTGTCAATAGAGTCGCGGCGGTTCGCCGGCCAGGCCGCTGGCGTGTTCGAAAAGCCGCTCGTCCACCGCCGCCGGGTCGAGACTCCAGCGCGCGGCCAGCCGCGGCACTTTGTCCGTGTTGCGGGCGAGCACGTCCGGTTGGCCGAAGAACGGGCGCGGCGGCGTTTCGAGGTAGCGGAAACAGGCCATCTTCAACTCCAACTCCGCGAGCGTCTTGACACCTTGGTCCCAGAGGGTTTGGCCCGCCCAGGCGTAGGCGCGCACGACCCGGCCGTTTTGAACGCGCACCCAGGCGTGGTGGCTCAACGCGCGGTTGGCGCTGAACAACTGGACGTGCCCCAACTGCCGGCTGAGTTGCAGCAGAAACCGGAAGCAGATGTCCACATCATCCGCCGGATCGGGCAGGCCCGCGCCGATCACCAGCACCCAGCCCCGGACGGGCGGGGCGATGAACAATTTTTGCTCCGACGCCAGCCCGTCCACCCACGAGCAGGGCCGCGCGTTGTGCAATCGCAGCGCCGACTGGACGGCATGGACGCTCCCCGTGCGGATCGCCAGCCAGCAGGCTGGCCGCTGGATCAAAGCCGGGTGCGCCACCGCCGGTCCGGGCAGGAACGCGCCGCCACGGTCCACGGAGAAAAGCCGGAAGGCCGAGCGATGCCGCCGCCAATGCCGTACGAACAAAAGCAGCGCACCACCGCCGCCCAGCGCAATGCCCAGCGGCAGCAGGAGCAGGAGCGGAATCCAGTCCCAAGTGTTCATGCCGCCCCGAATCTACGCCCGCCCCGGACTTGTTCAATCGAAAACGCACACCAGCCCGCGTTTGCCGCGTGCGCCGCGGCTTGGTTGAATTGCCGAATGAATTTGACCGAATCCCGCTGGCTGCCCATCGCGCTGCTGACCTGCTCGAACCTGTTCATGACCTGCGCCTGGTACGGCCACTTGAAATTCAAGGGGCAGCCGCTCGGGCTCGTGATTCTGGTGAGCTGGGGCATCGCCTTTTTTGAATACGCCCTCCAAGTACCCGCCAACCGCTGGGGCAACGCGGACTATTCCGCGACGCAGCTTTAAATCATCCAGCAGATCATCACGCTGGCGGTGTTCGCCGGGTTTGCGGTGTTGTTTCTCGGCGCGAAACTCCGCTGGAACCATTTCGCGGCCTTCTTCTGCATCCTCGGGGCGGTGGCCTTCACTTTTCTGCCAAAGGATTGACCACCGGGCGCCGACACGCAGGGTTGAAATGCAGCCGCGTTCTGCCTATTCTCTGCCGCTCCGCGTCTCCGCGGTGAAAAATTATGAGCTTTTACGACAAATTAAAATTCGACGCGCAGGGCCTGATCCCCGCGATCATTCAAGAACAGAAAACCGGCCGCGTGGTGATGATGGCCTGGATGAACCGCGCCTCGCTGGAAAGCACCATCGCCACCGGCAAGACCCATTTCTGGAGCCGCTCGCGCCAGAAATTCTGGATGAAGGGAGAGGAAAGCGGCAACACGCAAACCGTGAAGGACATCGCGTTCGACTGCGACGGCGACTGCCTGCTCATCCAGGTTGAGCAAGCCGGCCCGGCCTGCCACGAGGGCTACAAATCCTGCTTCTTCCGCTCCGTCGAGGGCCAGGGCGGGACGTTCAAAACCACTGAGGCGCAATTGCTGACGCCGGAGCAGATGTATAAAAAGAAATGAGCCGCCCGAATCAGCGACAGCGAACGCAGCGAGTGCAAACGCAAAACGAGTTGCTGCTTGGTGCCCTCCGCGTTCCTTGTGGTTAAGAAACATGGACGACTCCATTCCATTCGCCAGCCGTTGGTATTTCGCGATGTTCGCGCTGCTCGTCTTCTCGCGTGGCATGGATTTCTTGAGCACTTACGTCGCCACGCCCAACCTGGTGCTGGAGGGCAATCCCATCGCCAAGAAGCTTGGCTGGGGCTGGGGCGCGCTGCTGAATGCCGCGATCTGCCTTGGCCTGGCCCGCTGGCCGCTGACGGCGATTGCGCTGGCCACGACCAGCGTGCTGGTGGCGGCGCGCAATTTTCAGTCGGCCTGGCTGATGCGCTCGCTCGGCGAGCAAGCCTATCGCGACTGGCACGTCGAGCGCATCCAGGAAACGCGCGTCACGCTGTATCTGTTTTGCCTCGCGGGCAACACCCTGCTGCCGGCGGCGGTCGGGGCGGCGTTGATTTATTTCAGCGCCTACCAACTGGTGCCCTGCGGCATCGGTATGGGCGTTCTGGCCTACGCGGCGGCGGTGGCGTTTTACACGCTGCTCGCGCGGTGGCGGATGCACCAGATGCTGGGCCTGGCCTCGGTTCGGCGAAATCATGCGAACGTCCTGTTCGTGCCCGGCGCCGTGGCGACGAATTTTGTTTTGCCGGAGGCGGGCGCCGGGGAGGACGATGTTGCCGGTCATTAGCGGATGGTAAAGCAGTTGCCGAACTGTGGGATTGGCAGAGGTTTCAGATTCAATCACATCGGCTGAACCTTTGCGCATCGCCATTACCCGTACACCGCGGCCATGCCCCGCGTCGGGCAACGACCCAGTGGCAAAGCCGCGTTCCCGCTTAAGGCGATTCCACCGGGCTTTTATTAGCGAATGCACAACAAAAGAGGGTTTGTTAAAACAGATAGGCTTATTCTATTGCCTACAATAATTCGAAAAACTGAACCTTGATTGCCAAATGCTGGCAAAATATGGTCAGCCTTTGGCAAAGGGGGTAAAGCCACCGGGCGGGCGCCTGATAAATTAGCGCCATGAATCGTAACTGGCTAGCAGCCTTGAATGAACTTATCGCGGCGGCGGGGTCGGCCCCGCGCCCTCGCCAGGTGCGGACCGGAGGGTGCGTATGAAGATTTTTGTCGCCGGTCTGAGTTACAAAACCGCGCCCGTGGAGTTGCGCGAAAAACTGGCGGTCCACGCGTCGGAGTTGCCCTGCCACGGCTGCCGCCTGAAACTGACCGGCAACCTCGACGAAGTGGTGATTGTTTCCACCTGCAACCGGGTCGAGGTTTACGGCGTCACCCCCAAGGTCAACGGCAACATCCCGCGCCTGTTCGAGCAACTGGCGGGTGGTGGCGACGCGGTGGCATTCGCCCCGCATCTTTACGTGAAGGAAGGCGCGGAAGCGGTCCAGCACCTGTTCGCGGTTGCCGGCGGCTTGGATTCGCTGGTGCTGGGCGAGACCGAGATCACCGGCCAGATCAAACACGCCTACCAGTCGGCGCAGGAAGCCAAACTGACCGGGCGGGTGTTGAACCGGGTGTTTCAAACCGCGCTTCAGACGGCCAAGGAAATCCGCACGGAAACGGGCATCGGGCGCGGGGCGACTTCCGTGGGCAGCGTGGCGGTGGAGTTGGCGGAAAAAATCTTCGACCGCGATCTCTCGCAAAAGACCGTGATGATTCTGGGCGCGGGCAAAATGGGCGAGGCCTGCGTGAAACATTTGAGCAAGAAGGGCGCAAAATCCGTCCTTGTGTCGAACCGCTCCCTGGAGCGCGCGGAGTCGCTCGCGGCGGAATTTGGCGGCCGGGCGATCCGCTTTGATGATTATCTCAAGGCGATGGAGGAGGCGGACATTGTCGTGAGCTCGACCGGCTGTCCGCACACGATCCTGCACCGCGAGGAAGTGTTGCGGGTCATGCAGGCGCGGCGGAACCGACCGCTGGTGCTGGTGGACATCGCGGTACCGCGCGACATCGCCGCCGACGTGCAACAGATTCCCAATGTCTATCTCTACGATGTGGACGATCTCGAAGTGATCGCGCGCGAAAACGTGAAGCATCGCGAACAGGAACTGGCCCGCTGCCAGACCATCATCGGCGAACGGACCAACGCCGTGCTGGCGCGGTTCAACCCCGTTCCGCCCCAGGCGCGTCCCGAACAGCGCCGCGAGCCGGCGTGGGCGTTGGCCGGCCTGGCGCCGTGTCCGGCCTGAACCAGCTTTGCCATGAATGCAAAATCAATTTCGACGGAAGACCGGGCTACGAGCTCGCTGCCTGATTTTTCGTTGGAACAGCCCGGCATCCAGTTGATGCCGGAGTTGACTCAACTAACAACAACGAAAACAGCACGTGCTAAATAAATCCTATGAAAAAAATTAGACTCATCCTCGGCGGTTTGGCCTTGGGTGCCGTGGTGACGCTCCTGCCATCCGTTGGCCGGGCGACCATCGTCGGCAGCGCCCACGACTTCACCTCCAACACCAATTATTTTATTGGTGGCACCACCAACTGGGCGCAGGGCCGCTCGACCAACGCCTGCGGCGTTTGTCATACGATCCATCACAATCCAGATTCGGCGAGAGGGCCGCTGTGGATTCACACCCCGACGGCGAACACGTTCAAGACGTACGACCAGGGCAACAGTCCGACCTATCCGGCGGGACTGGCCTGCAACCTGGGCATCTCCAAGGCCTGCTTGAGCTGTCATGACGGTTCCATCGCCATCAACAGCCAAGACAGCGGCGCATCCCCAGGGACGACCACGACAATCAAAGGCGGAACGGGGGTGTTCATCAAGAGTTCATACATACCCGTCGAAGTCAGCGGCGGTGTGGACGACCTGACCCACATGCACCCCATCGGCGTCAATTACGCCTCGGCGATCGCGGCGGTGCCGACTGGCGATTTGAAACCGGACACAACGCCGATTGCGGGCGGCACCATTTCGACGCTCATGCTGAAGAATGGCCAGGTGGAATGCTCCTCCTGCCATGACATTCATCGCACGCAGGGCACCGCGTCCACCAGCGGCATCTTCACCGTGGCCAGCGGACAAACGTTGTGCCTGACCTGTCACAACAAATAACTCCCGACTCGCTCACGGACTTTGGTCCGCGAGAACTTCAAGGGCATCCGGGCCCACAGGCTTCGGATGCCTTTTTTGCGTTCCACGAGGTCAGCCGTGGAATGCGGCCTCCCCCCTCCCGGAAAAGCCTGGCCGCGGAAACGGAATTTGCCTTTGGCTCGGTGACTGACAATGACTAACCAAATAATGCGAACCAAAAGCCAAGAAGGGGTAAGCCACTTCCTTCGGCTTAACGGATGCTGTGGCCATGAACGTGTCGCAAATCCGCCCGCCGGCTGCCCTTTCGCGCCGGGCGGAAAACTTTGGTCAACCACACTCTCTGTCTATGAAAACCACCCGCTCCTGCTCCCGCGTGCTCGCCGCCACGATCCTCGTGCTGCTGGCCGGCTGTTCCACCACCTCGAAAACGGCCGGGCCCAAATATATTTTCTTTCCGCCGCCGCCGGACCCGCCGCGATTGCAGTTTCTGACGTCGTTCAGTTCCGAGAAGGATTTGCGCGGCGGCCACGCCGACAGTTTTTTGACCTTTGTGACCGGAGCCGTGCCGGCGGAGAAACCCATCGGCAAACCCTACGGCGCGGCCTTGAGTCAGAATCGAATCTACGTCTGCGACACCGGCGCCCGCGCGGTGCTGAAACTGGACCTGGAAACCCGCCGCATCACGGCCGTGGCCTCCACCGGTCCGGCGGCGCTGAAGGTGCCGTTGAACATCACGATTGATGCCGATGGCACGAGCTACATCGCCGACAGCGGCCGCCATCAAGTCGTCATCCTCGACAAGAACGAAAACCTCGTCGCGGTGATCGGTGAAAAGGGCGCGATGAAACCGCGCGACGTGGCGCTGACGCGGGACCGGATTTACATCGCGGATTTTCAGAGCCAGCGCGTGCAGGTTTATGACAAAGCCACGCGCAAGCCGTTGTTCGCCATTCCCAGTGAGGCCGACGCGGCGGATTTGAACCGAAAACTCTTCCAACCCGGCAATCTCGCGGTGGACTCCGTGGGGCGCGTTTATGTCAGCGACGTGGGAGCGTTCCGGGTGCAGGTCTATGACCGGGACGGGAAGTATATCCGCACCATGGGAAAATACGGCGACAACATCGGCGAATTCGCCCGCCCCAAAGGCGTCGCCCTGGATCGCGAAAACCGGCTCTACACCGTGGATGCTGCAACGCAGGTGGTCCAGATGTTCGATGACCAGGGGCAATTGCTCATGTGGTTTGGCGAGCCGAAGGGCAGCCGCGTCGGACTGGAACTGCCGGCCAAGGTGGTGGTGGACTATGACCACGTGAAGTTTTTCGAGCGCGACGCCGCGCCGGATTTCAAGGTGGAATACCTCGTCGTCGTCATTAACCAATACGGTCCGCGCCTGGTGAGCGTCTTCGGTTTCGGTCACAAGAAATAGTTCATCGAAATGCAGTCGGCACCACCAACCTCTGTCTGTCGCTCGAACACATGAAACGCCGCCAGCTAGCCTGGGTTATCGCAGTCGCCGGAATCTGCGGCGCGCTGGTGACGGCTGGCTGCAGTTCGACGGCCAAGCGCAAATGGTTGACGTTCTTTTTTGACGGCGTTCCCTCCGAAACCGCCACCACCAACCAAGTCGTGGTGCTGCCGCCGGAGAACGAAACTCCGGAACCGGTGGCCGCCGCCAAGCCGGCGCCACCGCCGGAAACAACCGCGAGCTACCATCCGCCGTTTGTTCAGCACAAATGTGCCGAATGCCACGAGTCCACCGGCGGCCAGTCGCTCAAGCTCAAGGCGCCCGAACTGTGTTTCAACTGCCACAAGGATTTTCTGGCGGGCCGAAAGGTCAAGCACACGCCGGTGGAATCGGGCGATTGCGTGAGTTGCCACAGCCCGCACGAGGCGCCGAACAAAAAGCTGCTCTTGAAAACCGGCAAGGCGCTTTGCTTCGACTGCCACGATGATTTCTTTGCGAAGGCGAAGTTCAGACATCAACCGGCCGAAAACGGCGAGTGTCTCGCCTGTCACAACCCGCATGCGAGTGACAACAAGAAACTGGTCACCAAGAAAGACGCGGCGCTCTGCTGGGACTGCCACGATAATTTCCTGGCGAAGGCGAAAGTGAGACATCAGCCCGCCGAAAACGGCGAATGCGTCTCCTGCCACAACCCTCACGCCAGCGGCAATAAAAAGCTGCTCGCCAAGCCGGACGGCAAATTGTGCTACGACTGTCACGATGATTTGGAGAAGAAATTCAAACAAGCCAAGGTGAAGCATCAGCCCGTCGAAAATGGCGAGTGCCTGTCCTGTCACAACCCCCATGCCAACGACAACAAGAAGTTGCTGCTCAAGCCGGGCGGCAAACTGTGTTTTGAGTGCCACGATGATTTGCAGAGCCAAATCACCAAGGCCAAGTCCAAGCACCAGCCGGCGGAAAACGGCGAGTGTCTTTCGTGTCACGATCCGCATGCGACGGATCGGAAGAAGCTGGTCACCAAGTCCACGCCCGGGCTGTGCTGGGATTGCCACGACAATTTTTTGGAGAAGGCGAAATTCAAGCACGACGTGGTTGAGGATTGCACGACGTGCCATAACCCGCACCGATCCGGCGAGACCAAGCTGCTGGCCAAAAACATTTCCAAGCTGTGCTTCGATTGCCACGAAGAGAAGGACATCGCCGCCGGCAAAGGCCACGCCACCGCAGCGGGCAAATCCTGCGTGGACTGTCACGATCCCCACGCCGGCACGGACAAAAACCTGCTGAAGGCGGCGGCCAAAAATCCGGCCGCAACCAAATGAACTGACATGAGCCCGCAGCGCAAAACCAGACGCCACCTGTTGCGTGAGCATTACATGGCTGTGATCCTCGCCGTGGCGGCGGGCATCAGCCGTGGATGGGCGCAACCGGTCCAAGAAGAGGAGCCGTATTGGATGAAGTGGCGGCTGACGGACGCCTATCTCAAGTTGGACATGGAAGGTGAACGGGAGACGGTTAGTTCCGCCAAGACCGGCAGCCAGACTTCCAACCAGCGGATTTACCTCGCGCCCGCCATTGGCCTGGGCGCCATCGGTTCCATTTACCATCCCGATTTTCTCGCGCTGACCCTGAAGGCGGAACCGGGCTATGTCTGGCAGCAGATCGGTCCGCCGGGCGGTCCGTCCAGCCACGAAACCAGCTGGCTGCAAAATTACAACGCCTCGGGCACTTTTCTCCAAACCAAACCGTACTCGACGACACTGTTCGGCAGCGGCACCCACGACATCCACCAATACGATTTCTTCAACTCCGCCGTGGTGGATGTGCAAAGCTGGGGCGGCTCGTCCGGTTACCGCACCGGCCCGGTGCCGATGACCGTGTCGTTTCTGCAATCGCATGAAGATTTGCGCGGCCTCTTCTCGGGCAGCGTGCTGGACCAAACCACGCTGAATTACCACGCCCGCAACGAACGCGCGCACGAAAACGCCACGGACTTAACTTATCTCTACAGTCACTATGACCAGAGCACGGACGGTTTTGGCGACCAAAGCGACTCGCACTATGTCACGCTCACCGACGCGGAGCATTTGAAGAAAAGCACGCTCAATTCGACGCTCTGGTTCAACCAGTTGGATTCCCAGAGCGACTCCTCCACCAGCGTCAACGCCATGCTGGACCTGGGCGTGGAGCACACGAAGAACTTGCGCAGTTTCTACGACTACTCCTTCAACCACTTTACCGATGCGGGCTCGGAAGCCAACCAGCACTTCCTGCGTGTCGGCCTCCAGCATCAGCTTTATGAAAGCCTGACCACCGGGCTGGACGTGCATGGCAATGAGTTGCAAAGCGATTCCTCCGGCTCCAGTCTCGATGCGCAATCCGTCGGCACACAAGGCACGGTGAATTACGTCAAACGCCTCGGCTCGTGGGGCCACCTCTCGATTGGCAACGTGGCCAGCTACGATTGGACGCAACAATCCAGCAGCGGTTCGGCGGTGGTCGTTCCGGGCGAATCGCATTCGACCACCCTCCTCAGCCCGCAGTTTTTTCTGACGCAGCCGCGTCCGGTGTCCATCACCAGCATCACGGCAAGCGGCGTGCCGCTCAATGAGGAAACCAACCTGAACACCGGCGGAGATTACATCGTCAATCGCACCCTGACCCCGTGGCAGATCACCCTCGATTACAGCAGCTCCAAAATCCAGACGCTGGAAGCGCAGAATGCCGGCACCGTCACGGCCCTGGTGACCTACCTGGTGCAGGCGAATCCCAGCGGAAATTATTCAACCTTTTCCGATGAGTTTCAGGCGCGGCTGGATCTGTTCCGTCAGTTGCTCGGAGTCTATTTCCGGCTGACCAAAAATGACAGCGCGGCGAGCTCCCCGGGATTTGTGTTCGAGAACGTCATGGAATACCAGGCTGGCGCGGACTTCAACTGGCGCGGCTTCAAGCTGGACGCCAACTACACCGACCGACACTCCACGCTCTACGACTTCAGCGCGAGCACCTTGTCGGAAGGTTATTCGGTGAAGGTCTCCACCGATTCCACCTTCGGCCTCAACCTGCGCCAGGAATGGGCGGACTATCCGAGCCAGCACCAGCGCGCAACCTTCTACGATTTCATGGGCAGTTATGAATGGCGGCCTGCGCTGCTCCACTTTGGCTGGACGGCCGAGGGCGGGCTGCAGCGCCAGCGCGGTGCCGGACTGGACCAGGACCTTTACACGGCGCGCACGTACTTCAACTGGAATCTCGGCAAACTGAGTTTGCATCTCGGTTACGAATTTCAGGACCAAAATTTCAGCGGCGAACTGCGGAAAAGAAATTTTGCTTTCCTGCGCGCCATGCGAAAGTTCTGAAATGTTCAACCTGACTTACCAACGCGTTGGTTCCCGGCTCCGGCTCCGGCTCGCCGGAGCCGTGTTGTCCGGCGCGTTGCTGGTCGCGTGTGCGACCGCCAACAACCGCGAGGCTGCTGACGCTGCCGCGCCCCTGGTCTGGCCGCCGGCCCCCGCCGAACCGCGCGTCCGTTTTGTGCAAAACATCGTTGGACCTTTGAGCATTGGCCAGAGCGCCTCGGTGTTGCGGCGTTTTTCCAATTTTCTGATCGGCGATTCGGGCGAGCGCGAAAACCTGGTCAAACCCTTCGGCGTTGCGCTCGACGAAGCCGGCAACCTCTGCGTCACCGACATGGGAGCGGGCGCCGTTTGCTACTGCGATTTCCGAAAAAAGAAATGGCAGCGCTGGTTCGCCGCCGGAAAAACGCGCTTCGCCGCCCCCGTCGCCGTGGCCCGGCGGAACGGAGTTTTCTACGTCGCCGACTCGGAATTGGGCAAAGTGCTTGCGTTTCGGGAAGACGGCCGGAGCGAATTGGAAATCGCCGCGCCGTTGCAGCGACCGGTTGGAGTGGCGATCGCCGGCGATTCGCTGTTTGTCGCCGATTCACAGGCGCACGCCGTTTTCGTTTTCGACTTGCGCGGCCAGTTGCGTTTCCAGTTCGGCAAACGCGGCGCGGGTGCCGGTGAGTTTAATTTTCCCACGCATATTTCCGCCGATGGCCGCGGGCAGCTGTTCGTGACCGACTCGCTGAACAGCCGGGTGCAGGTGTTCGACGAGCAGGGCAGATTCCAGTCGCAGATCGGCAGCGCCGGCGACACGTCCGGCCACTTCGGCCGGCCCAAAGGCGCGGCGGCGGACACGTTCGGACACCTCTACGTCGCCGACGCCGTTTATGACAACGTTCAGGTTTTCGCCCTCTCGGGCGGTTTGTTGTTGAACTGGGGCCAGGCCGGAACCGGGCCGGGCGAATTCGGCATGCCCGGGGGCGTGGTGATCAGCCCCGGCAATCAAATTTACGTGGCCGATTCCTTCAACCATCGCGTGCAAGTCTTCCAATACTTGGGCCAGCCATGAATACAAATTTTCGAAATACCCCTTGGCGCTGGGCCTTGATCTGCCTGATGGCCGCAGCCGGGAGCGCGTGCGCCGACAGCGTGGTCAATTCGGTTCACAACCTTTCCGCCAGCGGGCCGGGCACGATCAAAGCCAACAGTGAAAAGAACGCCTGCGTTTTTTGCCACACCGTCCACCGGACCACGGGCGACCATCCGCTGTGGAACCATTCCCTGTCCGGCATCACAAATTATGTTGTTTACAGCAGCATGACCCTCAAGGCCGTCGTCGGCCAGCCCAACGGCTCCTCGCGGCTGTGCCTGAGCTGCCACGACGGCACCGTCGCGCTGGGCATGGTCAACAGCCACACCTCGCCGATTTCGATGGCCAACGGCGTCACCACGATGCCGTCCGGCCCGAGCAACCTTGGCACGGATTTGTCCGGCGATCATCCGATCTCGTTCGTTTATGACGCGGCGCTGGTTGCCAAGGACAGCAATCTGAACGATCCCACCACCTTGAACCACAAGGTGAAACTAGACCCGAGCAGCCAGGTGCAGTGCGCCTCTTGCCACAACGCCCACGACAATCAGTTCGGTAATTTCCTCGTCATGGACAACACCGCCTCGGCGTTGTGCGTGGTCTGCCACGTCACCCCGAACTGGTCCGGCTCGGCCCACGCGATGTCCACCAAGGTCCTGCCCGCCGTGCTGGCGCAAAGAATCGCCCAGGAAAACCGCTCGAAGAAATTGACGAAGAAAACCGTGGGCGCGAACGGCTGCGAAATTTGCCATGCCACCCACTTCGCCGGAGCACGCGAGCGGTTGATGCGCTTCGACGCGCCGGAGCAGAATTGTCTCGTTTGCCACAACGGCTCCATGCCCGCGAAAAATGTCGCGGCGGATTTTCAGAAACCCAGCGTGCATCCGGTCACGCTCAACGCCAAGGCCCACAGTCCGCAGGAGGATCCGGTCAATCCGTCCGTGCGCCACGTCGCCTGCGCCGACTGCCACAATCCCCATGCCGCCGGCACCGCGGCGAAGTCCAGCGCGCGGGTTGGCGGAGCATTGCTCGGAGTCACCGGCATGAACTCCAGCGGCGCGATCATCAAAGCCGTGAGCAAGGAATATGAACTATGCTACCGCTGCCATGCCGACAGCATCGCACGCGGCCAGCCGCGGGTGAACCGCCAATGGTCGGAAACCAACAAGCGCCTCCAGTTCAGCCCGGGCAACCAGTCGTTTCATCCCGTGCAAACCCTCGGCAAGAATCCCAACGTGCCGAGCCTGATCACGCCCTGGCGGACTTCCAGCACGGTGACCTGCGAGGATTGCCACAACAGCGACCAGGCCGCGAGCGCCGGCGGCTCCGGTGCGAGCGGCCCGCACGGCTCCATTTACTCTCCGCTGCTGGAACGGCAATTGATCCTTACGGATTTCACGCCGGAAAATCCGGCGAACTATGCGCTCTGCTACAAGTGCCACAGCCGCGACAGCATCCTGGGCAATCAGAGTTTCAAATACCACAGCAAGCACATCGTGGATGACAAGACCGCCTGCACGACCTGCCACGATTCCCACGGCGTCGCAACCAACCAGCGGCTGATTAACTTCAATGTGAACTATGTTTCACCCGTCGGTGCGAATCCGATTCAGTACATTCCCGGCGGCCTGAACGGCCCCACCTGCATCTTGAAGTGCCACGATTACGACCACCAGCCTGCGGGGCCATCCGCCCAGCGATTGAAACTCTTGAAAACGCGATGAGCGCCGCAGTCGCCCGACGGATGAACGGTGCCAACAGATGTTTTCATCCCGAAAACTGAAAGCGGCGCGTCGTTGGCAATGTGGCGCCGGCTGGAATGTTTGCACTACCCGCGTCTGCCCAATTTCTGCACGTTTCAGTTAGCAATTGGCCTGCCTTTGCGCCCGTGGGCTGCCCAGCCGAGCGCTGCCGGAAGAGAATTCGGGTCGGCGAACTGAATTGTAACATCGCCTGGAGTAATATAATTGTCAGGCGTGAAAACTTTCTGCCGCGAAAACCGATTCCGGTTGGAATCGAGGCGGAGAGCGTTTGTTGCAATTTTGTCAGTAGTTTCTTTCGGCGTTGGGGTTTGCTTTCCACTGCCGGCTCAGAAACCCGTTTCGACTGTCGCCGAGCTTGGGTTGGAAGCCGGGTTCATCAACAAAAGCCGGCCGTCTGTCCGGCTGGAACTCGATTCCGTGAACGCGGTATGGGCCGGCCAGTTTCCTCTCGGAACGGCTCCGCAGGACGTGAGGTTCGACCAGTCCGCGACGGGGCGTTTTTTTGCGCTGGAGTCTTTGTCGGCGCAAGACGGGCGGCCTTATGCCGCGGTGGCCGAATTGGATCTGCTTGATGCTTCCGGCAATTTGATGGCTCGGCAGGGCTGGAAAATCGCCTATGCCGACAGCGAGGAACACGAGCGCGAGGATGGCTCGGCGGAGAACTCGATTGACGGCGATCCGGCGACTTACTGGCACACGCAATGGAGCACGGCTTCGCCCAACCACCCGCACCATCTCGTTCTGGACTTGGGAAGATCGTGTGTAATCGCCGGCTTTCGGTATGTGCCGCGCCCGGGTGGGGGCAACGTTGGCGGCCACATCAAAGATTGCCGGGTTTATGTGGGCGACAATTTGCTGGAGGCAAACCCGGCGGATCGGGTTTTGCCCGCGAAATGCTATTTGTTCGCTTATTTCAGCGGCAGCGGCGAAGTCGGCTTGCATCTTGCCTACAGCTTGAACGGCTATCGCTGGGACGTGATGAATCGCGGGCGCAGTCTCTTGAAGCCCGAAGTCGGCGACAAACTGATGCGTGATCCGAATTTGCTGCTGGCACCCGACGGCACGTTTCATCTGGTGTGGACGGCTGCCTGGCGGGGCAATTACATCGGCTACGCTTCCTCCAAAGATCTGGTGCACTGGTCAGCACAAGTCGCCCTTCCGGTGATGCAGGATGAATCGGGCGCGTTGAATTGCTGGGCGCCGGAAATCTTCTGGGATTCGCGGCAAGGGCAGTGTCTGATTTTCTGGTCCAGCACCGTTACCAACAAATTCGGTCGCACCACGCGGACGGATAAAAACCGGATCTATTCCACGACGACGAAAGACTTCAAAACCTATTCCGCCACAAAATTATTTTACGACCCGGGCTTCAGTGTGTCGGACGCGACTTTGGTTCCGTGGCAAAACCGGTTTTACCTCGTTTTCAAGGACGATGTGGAGAACCATTTGCGGCTGGCCGTGGCGGATCGGCCGGACGGTCCGTATGGCAAACCCAGTGCCACATTTGGGACCGACTACGCGGAAGGGCCGACCGTCTTTGACTTGGGCGGCCAGATTGTGACTTGCTATCACGTCATTTCAGAGAACCGCTCTGGCGCGGTGAAAACGACCGATCTGCAACATTGGGAAGACGTCTCCTCGGGAATGTTTCTGCCGGCGGGCAGCGAGCAGGGCACCGTGCTCGCCGTGGCGGGCGAGAAATTAAAACCGCTTGTGCAGGCCGGCCTGCTGGAAATGGGACCCGCGCCGGTCGCGTCGGAACTGAAGATCGGCGACTGGATTTGGACGACGAATGTGACGGACCGGCAGAGCTGTCGGGTCTGGCGCGCCTTTGACGTTCCGAAAAACTCCCAGGTTGTCCGCGCCGAGTTGCGCATGACCGCCGACAATAGTTACACGGCTTATTTGGATGGTCAGGAAATCGGTCGCGGCGGCGACGCCAACAGTCTTGCCGAATACGATCTCACTTGGTTGATGTCGCCGGGGCGTCACGTGCTCGCGGTTGAAGCGTTCAATGACACCTTGGATGCCGGCGTGATGTTTGGCCTGCGCGTCAAACTGGCGAACGGAAATAAAGTCGAGGTTTTTTCCGGTCCCTCCTGCCGGATCGCGCCCGCCAATGACCGCAACTGGCGAACCCGCAAAATGGCGGAGGCCAGCTGGCTTTCCGCGCAAGTCGTCGGGTATGCCGGCAAAGCGTGGTGGCAGAACCCTTATAAAATCATCCAAGTGCCGCCGCTTAAGCCACCCGTTGTTCATTTCTGGCAGCAAGGCTGGGTGTTGGCCAGTCTGTTGACCGCGTGCCTCACCGTGCTGGTTTTGTGGGTGCGCCAGGGTTTGCGGCTCGCGCTGCAGGATCGTGCCCAAAATCTGCTGGAACGCGAGCGGGCGCGCATTGCCCGCGACATGCACGACGACTTGGGATCGGGGCTGACGCAGCTGACCTTGCTCGGTGAACTTGTCTTGCGCGAATCCCCGCGCGAAGGCGATACCCGCAGCCGCTTGAATGAGCTTTGCGCCAAGGCCCGCGCCTTGCTGCGCTCGATGGATGAGATCGTCTGGGCGGTGAATCCGCGCCGTGACACCGTGAAGGATTTTGCCGCGTTTGTCTCCGAACACGCGCAGGATTTTCTCGCCTCGACCGCCATGCGCTGCCGGCAGGAAGTGGATGAGGAACTGCCCGCCATTCCCCTCGACTTGCCGCAGCGCCGCAATCTGCTGCTCGCCGTCAAAGAGGCCATCCGCAACGCCGCCCGCCATTCCGGCGCGGATGAAGTTTACCTCAGGCTGCAGGTCGTGGACAAATGCCTCAAGGTGGTCATCGAGGACAACGGCCGTGGATTCCTGCCCGCCGAGAATCCGGCGGCGCGCAACGGCATGGCCAACATGAAACAACGGCTTGCGGATATCGGCGGAACTTTTACTTTGGTATCCGCGCCCGGCAAAGGTTGTTGCATCACCTTTTTGCTGCCCCTGTTGACCTGAGAAACTTTGCGCCATGAACAAGACTACGCCCAAAACCATCCGCATCGCGCTCGTGGAGGACCTCGCGGAGGTGCGCGACAGTTGGACGCGACTGATTGAGGGCATTCCGAATTTCAAGTGCGTCTGCACCTTCGCTTCCGGCGAGGAAGCGCTGCGCCGTCTGCCCGAGGAAAAGGTGGACGTGGTTTTGATGGACATCCGGCTGCCCCGCATGAGCGGCATCGCCTGCACCGCGCGGCTGAAACCGCTGATCCCGCATACGCAAATTTTGATCCTCACCGTTTCGGCGGACAGCGACACGGTGTTCCGCGCGCTGGAAGCGGGAGCCGACGGCTATCTGCTGAAGCGCTGCAGTCCAGACGAATTGGCGGCGGCGGTGCTGGATGTGTTGAAAGGCGGCGTGCCGATGACCAGCGAGATTGCGCGGCGGGTGATCGCCTCGTTCCGCCGTCAGCCCGCGAAAAGTGCAGCCGCCACCAAGCTGACACCGCGCGAGGGCGAGATTTTGACCCTGCTCGCCAAAGGGTTTGTCAGCAAGGAAATCGCCGCCAAATTGGGCGTGACCTACGAGACCGTCCGCGATCATCTGCGAAACATCTACGAAAAACTGCATGTCCATTCGCGTGGCGAAGCGGTGGCGCGGTTCAAGGAGGCACAAGGCACCGGTGAGATTTGAACCTTTGAAACGGCTCGTCTCTTCATTTCCCCCCAAAATCGCTTCTAAAAAGGCCGCCCCCCTCAATTGAGGGGTAGCCGCCGCGCAGGATTTAATTTAGACTCTTTATTAAATACTATGCCCGTCGGAATTTTTTCTCATCTGATGTCGCGCCGGCTTTCAGTTTATGCGTCCTCAGTCTGGCCGTGCCATCACCCGGCGGCGCCTTAGCAGGATAATTTTAGCGTCCCAAACCCTGTCCCCAACTCCAACCCCAAGTCTGTTCAACCATGAAAACAAAATCACTAAAACAAATCACCGCACTCGCCCTCGTCCTGGCCGCAGGCTTCATCAGCAAGGCCGATGTGCTCACCTGGGATCCGTCGCTCGGCGGCGGCTCCGGTGGTGCAGGAACGTGGAATTTAAATGCAACCGCCAACTGGTGGAATGGTTCGGCCGACGTGACGTGGAAAGACACTTCCGCGCTCGGTACCAACTCTGCGATCTTTTCCGGCAGTGCCGGCGTGGTCACTTTGAACACGAGCTTGAGCACGTCAAACTTACAGTTTCTCGCCAGCGGCTACACCTTGTCCGGCTCCGGCACGCTGACGCTCGGCGCGGGCGGCATTGACGCCAGCGCCTTGGGAAGCGGCACGACAACTGTCGGCAATAACTTGTCGCTGCCCGCTGGGCAGCGGCTGATTCAGACCGGGGCTGGCAGCACGCTCGCTATCAACGGCACGGTCAGCCGCAGCGCCGGCGCCACGGTAGATTTTTCAACTCCGGGCGTCACCAGTTCATCACTTGCCAATGTCAATGGCATCCTTGGCGGCTGGGCGACGACCGGTAACAGCGCCGGTTCTGGTTCCACGGGTGACTGGGCGGCCAACGATGGCAGCGGCAACATCATCACCTACACCGGCTATACGCTGGTGGGCGGTTCCACGACCGGTGCTGGTGCGTCGGCACAAAACTGGAAGAACACCGCCGCCGGGACCGTGATCACACTTACCGCAACGGCGACGATCAACTCGTTGGTGCAGCAGGGCGACTTTTCGGTTGCCAATGGTGCAACACTGACTATCGCCAGCGGCGGAATGATTCTTCAGGGCGTCAGCCGCTGGTTGCTAGACAGCGGTGGCGGCAATCTTGGGACCGGCGTGATCAATTCCGGTCTGGCGTCCGGTGAATTATTCATCCACATGCCTAACACTCCTGCGGCTGCCAACGATTGGCGCATCTGGCCGCAAATTCACGACAATGGCGCCACTCCCACCATTGTGGTGAAAGACGGCCCCGGTCTCGTCTCCCTCCAGAACACGAATTCCTACACCGGCGGCACGATCATTAACAACGGCACCTTGACTGCCGGTAAAAGCACCGCACAAGCAGTCTATGGCAACACCATGGGCTTTGGGCCTGTGACCGTCAACCAGCCTGGCATCTTGGGAGTAGGGTTTGTGTCACCCAACGCGGCCTTGAACTACAGTTTAACCAACTCGCTGGTGTTGAATGGCGGCAAGGTCCTGGCGACTGACGGACACCAGTTTTTGAGCGGTCCGGTGGTGGTTAATTATCAGGGCGCGACTTTCGGTTCGACTTATGATGGTAGCGCCAACAGCTCGACGGGCAACAAGGGGCTGGTCCTATCCGGAGTGGTCAGCGGTTCCGGTCCCATCACTCTGCAGCAGGCAACGGCGGCAGGATTGCTGAACGTCAACGGCAATGGTGATGGAAATGCCTACAACAGTTCGGTGGTGGAATTTGCAAACAACGCCAACACCTATTCCGGCACGGTGACGGTGGTTCCATACAACACCGGAACCGGTGCTGGCAGCTACCTCGCCATCAACGGCAGCACGGCACTTCAAAATGCGACTTTGAACCTGGCCAACAACACCAGCGGTCATCGCTTTGCTGCCAGCGGCGGCGTCTTCAGCCCGTTGGTGTTCAACACCGGCCTCGGTTCGGCGACGGTCGGCGCCATCTCCGGCAGCGGCAACATCATTTTGAACGGCTTCAATGAAAACACTTACGCTTTGGCTGCTGACGCCATCGCGCTCACCGTCGGCGGCAATAATGCGAGCACGACTCTCTCCGGTGTCATCGTCGGCACCGGCAGCCTCACCAAGAGCGGCACTGGCACGCTGACCCTTTCCGGTGTGAACACCTACACCGGCAACACCACGATCAACGCCGGCACGCTGGCACTATCGGGGGCGTTTGTGAGTTCGACGAACACCACGGTGGCGTCCGGTGCCACGCTGGACGTTTCGGCGCTGGGCTCCGTGACGATGTCTGGCAGCCAGGTTTTGAATGGCGGCGGCACCATCAACGGCTCGGTCAACACCAGCTCAGGTTCCAAAATATTTCCCGGTGCTGACGGGGTTTACGGCACAAATGCCATTACCGGCGGCCTGACGATCGCCGCTGGTGCGCTGGTTTCCTTTGATGTCGGCACCGTCGCTAACGGTTCAAACGACCTTATCACCGTCGGTGGCACGTTGACTGGCAACAACAACATCATCCATCTCAAGGCACCGAGCACTTCCGTCAGTCTCCAGACTGCGGATTATCTGTTGTTTAGTTCCGCCAATCCTGTGTCGGGCAGTTTCGCCAGCGCGCCCACCTGGGACGTTGCCCCGTTGAATGCGGGCAATTTCACCGTCGTGACCAGCGGCAATACGGTGAAGCTCCGCTACACCGCCAGCACTGCACCCACTGCGGTTGGTTTTGCAACGCCTGCATCGGTCGCTCACAACCAGACCACGCTCCTCACCGTTCTCGCCACCAACGGCATCCCCGGCACGGTGCAGACGGTCGTGGTGGACGCCAGCAGCCTGGGCGGCTCCGCCTCGTTCTCCCTCGTGCGGTCGAACAGCAGCAATGTTTTCACCAACAGCTTGGTGATCCCGCCGGGAGCGGCCCTCGGCAGCGCGACCTTGCCCGCCACCGTCATGGACAACATCCCGCTCAGCACGCTGGCCTACATTTCGCTGACGGTGACGGCGGCGAATGAAGTGTGGAACGGCGCGGGAGCGGACAACAACTTCGGCACCGGCTTGAACTGGATCAGCCAGCTGCCGCCCGGTTACCTCGGAGACAACCTTACGTTCGCGGGAATCACGCGGCTGAATCCGAACCTGGAGATCAATTACAGCGTTGGCAGCCTGACGTTTGACAGTACGGCCGGCAGTTTCAATATCGGCTCAACGGGCGGCAACTCCCTCGCCTTGGCAGGTGCTCTGAGTATCACCAACAACTCAGCCAATCCGCAGACGTTGAGCGTGCCCATCGCCAGTGGCGGCAATGTGGTTACGGTGAACGGGGCCGGCAGCACATTGATCAGCGGCGCGGTTTCCGGCAGCGGTTCGCTTTTCAAGAAAGACGGCGGATCACTGACCATTTCGAGCAACGGGGTTTGGGGCGGCACCGGGGCGTCCTCGGGGGGATTTAGCGGTCCGCTCATCGCCCAGGCCGGCACCCTGACCTTCAACAACAGCGGCTCGAACTTCGTCAGCGGCGAACTGGTGATCGGCGGAGTCATCACCAATGGTGGCCCGGGCAATAACGCCAAGATCACCGTGGATAACGCCACCTTGAATGTGGCGACCTGGTTCTCCCTCGGCCGCGGCAATGGTGTGGGCGGAGTTTCCTCCGACCTGCTTCTCACCAATGGCGCCACGGTCATCGCTGGCAATACCAGTTGCGGCTTCAACGGCGGCAGCACCAACCTGCCCAAAGGCTCAATCACCATGAGCGACACGACGTCGTTCACCGTCACCGGCAATGGCGCGGTGAATTTCGCCGAGTCCTCGGGTTCGGCCATGACGCTGACGTTGAAAAATTCGGCGCAGTTTGTCGCGCTTGGGACGGCCCAGAAGCACCTGGGTGAATTCGGTTCCGGCACGGTGAACCTCAACGACAACAGCCTGATCAATTTCGGCGGCAACGGCATCGTCAACGTCGGCTACCGTTCCGGCACCGGTGTGGTCAACGTGGCCAGCAGCGCCGTCCTGAGCGTCGGCGGCGATTTCCGGACGGGCGGTTCTGACACCAGCGGCACCGGCAACAACGGCTACGGCAAGGTCAACATGTCCGGCAGCAGCCAGATCAACGTCGGTTCGCTCACCATTGCGCGCGGCAACAACAACCAGAACGGGGTATCCGGAGAGGTCAATGTCAACGGCGGCACGTTCACTTCCACCAACGACGTCACCATCGGTTTCGCCGGCTCGGGCCACGCCAAGCTCAATGTGGACGGCGGCACGTTCAACGTCGGCACCACGGTGGCCAAGTGGCTGATCGCTCCGTTCTACGACACGACCACGGCGGAAATTGACGTCACCAACGGCAATCTCAACTTGAACAGCGGCAGCTCGATCAAGTTCAGCCGCGGCAACACCAGCACCGCCGGCACGCCAAACGTCATCAACCAAGAGGGTGGCAATGTTACTTTCTACAGCGACTTTGCCACCACCGTCGGCGGCGGCGGTAATTTGGACATGGCCTGGTCCGGTGCTTCCACGATCACCAACATTTACAACCTGGAGGGTGGCACATTAACGGTGCCCCAGATTATCTCCACCATCACGGCACCCACACGCTATTTCAACTTCAACGGCGGCACGCTCAAGGCCGCCGCCTCGACGAGTCCGTTCTTTGGCGCCGCCGTCGCCAGTGTTGCCAACGTGCGCAATGGCGGTGCGATCATTGATGACGGCGGCAATGCCGTCGCGATCGACCAGATTCTGGTCCACAGCACTCTCGCCGGCGACAACCCCAGCGATGGCGGCTTGACGAAGCTCGGTGCCGGCACACTCACGTTATCGGGTGCGGAGACTTACACCGGCGACACGGTGGTTTCCAATGGCACGCTTTCGTTGACCGGTTCCCTCAGCAATTCTCCGAACGTCATCGTTTCGGCCGGTGCGACCTTTGATGTGTCCGCCATCAGCTACAACTTGCTCACCGGCCAGCAATTGTCGGGTTGGGGCACGGTTAATGGTGTGGTCACGGCCAACTCCGGCTCAAGCATTTATGGCGGCACCGACGGGACTTTTGGCACGAACACCCTCGCCAACTTGCAGTTGAACTCCGGTTCAACCGTCAATCTCGACCTGGGCACTTCAGCCACCACCGGTGCGAATGACCAGCTTGCCGTCACGGGCACTTTGATCGCGAACAACAATGCCATCCACCTCAAGGCGCCGAGTCATGCACTCCCATTGGACGTTGCGGCGGATTACGTTCTGATCACGGCCGGGTCCATTTCCGGCACTTTTGCCAGTTCGCCGGTATGGGATTTTGCCCCGTCGAATCCGGGAAATTACTCCATCGTGACCGGCAGCGGCACGGTGACACTGCATTACACGCCGACCACCGCGCCCACGGCCACGGGTTCCGCCTCGCCGTCCCCGGCTTTGCGCAACCAGTCCGTGCATATCACCCTCACCGTTACGCCCGGCTCCGGCAGTATTGATCCGAACGGCGGCGTGGTGCTCGACCTCACTCCGCTCGGCGGCGCGTCCGTCTCCTTGGTTCGTTCCGGTGCAAGCAACACTTATACGAACACCATCACCATCCCGGCGAACACCACTCCCGGAAGTTATCCGTTGACGGCGACGGTCACCGACAGCACGCCGCTGACGGGAACGGCAGGCATCGCGCTGAGCGTTGTCGCCTCCTCCGAAGTTTGGGACGGCGCAGGCGGTGATCAAAACTGGAGCACGAATCCAAACTGGGTCAGCGGTTCCGCGCCGGGCATTGTCGGTGACAGCGCAGTCTTTGCGGGCAGCACCGGACTGACTCCGAACCTGGACAACAGTTACACCCTCACCGGCCTGTCGTTTAGCAACAACGCGGGCAGCTTCAACATCGGCACCGCCAACAGCAGTTCGCTGACGCTGACCGCCAACGGCATCCTCAACAATTCGGCCAACGCCCAGACACTTAGCGTGCCGGTCACGTTGTCCGCGGCGCAATCCGTCAACGCCTCCAACGGCGACATCACCATCAGCGGCATCGTGACCGACAACGGGGCCGGATTGACCAAGACGGGCAACAAGGCGTTGACCTTGTCTGGCGCCAACAGTCTGACCGGCGATGCGCTGGTCGCGGCGGGCGCGCTGAACATTTCCGGCTCCGGCGTGATCACCCCCGTTCACCTGACGGTCGGCACGGCCGCCGGCAACAGTGTGCTGGGCATCTCCGGTTCCGGCACAATCACCGCGAATAACTTCTTCGTCGGCAATGCCGCCGGCGCGGTGGGCGCGGTGTATCAGACCGGCGGTTCCGTCCGCGTGTCCGGTGGTGTCATCGGCGACCTTCTGTGCATTGGTAACATCCTGAACAGCTACGGCTATTACGATGCTGCCGGTGGCACGATCAGCGTGAATGGCATGTCCGTGGGCGGTGAGAACAATCCGCTCGGCATGCCGTGGCCACCGACACCTTCCGGCAATGGCTTGATGGAGGTCAATGGCGCGGCCATTGACAACCAAGGCTGGCTTGTGATGTCACGCGGTTCCACGGTCGAATATGGCGTGCTGAACCTGTTCAGCGGCTCGATGAGCTACGGCGGGGGTGGCATCGGCGTTGACTGGGGCGCGAACCAGACCGCTATCATCAACGTCATGGGCGGCTTCCTTACCAACTCCACCGATGTTGGCATTAACCTGAACCAATTCAATACTGGTACCGACGTGGGTGTGCTTAACTTGAACGGGGGCGTGGTACAGGCCAACGCCATCTTCAACAGCCCGAGCCAGTTGAACTTCAACGGCGGTACGCTGCGCGCGAGCACCAACAGCGCCGGTTTTGTCAGTGTCGGCAGCATTTATGTCCAAAGCGGCGGTGCGGTGATTGATAACAACGGCTTCACCAATGCCATCGGCCAGCCTCTGCTTGCGCCCACTGGCAACGGCGTGCATGGCATCAGCTCCTTCACCACCGGTGCTGGTTACATCGCTCCGCCAATTGTGCTCATCACGAACGGTGTCGGCGACACGACCGGCTTCGGTGCGACCGCCATCGCGCAAATCAACCCGGCAGCCGGCACGGTGACGAACATCCTCATCACCTGCCCGGGCGAAAACTACACGGCCACGCCGGCCTTCCTCGTGAGCGGCGGCGGTGCCACAACGGCCGCGACCATTACCGGCGCGGCCCCGACGGCGAACACCAGCGGCGGCCTGACCTCGACGGGCAGCGGCACCCTGTTCCTCGCGGGTGCGAACACCTACACCGGCAACACCACGGTGAGCGCCGGCACACTGGAACTCGCTGTGGCTTCGATCGCCACGAGTTCCACCGTCAGCATCGCCAGCGGCGCGAAGCTGCAGCTCGACTTCGCCGGGAACAACCAGGTCGCCGGCCTCGTCCTGAACGGCGTTTCGCTGGCGCCCGGCACCTACAACAGTGCGAACAAACCGGCTTACATCGCCGGCACCGGCAGCCTGGTCGTGGCGTCCGCCGTGGCGAGCAATCCGACGAACCTCCTGTTCTCCGTCACCGGCAGCACGATGGCGCTCTCCTGGCCGGCCGATCACCTCGGCTGGATTTTGCAGGCGCAAACCAACAGCCTGAGCATCGGACTTAACAGCAACTGGGTGGACGTGCCCGGCAGCGCGAGTGTCACTGCGGTGAACATGCCGCTCAATCCGGCCAATCCGACGGTGTTCTACCGCCTGCGCCATCCGTAAGTTGGAAACATGATTGACACGCTGGGCGGCGGCTCCGGTCGCCGCCCAGTTTTTTTTGAAACCCGTCCCATGAAAGAGAAATTCAAAGTTGCCTGCGGCATTCCGCTGCTGCTGTTTGCTCTGGTGTTTCATGCCCGCAGCCAGACGCTCGCGCATCGGTATAGTTTTACCAGCGATGCCAGCGACTCGGTCGGCGGGGCCAACGGCACGGTGGCCGGCGGCGCGTCCTTCAACGGCAGTGGCGGGCTGGTGCTCAACGGCCTGAACGGCTACGTCGCGCTGCCCGCCGGCTTGGTCAGCAACCTCACCGCCGTGACCCTGGAAACTTGGGCCACTTTTGGCGCGATCGCGAACAACTCCTTTCTCTTTGGTTTCGGCGCCACTGATACGAATGGCGCGGGGGCCAGCTATATTTTCTGCACGCCGCACGGCAATGGCACGCGCACCGCCATCACTGCAGCCGACCCCGGCTGGCAGGGCGAACAGCAGGCCGCGATCTCCGGCACGCTCGACAGCAAGAGCAACGTGATGGTGACGTGCGTGTTCAATCCGCCGCAAAATTTCATCGGGCTTTACCTCAACGGCTTTCTGGTCGCGAGCAACACCGCTGTCACCACCACCTTCTCCTCGGTCTTCAACAAACTGAGTTACCTCGGCCGATCTTTGTATGCCAACGATCCTTATTTGAACTGCACGCTGAACGAGTTCCGCATCTACAACGGCGCGCTGAACAACGCGCAGATCGCGGTGGACGCCGCCGCCGGCGCGGATCAAATCGTCAGCAACCCCGGCGTTTTTCAAACGCTGGCCACCGTCACAGTCACGAACATGACCGTCAACAGCACGCAGTTGCCGGTTGCGCTCGGCACCTTTGCAAATGTGTCGAACGTGAACCTTTTCGCCTACGGCCAGCCGGTTGTGAGTTCGTCCAACACCAACCTGGCCAGCGTCAGCACTGCGGGCGTCATCACTGCTCTGGGCCTTGGCACGGCTGCCATCACGGTCAGCTATGGCGGGCAGCAGAAGAGTGCCTTTATGACCATCACCTTCCCGACGAACCGATTTGTTTTTGACTCGTTCGGCGATGGTTTCTGGACCTTTACCAATTTGCTGAACGGAAAAGCGTTCACGGTGAACGCCACCGGCGCTGGCCAATCCGCCTACACGAACGGAGCGGCCGACCAGCAATTTGAACTGCTTTACAATTATGCCAGTGCCACCTTTCGCCTCCGGCAGCATTCGAGCTGGCTGTGTGTTGGTTCCAAAAACGGCGGGACGTCCGCCGGCACCGGCGCGACCACGGTCAGTTACACCGGGGCAGCCTCGCAGCAATGGTATCTCGTGGACGCGGGCGGCGGACTTTTTCGCCTCGTCAACAAGGCGAGCAATCTGGCATTGCAAACGGACAACGGCAATCCGGCCAGTGTCACGCTCGCGGCCTTTGCCAACAACAACCCCGCGCAGCTTTGGGGGATTCCCTACCAAACCCATTATCCCAAGAAAGGCTGCGCGGGTTACGAGGGGAGCTACGCCCAGTTCAATTTGAACTGGGCGTACAATTACGACGATCACACCGGCGTTTCGCTCCCGGCAGCGGTCAATTTTGCGCCGATGATTCACGACGCGAACTGGGAGCCGTTGAGCGATGTCCAGGCGCGCGCGCCCGGCTGGGTTGCCAGTCCGCAGCCGGATTATCTGCTGACCTACAACGAGCCGGATAATCCCAGCCAGGCGAACATGACCACCAACCAGGTCATCGGGCTGTGGCCGTCGCTACTGGCGTTGAACGTGCCGCTCCTCAGTCCGGCGATGCAAAACACCTACGACGCCTGGGCGTATAATTTCTTCAGCCTCATTGCCGTCAACAACTACCGCGTGGATTACACGGCGGTGCATTTGTATGTCGCGCCCAACGCCACCTCGCTCATCAACAATCTCAACGCGGTTTACACCACCTGGGGCCGGCCCGTATGGCTCACGGAGTTTTCGCCGGTGGACTGGAACGCGAACCAGGGCTGGACCGAGGACGACGACTACAATTTTCTCGCCGAGTTCATGTGGCTGGCCGAGGGCAGCGACTGGTTCAAACGCTACGCCATTTTCCCTTTCAGCGGTACGAATCCGAATCCGCCTTACACGAGCGTCACTGCCGGCTATCGGGGAAATTTTTTCCAGTCTGACGGAGTCACGCTCACGCCCTACGGCGAACTTTATTCAACTTGGGATGGTAACACGACTTTGCAGACGCGCACGCCCTTCTTGATCCATAATCTGGGCACCAGCTTCCGCCTGACCTCGACCAACGTCAACACCCCACAGGCCGCAACCATTTACACGCGCGATTCCTCGGCGCAATGGGCGTTGATGCCCTCGCCGACCGCGAATCAATACTACCTCATCTCGCTCAAAGACGGCCGCCGCCTGCGCAACAATGGTGGCACACCCGACCTTGCGCCGTTCGCCACGACCGGCAACGCGGTGCAATGGTGGATGAACGGCCCGGACAGCAAAGGTTATTACTACTTAGACAACTTATCCGCCTCCCAGAGCATTCGTGCCACCGGCACTGCGCCGGCGATTTCCTTCAGCATGATCAGCGACCCTGCGCCGAGCAGCGCGACCCAATGGCGGCTGGTCAAGCCTTACGTGCCGGTCACCATCGTCGCCGCCACGCCGCCGTCCGTTGCCATCACTTACACCAATCAGTCGGCGACGGCGAACTGGTCGGGAAACGGATCGTTTTACAATGTCTATCGCAGCACCACTTCCGGCGGCAGTTACACGAAAATCGCCAGCCTCGTTACGAATACAACTTATCTCGACAGCACGGTGCAAAACGGGACAGCTTATTATTATGTGGTAACTTCGCTGAATATCCTCGCTGAAGAGTCAAGTTACTCTGTCGAAGTCGTGGCCCGGCCGGCTTCAACGGTGCAGCAAGCCGTCGGGTTCAGCCTCGTCAATGACGGCACCCAAACCGGAATTCAGTTCAACTGGTCCGCCGACCACATCGGCTGGCGGCTGATGATGAATACCAACAGTCTGGTCAATCCAGCCTGGATGGACGTTCCTAATTCAGCGGCGACCAACCAGGTCTGGCTCCCGTTGGATCCCACACAAAATAACGTTTTCTTTCGTTTGGTTTATCCGTGAACGCCTACAAAACAATCAGAGCCGTTATCTTGGTTGCCTTCGTCGCGCTGGTCGGTGTATTGCTGCAGCTTAAGAAAAATTCTCCGTTGCCCGCGCCTCGCAATCCTTCTGCGACGACCAACCAGGCTAATTCGCCTGTCCCCAATCCGATGATTGCGAGCGCGGCCGCGGTTTTGCAGGCGACAAACACCACAACCGTAAAATCGGCGGTGAATCCGGTGGCGCAGACGTTTGCTTGGTTTCAGGTGCATCCTTTCAAAGTGGCGGAATCAAACTCGATTTATGCCTGGACGGCCGAGGATGGCAAGTCCACGAACGTCATCCGACAGCTCGCGCACAACGATCTGGAATACGCAAGGATGGTAGCCGAAAACCCGACGATCTTCCGCCGGCAACTTATCTACCACCCGGAAGGCTTCACGCTGCTCGCGCAGCAGGCGGTGCAGTCCGGACAAAGCATCCAGCAGTTGAGCCTGCCGGGACTTGACGGCCGGTCGGTGCCCGTGGCCGTGACGAAAACGGATTTTGAAAGCGGCGGCGACCGGGGGTTGTTTTACGGAAGGTTGCCGGACGACCCGAATTCGCTGGTGACGGTGGCTTTCATCAATGGTCGCGAAGCCTTCACCGTCGTTTCGCTGCAGAACCGAATTTATCTTCAGGGCGAGGCGCGCGAGCCGGGCGAAATCGTGGTGAAAAGCATTGACCCAAAAACCTACGGCGGCAATGCCGATTAGGAACCAGGTGGCCAGATGAGAGACAACCAACGAAATATTATTGGTGCCGGTGCCAGGCTGCTGGGGTTTGTGTGCCCACTTTGTCTGGTGGCAAATTTATGTCATGCGCAGCCACTGACCAGCGCAAGCCAGTCCCGGCAGTTCAATCGCATTGGCTACACGGTGCCGGTCGCGGAATGTTACTCGCCCACGGCGGCGGCTTCGCTGGGCGGCGAGGCGAACTGCCAGGTGGACATGTATAACGCCTGCGCCGGCGCCAACACGATCCAGCAAAACAGCGGTTCCGGCACTTACTGGCACATCGCGGGCTATTGTATGTCCACGAACGACCCGAACGGCTTGAACGGTGCGGCCACGCTGAGTGCGGTGGCCGGTTATTCGGACGTGGCGGCGTTCGCGGCGTCTGTTGGCGCGGGCGATGTCAACTATGTTGCGTCTTACACGGACGTTTCGGGCATCGCTTATCAGCCGGGATATTATTCCACCGTCAGCGCGGCGTCGGGTGCGTGGTATGTGGTCTTCGCGCACGAGGTTGGCCACAATTTCGGCTGCGCGCACGCCGACGGCATCGGCGGCACCAACCCCTTTCGCACGACCATGCTGCACAATTATTGTCCGAACTCCGACATCCCGTATTACACCAATCCGAGTCTTTACTACAACGGCGTGCAATTGCTCGGTTCGCTGGCGCAGGATTGCAGCACCGGCAGTTTCGTCAACAACGGCGACAATGCCGCGGTGGTGGCACTGAGCGCGCCGGGCAAACAAGGCGCTCGGCTGGCCGTGACGAACATTGCGAACACAATTATTCACTGGAGTTTCACCAACGCTCCCGCGCCCGCCGCGGCGGG
>Ga0209698_10000561_pt1 | contig 42554 bp, 44 predicted proteins | sample LitLauG_LLR_2012_FD_187203 | JGI IMG/M metagenome (GOLD analysis project Ga0209698, IMG submission 187203) | Freshwater sediment microbial communities from Pennsylvania, USA - Little Laurel Run_MetaG_LLR_2012 (SPAdes) (version 2) | ecosystem: Environmental > Aquatic > Freshwater > Creek >... | reverse complement strand
CAATTATCATTTTGCACGCGATTACGGGTGTGTGCACCCCGGCATGCCTCTTGGCCGCAAGCATCTCCGTCGAAGCCGTGACGCCCCCACTGGTGGGATAGGCCTTCTAAAGAACTACTTTCTATTCTGGGGAGGAATCGACAAGAAGTCAAATGCCGATTCACTGCGACTTCATCGCCAACGGGTATCCCTCTGCCCCTTTGACTTTACATGACCCCGATGAGGCGATGACCCGATTCCCATTTGTCAACAAATTGTCAAATTGATGTCACTTTCTCCCCCGAAATACGTCATTAACCTCAAATCAGGCTACAGTTTAGAGGTATCATTCTTGCCGGTCACGGGTAGGGGGTCGGTCGTGAACAGGAGCGTATCTTCAACAGCAGCAGCGGTGGCACCAATGACCATGGAAGCGGTTCCGGCCAGTTCGGATAGGATCCTGGTAATCGAAGATGACCGCGCCGTGCAAAAAGCTTTGAAGCGATTGTTTGAGGCCGAGGGCTTCGCCGTGGACATCGCGGGGAACGGCGCTGCGGGTCTGGAAATGTTTCGGGCAGCGGCACCCGCCGTACTGGTGCTGGACTTGAGCCTGCCGGGAACGCCGGGGCAGGACGTATGCCGGGAGATCAGCCAGGCGGCGCCCTCGCTGCCGATCATCATTCTTAGTGCCCGCACCGAAGTGATGGACAAGGTGCTGCTGCTGGAACTGGGCGCGCACGACTACGTGACCAAGCCCTTCAGCCCGCGGGAGCTTCTCGCGCGTGTGCGCACGGCGATGCGGCGATCATTATCGATGCGGACCCCGCTCACCGAGACTTTCCAATTTAGCGATGTGAAGGTTGATTTTACGAAGATGGAATTGTGGCGGGGCGGCAATCCGGTGCAACTGACGTCGCAGGAGTTCAAGGTACTGAAGTTCATGATCCAGAACGCGGAGCGCGTGCTGTCGCGCGAGGAGTTGCTGAACCATGTTTGGGGATACCGGAATTATCCCAGCACGCGGACGGTCGATAATCACATTCTGCGGCTGCGCCAGAAGCTGGAGAAAGATCCCGCGAATCCCCTGCATTTCCGCACGGTGCACAGTTCAGGTTACAAGTTTGTGCCTTAGTCACGCGAGGTCGGAGGTAAAAAGTTCAGAAGTAAGAGGTCAGATTGCAGAGCTATAAATCACAACGGGTTAACCTCTGCAATCTGACCTCTGACTTCTGACCTTTTGGAAACTATCTCTCCAGTATCCCTTTGAGGCTTGACCATGGGCGGAATCCGGTTGCGGACCAAGTTCCTGCTTTCCATGGTGGTGGTCTCGGCGGCCTTGACGTTCACCACCCTGCTGGTGGTCCGGCACACCGTGCAGCAGGAGGTTCGGCTGGGGATCCAGCGCGACCTGCAAAATTCCGTTTCCGCGTTCCATAGTTTCCAGAAACAGAGAGAGGTCACGCTCGAACGCTCGGCGGCGCTGCTCGCCGACCTGCCCAACCTGCGGGCGCTGATGACCACGCACGATCCCGCTACCATCCAGGACGCCTCGCGGGATTTGTGGCAACTGGGGGGCAGCGACCTGATGTTGCTCGCCGATTCTTCCGGGAAGGTGATGGCGCTGCAGGCTACTCCGCCGGAGATCACAGTTCGCCAGGGGCAGGACTTCTTTCCCAGCGCGGTATCGAACCTGGTGTCGAACACCGTGTCGAGCGCCAAAACGCGGCACTGGTGGTACGTGGAAGGGCATCTCTATGAAGTCTTTCTCCAGGACATTTATTTTGGTCCGGCGAGCGGGCGCCAGGTCCTCGGCTATCTGCTTCTAGGCTACGAAATCGACGACCGCGTGGCTCGCGACTTGAGCCGCGTGGCGGCCAGCGAAGTCGCGTTCCGTTATGGCGATTCGATTGTGCGGAGCACGTTAAAGCCGGCCCAGGAATCGGAGTTGCTGCGCGTGCCGACCAGAATGGCTGCTGGAGGTCCGCCGCAAGGGGATGAGATCCGGCTGGGCGAGGAGCGGTTTCTGGCCACGTCGGTGGATTTGCCAACGCCAGGCACGCCCGCGCTGAATCTGTGGGTGCTGAAGTCGTTCGATCAGGCTACCGCATTCTTGCGCAGCCTGAACGAGTTACTGCTGGCGTTGGGGATGACCGCGGTGCTGGTGGGCAGCCTCCTGGTTTTTCTGATCTCGCATACTTTTACGCGTCCGCTGGAGAACTTGGTGGCTGGCGTGCGCGCCCTGGAGCAGGGTGACTATGCTTATCCGCTGCATGTCCGGGGCGGAGACGAAGTCGCCGAGGTCACCGGAACTTTCGACCGGATGCGAACGAATCTGCAGAAAACTCAGCGCGAGTTGCTGGATGCGGAACGCCTGGCGACGATCGGGCGCATGGCCAGCTCGATCTCGCACGATCTGCGGCATTCGCTGGCCGCAGTCGTGGCCAACGCGGAATTCCTTTGCGAGAGCAACTTGACGCCCGGGCAACGCGAAGATCTTTACGCCGAGATACGGATTGCGGTCAACCAAATGACGGAGTTGATCGAGTCGCTGCTGGAATTCTCGCGCACGCGAGAATCCTTGCGGCCTACTTACGGCGACGTTCGCTCTGCGGTGGAGCGAGCCGTGCAGGGAGTGAAGGCGCATCCGGAATTCCAGCGCATACGGATGCGGATTTCCGGCGAAGGGTCGTCCGAGGGCTGGTTCGACTTCAAGAAGCTGGAGCGCGCCTTACTGAACTTGCTGCTCAACGCGTGCGAAGCGGTGTCGCCCGATTCCGGAAAGATCGAAGTCGAACTGCGCCGCAAGGGGGAGAGCCTGGAGATTCGCATCGAGGATAACGGGCCCGGAATTGCCGAGGCGGTACGAGACCGGTTGTTCGAGCCGTTTGTGAGCCACGGCAAGGAAAACGGGACCGGAATGGGATTGACGGTGGTGCAGAAGATTCTGCAGGACCATGGGGGCGATGTCGCGGTGGAGCGGACTTCGGCGTCGGGAACGACGTTCCGCGTGAATATTCCGCTGAACCCCTCGGCGGAAAATACTCTGGCGTATCGCCATGCTACGTAAACGGCATCATTTCTTTTGAGCGTTCAGGAATAGTTCTCGATCATGTATGGGAAAAGCACGGCATCTGCCGTGGCGGCAGGAGGCGACATGAACAAGACGCGCTGGTTCGAGTGGTTGCGATGCGCGATGCTAGCGGGTGTGACGGCGTGGACCTCAACCGGCGTTGCGCAGGCGGTTACGAACCGGGCCGAAGAGCCTTCTCCGGTGCCGCGTCAGGGGTCATCGAGTGGCCCGGTAAGCGACTCGGTCCGCGAACTGCGCGAACAGGTGCGCGAGTTGCAAACGGCAGTCGCAGCGATGCGCTCCGACTGGCAGCGGGCCCGCGCAGAAACGGCGGAATTGCGCCGTGAGCTCACTGAGATGCGCACAGGAGAAATCCGCGCCAGCGGAGAGCCTCGAAAGGCCGTGTTGAACGATGCGGTGGCCCATTCGGCGATTACATCCCGGCCGGCTGCAGACCGCTTACCGGATCCTTTGCCGAGCGTCTTACGGGATGGCGCGCTGCCGGATGAGAACCAGGACCGAAACGAAGATCGGAAAAAGCGCGAGCGTACAGCCAGTCTTGAGGAGGAATATCAACTGCTCAGCGGGAAAGTAAACGATCAATACCAGACCAAAGTGGAAAGCGCGTCGAAGTATCGGTTGCGGCTCTCGGGCATCGTTCTCATGAATCTAGTGAGCAATCAAGGTGTGGTCGATAACATTGATCTTCCCACGCTCGCGTATGCGCGACAGGCGGGCGACTCGGGCGGAAGTTTCGGGGCGACGCTGCGACAGTCCGAGATTGGATTCGAGGCTTTCGGGCCCCAGGTAGCTGGCGCGAAGACGCGGGCCGACCTGCAGCTCGATCTCGCGGGAGGGTTCCCGTCGGTTCCTAACGGGACCAACTCCGGCCTGGTGCGCTTGCGCACAGGCACCATGCGCATGGACTGGACCAACACGTCAGTTGTAGTTGGACAGGATTCGATCTTCTTCTCCCCGAACTCGCCGACATCATTTGCGTCGCTGGCGGTTCCAGCGCTCTCCTACTCCGGAAACTTGTGGGGCTGGGTGCCGCAAATCAGGGTGGAACACAGGATCGTTTTGGGCGATGAGTCGAGTCTGATGTTTCAAGGTGGAATTCTCGATCCGTTGAGCGGCGAAGTGCCGGGGGTGGTGCCGGGCACAATGGCGACGGGCACAGGTTATTACCGGCAGGCGGGGCCCGGCGAGTCGTCGCGTCAACCGGCGTATGCCACGCGGGCCGCGTGGACGCGCAATATCTTCGGACAGCCGTTGCGGGTGGGCGTGGGCGGATACTACAGCCGCCAGAATTATGGTTTCAGCCGGACAGTGGATGGCTGGGCCGCAATGTCGGACATCGAATTGCCGCTCAGCCGCCAGGTTTCGCTAAGCGGAAAGTTTTATCGTGGAAGGGCCCTGGGCGGTTTGTACGGCGGAATCGGACGCAGCGTGCTGTTCAACGGCGATCCGACGATGGCCAGCACGGAGGTCCAAGCGTTGAATTCGGTTGGTGGTTGGGCGCAATTGAAATACCGGGCCACGAGTAAATGGGAGTTCAACGCAGCGTTCGGCATGGATAATCCTTATGCCCGCGACCTGGAATACTTCCAGTATCCGCAGTCCTATGGGGATCCGACGCTGGCGAGAAACCAGGGAAGCTTGGTGAACATGATTTATCGTCCCCGGTCGGACTTGTTGTTCTCCGCCGAGTATCGGCACCTGACGACCTACACGATTAACTACGGTGGAAACAGCGCGGGCCAGCTCAACCTGATGATGGGAGTTCTCTTTTAAGCGGATGGAGGAAGGCCGCACGGCCAGAAGCTGTGGTAAGAAGTTCGAACGGGCCTCATAACGGTTCCGGGAAGGGCACGGCTTCAGCCGTGCCGCTACCGGCCATAAGAATCCGGGCTCTAGCCCCTGAGGGCCGAACCCTTTACGAGAGCGGTTCTACCACGAGTCATCGACGATGAGCCACAAAAGGATCCTGACCTGGGTCGTGATGTTGTGGGCCGGCGCGGCCGGATCGCACGCGCAGGCAACGGCGCCGGAGACAACGGCGGTGCGGGGCCGTGTCGAGGTCATCGGCGTGCAGAGCACGGGCAAGACGCGGCAGGAGAAGATTCCCGCGACTGTGGTGTGGCTGACGCCACTCCCGATGACGGCCGCAGTAGGCGAAGCCGCACTGGCGCCAACTCCACCGGCAAATCCGCCGGCCAACCTGAAACTGGTCCAGAAGAACAAGAGTTTTGAGCCGCACATCCTGGTGGTCCCGGCCGGGTCGGTGGTGGAGTTCCCCAACCGCGATCCCTTTTTCCATAATGTTTTTTCACTTTTTGAAGGCAAGAAGTTTAATCTGGGTCTGTATGAGGCGGGCACTTCGCAAACCGTGCGCTTCGACCGGCCGGGAATCAGCTACATCTTTTGCAATATTCATCCGGAAATGAGCGCGGTGGTAATCACCATCGCAACGCCACTGTATGCGGTTTCAAACGGTGACGGGCAACTTAGCCTGGCCGGCGTTCCCTATGGACGTTATATGCTGCACGTTTGGAGCGAGGGCATGAGTCCCGAGAATACTCAGCCCCTTACCCGCGAAATCACGATCGGGGAGAATGCGTCATCCTTGGGCGTAATCAAAGTCCCGGCAGCCAACGGGCAGAGCATGGTGCACAAAAATATGTACGGCCGAGAGTATGACGAGCCCACGCCGAACAGTTCAGTGTATGAGCACCAACGGTGAGATTGCGCGCCGCCAACTCCGAACTATGATCGAGATGAAAACTCGGATGCGGATCATTTTGTGACACCATGAAAATCGACAAGTTGCTCAAGCGCTATCGCGTCGAACACGGGAAGCGTTTCAACCTCAAGGATTACGACCCGGCGGACACGCATGGGCTGGGATCGGAACTCAAACCGCAGGCTGAGCAGTTGCTCGCGGACGGCGTCAAGGAATTGAGCCGCCTGCAGGACATTCTCGCGGCCCAGGACCGTTGGGGCCTGCTCCTGATTTTTCAGGCCATGGACGCAGCCGGGAAAGATGGAACCATCAAGCACGTCATGTCGGGCGTGAATCCGCAAGGCGTGGGCGTGTGGTCGTTCAAAGCCCCGTCGGCGGAAGAATTGCAGCACGGTTACCTCTGGCGAACCATGAAGGCCATGCCAGAGAGAGGCCACATCGGCATTTTCAATCGCTCCTATTACGAGGAGGTGCTGGTGGTGCGCGTCCACCCCCGGATTCTGGAAAGCCAGAAACTGCCTGAGGAGTTGGTCGGGAAAAATCTCTGGCAGCAGCGTTTTGAAGATATCAGTAATTTTGAGCGCTACGTGACCCGAAATGGCATCGCGCTGGTGAAGTTCTTCCTGCATCTTTCCAGGAAAGAACAGAAGCGCCGGTTCATGGAACGCCTCGACCATCCGGACAAAAACTGGAAGTTTTCTTCGTCCGACGTGAAGGAGCGCGAGTTCTGGAACGCATATCAGGACGCCTATGAGGACATGATTCGGCACACGGCGAGTAAGCACGCTCCCTGGTATGTCGTGCCGGCGGATAACAAGTGGTTCACGCGGCTGGTAGTGTCACAGGCCGTGGTGGATGCGCTGCAGGCAATGAACTTGAAGTATCCGAAAGTGAGCGGTGCCGAGCAGGCCGCGCTGGCGCATGCACGTCATCAACTCGAGAGCGAATGAGCATTCCCATACCAGCGCCGTTAGTCTGCAGCCTAACTTCTTCTGTCATCCTGAGCGAAGCGAAGGACCTATGTATCTTGCTTGCGCCACCACACTACTTGCCCGTTCTGGAAACCGCGCCCCACCTTTGTTCACAAATTTCCTGGACACCACTCTCGCGTAGTGCGTCCAACAGATCGACGTTGATCGGTCACCGGTTTCCCCCGTGATCCCCCGTGGTTAAAGCCTTTGACTTCCTCGAAGAACACCGAAATAAACGCTGGATCGAGGCGCAATATAGTTGTCGCTATCTTCAACGCACTGCACCAGCGCGCGTCATTTCAATACCACGGGCAACACCTGATCATAGGGTTGAATCGTGACGATCAGGGATTTGCGCAGATCGAAAGTTTCCCGCGTCACCTTGAATGCGACAAGGATCGTTCCTCTCTGTTCCGCCCCGGCTGCCAGCTTGGTTTCAGGCGAAAGCGGCGCTTCGGAACTCTCTTTCAACGCCGGGAATGCCTGGAAATAGCGGTCGACATCGACTACAGAAACGGCGTCATCCTCGAAAGTTTTGCCGTCGGCGGTAGTGAGCTGCGCTTTGAGGGTCTTGACCCACAGCGGCTTGCCGGCCGTATTGCGCACAGTCATGGTGATGGCGGCCAGGATCATGCTCTGGCCGGGCACTTCGGCCGCGGTAACAAAATCGATCGACCCCGCTCCCTGCGGCTTCGGACGCTGCTTGAAAGCAAAGATTCCCACCACGACGGCAACCGCAGCGATGCAGATCAGGACAATGCCGGCAGGCGGAAGATTGCGCCTGGCGGTCCCGAACTCTTCGCCGATGTGAAACTCCGGCATAGCTGCAGATGCGGTTGTGGGCGGAGGCCCTGGCTGATCGGACGCTGCTTTGGACGCTGCTTCGGACTTCGGTTCGGACTCCGGTTCGGGCATGGGGTGATTTTAGATGACTCTAGCCTGTCACCGTTCTCCGCTGCACCTTTTGCTTTGGCCTTGGGTACATTCCCGGAATGGCTAACGTCCGCGCCGAGTGGTGACTTTGGTTACCTTGCCTCAGGTGACGGAGGCTGCGACGATGCAAAAGATTTCATTTGGAGGTACTCGGCAGTGAATCGAAAAACTCTCCTTACCGCGTCGGCTTGCGCGCTGCTAGTGTTCAGCATGTTGGGCTGCGGAACGACCAACAAGTTGCAATCCATCCAACTCCAAGCACGGCTGATCAACGGCGTGACTCCCTCATCTCAGTCGGGTTTCGTCACCTTGCAAGGCAACGGAGCCACGATCCAGCTGCAGGCGATAGGAACCTACACCAGCACGAAGACGCAAGATCTCACGAACCAGGTTACTTATACGGTGAGTGTTGACCCAAACTACACAAAAGACGCGTTTGGCAACACGCTGCTTCCTCCTTGCAAGAGCCCTTCCTGCCCCATTCCGGCCGATCCGCCGTATACCAGCGGCACCGTTGAATATAATCAAACTGGGTTAATAACCGCGGTCGAGCCGGCTACGTGCACCTTCGTGAACAATAACGGCACCTTCGCGTATGTAGGGGATTACGAAGTGACAGTTTCCTTTGGCGGCATCACATCCCAGCCAGTATATATACCCGTGGCCTCCTCGACGGGGCCGTCGGGTTCGTGCAACGGGAGCTAGAGATTTGACTAAAGCTCCGCATTGTTGACTTGCGAGGACGGCTGCATCACTGCCGTCCTCGCCTCCGTTTAGAGCGTTCTGGCGAAGGCGCTAACCCAAGCGCAACCCACCAACCTGTTGAGCGTCCTGCCTGCAACCCTTATAATTCTAGGTTTGCACGTCACGCAATTGTCCCTATGCTTGTGATCCCCGCAACTACCGTCGTGCCGGGATGAAAGTTCGCACCGGAATCGAGGTGTCGGGCCAATCCGACATCGGCTGCCTGCGCCAGAACAACGAGGATTGCCTCGGCTATTGGGAGCCGGAGGACGATCGCGAGTTCCAACGCAAGGGGCGGCTGGCGGTGGTTGCCGACGGCATGGGCGGCTACGAGGGTGGGCAGGAGGCGAGCCGGCTGGCGGTGGAAACGCTGGTGTCCGTCTACCGCGACTTTGGCGGCAACGACCCGCACCAGGCGCTGGTCGACGCTTTGCAGACCGCCCATGAAAAGATCCGAGAATACAGTTTTGCCCATCCTGAACTGCGCGGTATGGGGACGACCTGTACGGCGGCCGCGATTGTCAGGGTCGCGGACAGAGTCGGCGACGGAAGTGCCGATTACGATGCGCTCTATTACGTGCATGTAGGCGACACGCGCCTGTACTTGATCCGCGACGGCCGGATTACGAAAGTAACGCGCGACCACTCCTATGTCGGCCGGCTGGTGGAAGCAGGCATGATCAGCGCGGAACAAGCCGAGCATCATCCCCAACGAAACATCTTGACTGCCGCTCTAGGCACGAACCCCGAGCTCATCATGGACTCACCCGGAAAACCGGAGCCGTTGCGTCCCGACGACATTCTCGTGCTCTGCAGCGACGGCTTGTGGGGGCAGGTGCGCGACGCGGAGATTCTCGATGCCGTCGAAGATAAGAGCGCGGAACAAGCGGGACGCGAGCTGATCGGATTGGCCCGCGAGCGCGGCGGTCCCGACAACATCACGGTCGAAATTCTGCGTCTGCGCTAAGGCGGTTGCGATCCTCAACGCGGCGTTCCAAAGGGCAAATTCCGCCTTCTGGAAGTGCAAACCCTTGCACCACGGCATTCCGCGGTGACTCCTGTTCCACCGCTAACTTGCTGAAATCACACGACCATCCCCAACGAACACATTGAGTGCTTTGGCACTGCGCTTGCAATTTCTATAATGTCTATTAGTAACATAGAGATACTCGGAACGGGCCACGATGAAAGTTTCTCAAAAAGGGTTGTATGCGTTGCAGACGATGATGGTGCTGACCCGGCGGCATACCCAGGGCGCAATCCGGATTCGCGACATTGCTTACGAAGAGAATCTGCCGGAGAAGTTTCTGGAACTGATTCTTCTGGAGTTGAAGAACGCCCGCATCGTGGAGAGCGTGCGCGGCGCCAACGGCGGATACAGGTTGCGCCGGCCGCCGTCGGAAATCCGTTTGAGCGAAATCATCCGTCTGATTGACGGGCCGCTCGCCCCCTTTGGGGACGCAGATCAATTGCGCGTTCTGATCGATCGCGATGCAGACCATAGCGCGCTCTACAGAGTGTTCCTGGAAGTGCGGGATGCCGCTGCCAAAATTCTGGAGAATACGACGCTGGCCGACCTCATCAGCCGGGGGCCCGCGGTAGATTCGCATCCGACAGCCATCAATAGGAAGACCGCCCCGAGGAAGACAGCCGAACTCAAGGTGCTGCCGGTGGCAGGAGGCCGGGGCCGATGACGAATCGAGGTCTGTTGATTTCTGCCTGCTTACTTCTTTTATGCAGCGCACTGGCCGGGTCGCAGACCGCGATTCGCGTGGGTGCGTTTCCGAATATCACGCACCCGCAAGCGATGGTGGGCAAAAGCAACGGTTGGTTTGAGATGGCAATGGGGTCGCAAGTAACGGTTGAGTGGAAGAGCTTCAACGCCGGGCCTTCGGCGATCGAAGCCTTGTTTGCCGGCGCGCTCGACATGGCCTATATCGGCCCCAATCCGGCCATCTCCGGCTACGTTCGCTCCAATGGCGAAGCGCTGCGCATCGTGGCGGGCGCAACCAGTGGTGGCGCGGCGCTAGTGGTGCGCAGCGATGCCGGCATTCAGAAGCCGGAGGACTTTCACGGCAAGAAGATCGCGTCGCCGCAAATGGGCAACACGCAGGATGTCGCGCTGCGCGCATGGTTGAAAGCGCACGGCATGAAATCCTCGGACAAAGGTGGCGACGTGCAGGTGATTCCGCTGGCGAATCCCGATCAGCTGACGCTGTTCCTGAAAAAAGAGTTGGACGGTGCGTGGGCGCCCGAGCCGTGGGCGACCAGGTTGATCAAGGAAGGGAATGGCCGCTTGTTCCTGGACGAGCGGACGCTCTGGCCGAACGGTCAGTTCATCGCCGCTCATCTGATCGTGCGCACCCAGTTTCTGAACGAACATCCCGGTCTGGTAAAGAACTGGGTTCGCGCGCACGTGGAATTGACCGACTGGATCAACGGGCATTTGCCGGAGGCAAAAAGACTTCTCAACCGGCAGATCGCAAAAGAGACGGGAAAAGCGCTGCCTGAAGCCGTGCTGGATGAGGCCTTCGGGCGTATGACGGCGACGTACGATCCGCTGCGCGGTTCGCTGATGAATGCCGCCAAGTCCGCATTTGACGCAGGATTTCTTGGCCGGCAAATGCCAGATCTGTCGAGCCTGTACGATCTTTCGTTCTTGAACCAGGTCTTAGCAGAGAAAGGGAAGAGGGCCATCCAATGAACGCAAAGCTTCAAAATGCATATCCCGCGGCAGTCCCCGTCACCCGCACCCGAGTGCGCGGGAATGTCTCGCACTGCAAGCCAGTTGCCTCGGTAATCACGCTCCCGTTGCACACGTTGGAAGAGATGGCGGTTCCGAAGGTGGCGTTGGATAGAATCTCGCTGAGCTATAAAACGACTTCGGGCGAACGTTTGCTCGCGCTCGATAATGTCAATCTGGAAGTGAAGCCGGGAGAGTTTCTCTGCATCGTCGGTCCTTCGGGATGCGGCAAGTCCACGCTGTTGCACCTGATCGCGGGATTGCAGGCGCCGACTTCGGGGAAGGTTCTGGTGGATGGCACGCCGGTGAGTGGGCCGGGCACCGATCGCATTCTCATCTTTCAGGACCTCGGACTGTTTCCCTGGCTGACGGTCGGCGGCAATGTCGAATTCGGCATGAAGATGAAGAACATCGGCAAGGCCGAGCGCGAGGACCGGGCGCAGTATTATCTGCGTCTCGTCCATCTTTCCAAGTTCAAAGACAGCTACATCCATCAACTCTCGGGCGGCATGCGGCAGCGCGTGGCGTTGGCGCGGGCGCTGGCCACCGAACCCGACGTCCTCCTGATGGATGAGCCGTTTGCCGCGCTCGACGCCCAAACCCGCGATTTGCTGCACGACGAGTTGGAGCGCCTTTGGGCTGAAACCGGACGCACCATCGTTTTCGTGACGCACAACGTCCGCGAAGCGGTGAGGCTCGGAGATCGCGTGGTGTTGCTTGCGTTTCGTCCGGGTCGGGTGAAAGAGGAATTTTTGGTGAATCTGCCGCGGCCCCGGCACATGGAACAACCCGATGTTGCCCGTACGGCAGGGGCCATTCTGGACTGCCTGCGCGCCGAGATCGACAAATCCCTGGAAGCGGAGTACGCCGATGAAAAAGTTCGCTAAGCAAGCAATCTTCTATTCCGCGCTTCTCGGCATCTGGGCGCTTGTGGCGAAACTGCGCATCTGGCCGCCGTATCTTTTTCCCCCGCCGTGGGGAGTTGGACACGCGTTATTGGACGGCTTTGCCGACCACAGTTTCTGGATCGGCATCGCCGTCACCATGAAGCGCATGCTCATCGGCTACAGCTTGTCGGTCGTACTCGGGATGATCCTAGGCCTGGCCGTGTCCAGCAGCAAATTCCTCGAAGAAACCGTGGGCGGGTTGCTGGTGAGTTTGCAGTCGCTGCCGAGTATTTGCTGGATTCCGCTGGCCGTTCTCTGGTTCGGTCTGACCGAGAAAGCGATTTTGTTCGTCGTCTTGATGGGCTCTCTGCTCTCGGTAACCATCGCCATGGAAGACGGCCGCAAGCAGATGCCAAAGATTTATGGCATGGCGGGACGCAACCTGGGAGCGAGCGGCTTTCGTCTTTTCTGGTCCGTGCTGTTGCCGGCGAGCTTGCCGTTCATCGTGAATGGAATGAAACAGGGGTGGGCGTTCGCCTGGCGCTCTCTGATTCAAGCCGAAATGATTTTTCTTAGTCTCGGGCTAGGCCAGTTATTGATGATGGGCCGCGACTTGAGCGATATGAGCCAGGTCATGGCGGTGATGATTCTGATCGTCGTCCTCGGCTTTATGACGGACGGCCTGGTCTTCCGCACCATCGAGAAGCGTCTGCAAGCGAAGTACGGGCTCACTTCGGCGTAGAGTATGCGGTTTCAGCCAGACTTGGGCATCGGCAGACCGCATGGAGCCAAGAGGAGTTTCCTAAGCTCTAACGGGCTGCGGAAAAACTCCCGATTCCTGCATGGATGGGAAGGGCACGAGTTCCAGTCGTGCCGTAACTGCTGCGTAATCAACAGCGGCTTCCAGGCGCTGGGGGACTCTCGCCATCGGAAAACACTTTTTCCGCAGCCTGCGAAGGCCTGAGACCTGTCGTACTATTCCCTGTGCTCGTCTTCTGGATTCTATTCAACCTGTTTGTAGTGGCGATGCTGGCGCTCGATTTAGGCGTGCTGAATCGTTCCTCCCGGCGCATCGGTTTTCGGCAAGCTCTGGCTTGGTCGGGAGTTTGGATCGCGCTGGCCGGCGCGTTTGCCGTGATCGAGTTATTCTGGCACGGGCGGACCCAGTCGCTGCAGTTCGTGACCGGCTACGTAATCGAACTGTCGCTGAGCGTCGATAACCTGTTCGTATTTCTGCTCATCTTCCGCTATTTCAAGGTGCCCGAGGAGCACCAGCATAAAGTACTTTTCTGGGGAATCCTGGGAGCGTTCGTCATGCGGGGCGCGTTCATTGCGGCGGGCGTTGGCCTGATCCACCGCTTCAGTTGGATCACCTACGCCTTCGGCGCCTTACTCGTGTATTCGGGACTCGAGCTGCTGCGGCACGGCGAAGCGGAAGTCCATCCCGAAAAAAACCTTGTGCTGCGGCTCTTTCGCCGCGCTTTCCCCGTGACGGAAGAAAATGTAGGTGGGCAGTTTCTTACGCGCAGGAACAGGGACGGACTCTACGCGACGCCGCTGCTGGTGGCGCTGCTGGTGGTCGAGACCAGCGACCTTCTTCTCACCGTGGATTCGATCCCGGCGGTGCTCGCCATCACGTCGAACGCCTTCATTATCTATACCTCGAACGTATTCGCCATTCTCGGCCTGCGCTCACTGTATTTTGCGCTTGCCGGAGTGATGGACCAGTTCCACTACCTTCATTACGGGTTGTCGGCGGTGCTGATTCTGGTTGGACTCAAAATGCTGGGGTCGCACTACGTGTACATTCCCACTGAATGGGCCCTGGCGATTGTGCTCCTTGTATTAGGAGTGTCGATTGCTGCCTCGCTGCTGAATCGTCAACATAAACCGGCCGCGTGACCGGACCTCTCGTCGGATTCGTTGCTTACCTGTTCAGCAAGCGGCGTTCGGACAAGAAGCGAATTGGGTAAAAAATCAATATCGCCGCCGCAGCTGCCATTGTTCCCTCTGCCACGTCGAAGCCCCACCGATTGCTTGATTCCGGAAATAACAGCAGCATCATTAGCCCCAACATCATAAGAAAAATTGCAGGCAAACAGAAAAGCGATAGACCAAGCAAGAAGGGCATCTTTTGTATGGCCTCTCGATTTAGCGCCGCGTAGTTTTCCTCGCCCATGAACTTGGCTAACATTGCCTCCGATGCGTTCGACGCGGCAATCAGGAAGGATGCCGTAAGGACAAGAACACCGCCATGAATTGAGCGGTACGGTATTAACGCTACGACCGCTGTGGCGAAGATATATTTCCAACCAAGTCGCCGCGCGATCGGGTTCGCCTCGACTCTCAACGTGGGAGAAACCAAATATGTTGTTCCTATATCTCCCAAACGAGAGATCAGCGTGGCTAACGCAACGACGTGAACGAGATGTCCCATCAAGAATTCATGCATAGATCGCTCCTTATCCAAATCACGAGAACAAGCGAGACAGTCCCTGCTTTATAGGTTTCGGTCTGATTGCGTTCAGTCGGTGAGCCGATACCACACCATCAGCACTACACCCACCCCAGCGATCGTGAAAAAGACTGCCAACAGATCCCAGCTCCAGACGTGATTGACAAGATAGCGGTACGTGAAGAGAAGGTCGGCCTCGATGCCGCCTACGAGCCCAGCGATACATCCGGCGCGCACCCTGTGCTTCCAGAAGCGTTCGTCGATTACCTTGTGGATAGGAATCTTCATTCTTCGTCCTCCCGCATTTCGCCGTTCAACGTGAAGATCTGGTCGGTGGAACAGCCGAACACCCGGGCGAAGGTCAGGGCCAGCGGTAGGCTCGGCACGTAACGGTCGCGCTCAATCGAGTTGATGCTCTGCCGCGATACGCCCACGGCGTCGGCGAGCTGCTCTTGCGTCCACCCGCGCGCGATGCGCAGCTCCTTGACCCGGTTTAGGATGTTCGGTGCCATGTAAAGCTAACTTTCCACGCGAGTGTATGATCGGAAACCTACTAATGTCAAGTCGGCTTGTCATTAGGCGAGCCGGCGAGAATGAAAAGCGAAGCCTGTAAGACGCCAGGGCCGCGGCTGCTGCGGGGTTTTCGGGCCCACGAACTCGGATAGATCTTGTTCCGGTTGGTTTGTATTTCACCTCCGAGCGTCACGGCCGAGTGCCCTCACCAAAACCGTTCTTAAGCTAAACGCCGAGGACGCACTGATTCCATACGCTATGATGAATGTTCATGATCAGCGTTCCCGTCGCCACGCCGTCGCGCTCCTACGAAGTCCTTATCGGAAGCGGCCTGCTTGCCCGTGCCGGAGAATGCCTCGGCAAATTCCTGGAAAACCGCCGTGCGGTTGTGATTACTGTGCCGCCCGTCCGGCGGCGCTGGGCAAAGGTCCTGCTGAAATCGCTCTCCGCCTCTGGAATCGAAACCGGCGTCCTCGAAATGCCCGATGGCGAGCGCTCGAAACGGCTGGCGACATTGGAGAAACTGGCAGAGAAACTGGTGAAACAGGGCGCAGATCGCGGCGTAACGCTGATTGCGCTTGGCGGCGGCGTGGTCGGCGATGTGACCGGGTTCCTGGCCTCGATCTACATGCGAGGAGTCGATGTCATCCAGGTGCCGACGACCGTACTGGCCCAGGTCGATGCGGCGATCGGCGGCAAAACTGGTGTCAACCTCATATCTGGAAAGAACATGTTGGGAACCTTCCACCAGCCGCGCGCGGTGCTGGTCGACCCCAAGGTTCTGGAGACGCTGCCTTCGCGCGAATATCGCGCGGGCCTCTATGAGTCGTTGAAGTGCGGCATCATCGGAGACGCGGGACTCTTCCGTCTGTTTGAAGACCGACGCCGCGAGATCCTGGATCGCGACCCGATCGTGATCGAAAAAGTGATTGCCGACTCGGTGCGCCTGAAGGCATCGGTGGTGAGCGCCGACGAGCGCGAAGGCGGTTTGCGGCAAGTCCTCAACCTCGGTCACACCATCGGACACGCGCTCGAGGCCGAGACTCGCTATACCAAGTTGCTCCACGGCGAGGCTGTAGCTTGGGGCATGATCGCAGCGACCCACATCGCGCTCTCCACGGGCAAACTCGACAGTGTGACAGCGGGGCGCATTTCGAACTCGGTCCTGGGTTTTGGCCGGCTGCCTCGAGTGGACTTCAAAACCGCGAACATACTGAAGCGCTTGCGTTCCGACAAGAAGACGCGGCAGGGAGTGGTGCACTTTATTCTGCCGCGCGAGATCGGCAAGGTTGAGATCACGAGCGACGTGCCGGAAGCAATCGTCCGCTCTGCAGTCGACGAGATCAGGAAACTGGCGCGCAATTAGTAATGACTCAAGAGATAAATCGGCGAATCGTGGGCGCCGCTCCCGCCGGGGCGCAGGACCGCGAGTCGGCGGCCGCGGCCGTCCGCGAGATGTTTACCTCGATTGCGCCGCGCTACGACCTGCTGAATCACGTCCTCTCGTGCAACATCGACCGCCTGTGGTGGTGGCGCACGGCACACAGTTTCGACGCGATTCTAAAGCGTCCCGAGGCTCGCGTGCTGGATCTCTGTTGCGGTACCGGAGACATGGCCTTCGCATTGCGAAGGCGCGCGCGCTCGGGAACTCCGCAGATCCTGGGAGCGGATTTTTCTCACGCCATGCTGCAGCGCGCAGCGGCCAAGGGAAGAGGCACGACGCTGAGCTGGATCGAGGCGGATGCGCTTCAGCTGCCTTTTCCCGATGGGCATTTCCATCTGGTGACCTCGGCGTTCGGCTTTCGAAATCTGGCCGACTACGACGCAGGATTACGAGAAATTGTCCGCGTGTTGGCTCCCGGAGGCGAATGCGGCATCCTCGATTTCGGAGAACCCGATGGCTTGCTCGGGCATGTCTATCGCGTCTACTTCAAGCATGTTCTGCCCGCGATCGGAACTGTGATCTCAGGAGTGCAAGGTCCATACAAGTATTTGCCCGCATCGGTCGAGCGCTTTCCCGCTCCGGAAGAAATGCTCGGACGCATGCACCAGGCTGGATTCGGCGAGGCTTCCTGGACCCCGTACACGTTTGGCATTGCGGGACTGTATCGCGGAGTCAAGAGTCTTTAACCGCCGAGACGCAGAGAACGCCGAGGAAATCGCGAGGGAGTTACGGCAATGCTTGAGACAGTGCTGAAGCGTTTTGAAGAGCCCGACGAAATCCGAGTGTTTGAAAAAGGAAAATTCGAACTCGTCCGCGTCGGCGGTTTGACCATCGGCCGCGCGACGTACCAGCCGGGATGGAAGTGGTCGCTTCACGTCGGCCCGAGCGTCGGCGCATCGCGTTGCAACGTCGAGCATGTCGGGCTGGTGCTCTCCGGTTGTGCCACGGCTGCGATGGAGGATGGCACCATCCACGAATTGCGCGCCGGCTTGCTCTTCTACATTCCACCCGGACCTCCCGGTCACGATAGTTGGGTGGTGGGCGACGAGCCTTATGTCTCGCTGCATTTTCTTGGGGCTGACCGCTACACCAACAAATAGCGTGCGTGCCGTTTGGGGGCCCCTACCCCCTTATTACTCGGTCTTTTAGAATCAGGACTTTAGCGAACATTTCCCGCCAAAGTCTTGAGCCATCGACAGTTAAAGGCAAAGTCTTGAGCGACTGGGACTTAGCTGCGAAAAGGGGCTGTTCTAGGCCCCCGTTCGCCTGAACCCGGCCCCCAAAGTATTGATTCTAAAGGGATACATTCGCAAAGTCTTCACAACGAATGAGTTAATGGCACGCTTGGGCTCTAGGCTCCGGGGCATCCCCAAAACGCGAAAATTTCAAAGATCAACCCCGCTGATCCTCCTGGGAGGCACTTTCGCGGCGGCCGAGGAATAACGAAAAATTGTTTCCATGATTCTATTTTACGCTGAGTTGTCAAGCGTTTTGTGGTCTGGCCACACACGGTGTGGTGAGGGTTTACGGCCAGTCTTGCGCTCCATGATAGATGCGCACAATCTCCAGGTTCTGGTCTTGAATGCGATAAACCACAATGACGGCAAGCGCGGGAACACCAGTTCTCGGGTGCCTTCTATCCGTCCCCTGCGACCCAGACGCCTGATCACTGAGCCACCAACTCGAGCACGGGATCCATAGGCTCGGCGATGGAGTAACCCGAGTTATATAGCTGCATATTGAAATAGCTCTGCGTCGTGTTGACCCAAGTCTCGGCAACCGGCACGTACTGGCTCACAATACCAATAACACGAAATCGGTTCTGTAGTCCTTGATGAATTACTTCGAGCACCGGCCCGCCGCTGTTTCCGTGAAAAGTCATGCAGTCCAAAACGATAGTCTTATTGGCGCTGTTTGTACCAGCGACGATGCCCTTTCTGAGCAGCGGAGCACTGTAGTCGATCTGTGGTGCCTGCTGGAGGCCAATTGACGCAGGGTAACCGAGGACGTAAATGTCATTTGGCGTGAGTACCTGATCGAACTTTTCAACGGTTTCCAAGCCAACCCCAAGAATTCCTGATGGCGCAATCTGGTTCGCGACAATCCCGGGAATGGTCTCTAAATTCCCCTCTTGAGAGCCCTTAGTGGCATCCGGGGTTGTCGTCGGGACAGCAGGTGCTGGATTAGAGGTGACCACGACTGCCACTTGAACGACTGCAACGTCATGGGTTGGGTGCGCCTTTACTCTGCCGGCTTGATTGAGCACCTCCAGATCAACCAAAAAACGGTTCAACTGTTTCTCTTTAGGGTTTCTAGAATACGAAAGTAGCTCAGCTGTCTTACATTGGAGAGGTCTGGATTGGTTTGGTGCAAGGCGCGCAGCCTCATTGAAGAGCACGTGCCGTGCCGTGACAAGATAGGTTGCCGATGGTGCGTTTAGGAAAAACCCCGTGCCTTGAATCGAGTTTACATTACTCGCGCAATCAGTCAGGTTAATCAGTACGGGATAGGCGAGATTGTCGTCGGGAATCGCTCTCTGAGCAAATCCTGAACATGGGTACAACAACAGTGCGAGCGCAAACGCAACGCGAGACGACATGAGAAGTACTCCTTCGACTCAGGGTACATAAACTGGATGGCGAATACAAGGCGAAGAGTTCCCTACGCACAATCAATCGTCGTCATGATTGCAGAGGAGGCGAAGCAAACCAAGGGCGGGTAACGGTGTTGGCTCCTAAACCGCCGAGTAGACTTGCTAATGCTAAGAGAAGCCAATGCCCGGAGGAAAGGAGCAGACACCGTTATCTCATCAGCCCACCCGCGGGGGAACGAAATCACTTGATTCGCTTCATCCGTCTTTGCAGACCCAGCATCTGGTGAAGTTTGCCGCCGACCATCACGGAAAGATATAAGATCAAAGCAATCCAAAACGAATCCGTCCATCGCAGCGGACGGGTAGCCGTCCACAATAGCCATGCAGCGCCTATCAAGAGAATCAGGTAGCCGATCCCCAATCCGGCCGTCCACTCAATTTCGACAAAACCTTTGCTGCGAATCTTATTTAGGGACGGCTCGTACCCCCAAAACTTGCGGTCGTGCGTTAGAATCGCAACTTTCTCCTTCAGTTCTTCTTCTATATACAAAACGTGTATGAAAATCTCACATGCAGTCTGAAGCCAAGCCCATACCAGCAGTTGCAATATGAGGGCTCCGATCCAAATTCTAGGAGGGCCGCTTAACGACGACGACGCCACAGCTGCGACCGCCGCACCTGCAACTGCGTAAATTGCATATTGAAGAGTAATCCAAATTGATAGGCGAGCTGTTATTGCCGAGTATTCAGCCAAGTGAAGCTCGGCTAGCAACTTTTCATTTGGGGAGAGAGAAGAAGGGTTGTTCACAAGCCGCTCCAGTACAACATGATTGAAGTGCGATCTTAGACCGTCTGTTGCTTCGTAGCAAACGGCAGGTGGCCCGCCGTGGCCCCCCCTTTTCATCGACAGACTCAAGAACCAAGCGTCCAATTCTCGATGACCAACCTGGAGACCCGCCCGAACTGTCGCGTGTTATTGGTAACCAGCGTCAAGCCGAGGCTGCGGGCGTGGGCGGCAATGAACAGGTCATTCGCTCCGATCATGGCACCGAAGTAATCCGGGGACAACTAATCCCAGGGACGTATTCGCAAGAATGAAAGCGCGAGAAAAGTTCTACCTCTGCGCCGACTGCGGCGGCTGACTCTCCATTACCACGCGCAGAATGCGGTTGATGCGCGTTTGGTAACCCTTGCCATGACGCTTGAGCCAAGAGAGAACATCCTCATCCAGACGAATCGTCAATTGCTTTTTCGCTGGCGGCCAAGCTATCGTCGCCTTTTTGAAAAACGCCCTGTCCAGCCGCGGAATGTCCGAATAATCAATCTCGGCATCCTTCATGCGGTCAATCCGTGCCAAGTCGCTCTTGATAGACTTTTTTCTCACGCCGGTTCCCCTTTCTCATGGAAATGATGCGCGTTGCCTCGTCACGCGGAGCATGGGCGATGACCACCAGACGCCCGGCCAACAGCCCCAAAGTGATGAGCCGTTCTTCGCCATAAGCAAACCGGTCGTCTTCGAAGGTGACACAGGGCCCCGCAAATACCTGTTCGGCATCTTCAAAGCTGAGCCCATGCTTGGCAATGTTCGTCCGGTTCTTCGCCTCGTCCCATTCGTATTTCATTCCATCTCAAAGGCGATTGTATTGCTTTTTGTAGTTACACGCAAGGAGGGCATGCGCCCGGGCTAAACCGTCCAATTCTCGATGACCAACCTGGAGGCCCGCCCAAACTCTCGCTTGTTGTTGGTAACCAGCGTCAAGCCGAGGCTGCGTGCGTGAGCGGCGATGAATAGGTCGTTCGCCCCGATCTTCATTTCGATCAACCCGCCCTGCCTTCTTAGGTCCGCGCGTATGCGGGCATAGTGAGACAATCCGGGGACGGTCACTAGCCCAGCTTTCCCAGTTGCAATTACACCGGCGACAATCTAAAGTCGAAGACAAGATGAGCCGCCACGTGACCATCGAAACGCCCTTCCCGAGTCTCGTTGAGACGGCTCACACTCTTGGGGTATCGCCAGCTGAGGCGGAACGTGTTCAGAGGATTCTGTCAGAACACAAGCCGCGTGCACGCGCGAGAGCCAACGGAAAATCGAGGCGAGGGTTGAGATATGCCCAAAAGAGGGCCTCGAAGAAGGCCTGAGCGCTATTCCGTATTCCTGAACGTCCCTTACGACATCGGGTTTGAAAATCTCTACCTAGCCTATATCGCGGGTTTGAGCGCCTTCGGGCTGATCCCTCGCGCAACCCTGGAAATCCCCACGAGCCAGCGCAGGCTTGAACGAATCCTCAAGCTCATCCAGGAGTGCGGATACTCCATTCATGACCTCTCTCGCGTACAACTCGACGCCAAGGCCCCTCGGGTGCCACGATTCAACATGCCATTCGAACTGGGACTCGCTGTGGCCCAGAATGCCGGGAATCGACGAGAGACTTGGTATGTCTGCGAGACTGTGCCGCATAGAATCAGCAAGTCGCCAAGCGATCTCAATGGAACCGATGTTCGCATTCACGCCGGCACGGTTAGAGGCGTTTTTGGGGCACTATGCGATATTTTTGTGCGAAAAACCCGACAGCCCTCAGTTCAGGAGATGTACCGCATTTACCTTGTCCTAAGACGAAATCTGCGCACGATCATGCGGCAAGCTGGAGCGAAAGACCCATACGGCGCGCGAGTTTTTCGAGACCTCATCTTCGCCGCCAGGGCGGCGCAACTGGCATCCTTCGGTGGAAAGTAGCAGGGCGTGACGACGCCGTAAGTCATGCGCGCGCCGACTTCACATCTGTGCGCGAGAAGTCTTGGCCTTTAAACAAAAGCGGCTCTCCTTTGGATTTCGCCAGCGCGTAGGAGAAGCAATCCCCAAAATTGAGTTTGGCGGGATGGCCGCTAGTTTTGCCGAAGTCGCGATAGGCCTGACGGGCTATGCGAGCCTGCGCTTCGGTGACTGGCTCGATTGCGATTTGCGCCTCCTCAATCAATTCATCAAAACGGCGGCTGGCAACTGGATCTTTGCTGCCATCAATCACCGCTCCGGCTTCGACGTAACTCACGGCCGAAATACTTGGCTCTGCCGCACTCTCGATGATTCTGGCGAACTCGGGCGCTTCCGCTTCGAAGCGGAGAATGGCGATCAGGGCCGAAGTGTCGAGAATCATTTCGGCAGGCCTTTCTCGTCGTAGAGAAGGTCGCCATGATCGGCCGAGCGAAACGGTTCCTTCAGATGCGTGGCGCAGTCGCGGCCGATTTCCAGCAGACGATCGGAGAGCTTGGCGGCTTGTTTGTCTTTTTCTTTGTCCTGCACCCTTTTCAGGCGCTCGCGGACCGCTTCGGTGACCGCTTCGGTCAGGCTCTCTCCGGTAAGCCGGGCCAGTTGGTGGGCGAGCTTGTGGGCGTCTTTGTTTTTGATGTTCAGGCTCATGTTGGTAGATAGTCTACCTCATGTTTATACCATTCTACCATAAGAGGCCCGATTAGATGGCCGTGACATCAAAGACCCCACCCTAGTCGCAAAGAACGCGACTAGGATGGGGCACCCGCCGGTGATCTAGTTTTTCTGGAATGAATCCGCGAAGGCCTCAGAATTGGTTTTAGCAATCACTCGCTGGTAGTCGTCCCCTAGAAATTTCTTCAGGCGATCGGTGTTCATGATGTACTGGCCGGTCATGTAAGGGACGGCGTCCGGTGGAATCGCCGAGATGTTCCAGTTCCACAAAAACCGCAGAACTTGACGCATACCCCACTGACCGGGAACGCGCAGCAATTTGGCGTGCGCCAGTTCGATGCACTGGCCAAAGGTCAAAGCATCGCCGCGTCCCGCAACATTCAGGATGGTCACTCGTTGTGCTTCCGGTTCCCGCTGCAGTATCCACGCTACCAGCCTTGACATGTCATCGACGTGGACAAACTGGATTTTATGGTCCAGATACTTCTGGCCAAAAGGCAGCATGCAGGGCAGACGCCTTCCCGACTGGCGCATGCGGGCGGCGCGCGGGCTCTTTCCTGTCGGTGTTCCGCGGAAGGCGCCCATCAAATAGTTTTTGACGGTGGCTCCCGCAAAGATGTGGGGACGCAAGATGAAGACGCTGCATCCGCGCAGGGAACCCGCGCGCTGCTGCACTACGACGTCGCTCTCTTTTTTGTGGATCGCGTAGGGCAGCGTGTGCGCATCGAGGGGCGAGTCTTCGGTGACGGGTGCGGGCAAGTCGGAGCCATACGCCGACACACTGCTGGGAAAAATAAACTGCCGAATCGCAGCTTCAGTATTCCGATTGGCTTCGGCAATGGCTTCCATCACGCGGGCCGTGCCGGCCACGTTGATCCGCCACATGCGGTCGACGTCCAGCACCCCGGAACGCTGGGGATCGATGACAAACGCGAGGTGCACCACCGTCGCCGGCTGCACCTCGCGCAGCAACAGCAGCAACTCGCGGGTGGATTCTTCGATTCCCAGATCAAGCGGCACGAAGCGGTCAAGCGCGGACTGAGCGGGCGGCGTGACGTCGATGCCTACCACCCGGTAGCGATCCGCGAGTTGCAGCAGAAGCCGCTGGCCAAGGTTGCCGGAAACGCCGGTGACCAGGATGGTTGGTTTTGCCGTGTCCATTTAGTCCGGATATTCGTCGCCTTAGTCTGGGTCCTCGGACGGCTTGGCAGGTGGCCGCGATCCCCTGGGAGGAGGCGGCATACCGGGACCACGGGTGGGCCCGAAGTAGGCATCGTTGAACTCAACATTGCCCTGAAACCCCTGCATGCTGTCGCGATAGCGCTGGCTGGAAATCAGGCTGCGAATCTCCGCTTTCACGCTCTCCAGAGACAGGGTCTCTTTGCTGACCATCTTGTAGATGTAATAGGCGCTATTGGGATCGGAAATCACTTCGGATACTTCGCCCGGCTTCAAATCCATGACCGTCTGATGGCCGGCGGGCAGCGTGGTGCGGCGCACTTTCTCCATCTTGGTGTTGGTGACATTGTTGGGGAGCCCGGCGGCGACAAAGACGTCCTTTTGCAGCTTGTCGGGATCTCCGCCCTCGACCGCTTTGGCGTGGATGTCGGCGGCGACTTTCTTCATCGCTTCTTCGGCAGCTTTCTTTTGCGCGTCGGTTGGCGCCGGCGGAGGAGTAGGTGTCGTGCTGGCCTTCACGCCGGGCTTGACGGGCGGTTTGGGAGCCTCCGGACCTGTAATTTGTTTTGCCCGGGGAACGAAGATGCGCGCCAACGTGGCTTGCTCGTAGGAAGCCTCGTTCCTCTTGTAATAGTCCTCGATATCGCCGTCACTGACTTTGCCGGCGTCTTCCTGGAGCGCGCTGCTCAACTGCTGGGAGAGAATTTGCATGCGGGCGTACGCCATCATTTCGTCGAACCTAGGACCTTTGTCAAGGCCGCGCTTTTCCGCAACGGTCGACATTTTCAACATGCGCGAATAGGCTGTGGCAAGCTGGCGGCGAATGGCGGGCGACATTCCCGGCTGCAGCGCTTCGGCAAGCTTTTCAAATTGCGCGCGGGTGACCGCGGTTTTGCAGGCATCGCCCTTTAGGGTGCTATCGGCGCAGAAATCTTTGAGCGTGATCACCGTATCGTCGGGGCCGACCTTTAATTCAGGGGCCTTATCGGGAGCGGCGGGAGCGCTCGGTTCCGCCTTGCCTCCGGCGGCGGGAGGTGTAGCCGGTTGCACGGCTTGTCCGTAGGCCAAGCCGGCGAGCAGGAAACACACGAGGCACTGGTGACGCATGAATCAATATCCTCCAGGGGAGAGATTGCAGACCGTTTCATCCTAGCATGTCTGGCCGGAAGCGGGGGTGTGCCGTTCGCTGTTCGTCGTTCGCAAAGGCGGAGATCCGCGAAGGACGAGCGGTTGGCGAACGACGAATTGCGAGGGACGAGACATTAGTACGGCAAGGGGTTGGCGGCGGGCGCATCCGAAGCGATAATGGCGTCTATGGCGGAAATGCAGGCTGCCTTCAGTTCCGGGTCGATGCGCCGGGAGAAGCGGGCGGTTGCCGGCAACTCGGTGCTGGCGGCCCTGGTCATCACCAGCCTGAAAATTGCGGTGGGGGTTGCAACCGGCTCGTTGGGAATTCTGTCGGAGGCGGCACACTCCGGATTGGACCTGATCGCGGCCCTGGTGACCTTTCTCTCGGTGCGCGTTTCCGACAAGCCGGCCGACGCCGATCACCAGTATGGACACGGCAAGGTGGAAAATTTTTCCGCCTTCATCGAAACCGGTCTGTTGCTGATGACCTGCATCTGGATCGTCTCGGAAGCGATCAAGCGGTTGTTCTTTCACAGCGTGGAAATCGAGCCGAGTGTAGCCGCTTTCCTGGTCATGTTCTTGTCGATCGCGGTCGATGCCTGGCGCTCCCGCTCCCTTGGCCGTATTGCCAAGAAGTATGACAGCCAGGCGCTGGAAGCCGACGCGCTGCACTTTTCCACCGACATCTGGTCGAGCGGAGTAGTGATCGCAGGCCTCGCCTTGGTTTGGGTGGGACGTACCTATAAGGTCGAATGGCTGCGCCAGGCCGATCCGATCGCGGCGCTTATTGTGGCAGGCGTAGTGGTTTATGTGAGTTGGCGCCTGGCGCGGAGAACGATCGATGCGCTGCTCGATGCGGCACCTGCCGGCGTGCGCAGCCAGATCCTCGACCGGATCAGCACCGTCGACGGCGTGCTCGAGGTGGATCGGGTGCGTTTCCGGAAGGCTGGCAACCGCTTTTTCGCGGACGTTTCGGTGGGCCTGGAACGCAATTTCACCTTCCAACGCTCCGAGCAGGTTTCCGATGCGGTAACGTCGCGAGTGCGCGAGATTCTCCCCGATGCCGACGTGATGGTGCACTCGGTTCCGCGGGCCCGGCGAACGGAGAATATTTTCGACCGCATCCGCGCCGTGGCGACCCGCCACAACTTCAATGTGCACGATGTCAGTGTGCAGGACCTGAACGGGCAGCTGCATGTGGAGCAGCACCTGGAACTCGATGAGCAACTCAGCATGAAGCAGGCGCACGATGAAGTCACCCGCCTGGAAGCGGAGATGCGCGGCGAGATCCCCGAGATTGCTACCATCCTTACTCATATCGAGAGCGAGCCGGCGACCATTGAGACCGGCGAGGAGATTGTTCGCGAACCCGAACTGGAACAGCGGCTGAAGAATATTGTGAAGGAATTTCCCGAGGTGATGGACGTGCACGAGTTCCAATTCAAGAAGGTGCGCGCGCGGCTCTATGTTTCGTGCCACTGCACTCTGCCCGACGATATGCCGCTTTCGCGAGTGCATGATGTGCAGACATCGCTCGAGATCCGCTTCAAGCACGACGCTCCGGAACTGTTCAGGGTTCTGATACATCCAGAACCAGTAACGGACAACCGACGCTAGCCAAAATTCATTGGTAGAGACGGGGGCTTGCCCCGTCTCCGCCGCGGGAGACGCGGCAGGCCGCGTCTCTACAGACAACTTATTAGACGAGGGACTCGATGATTGAAGCGTCAGTCAACTGGACGGACAAAGAACGCTACGTGGGAACTGCAACGTCACGGCACTCCATCGTCATGGACACCGCCACCGAGAAGACTGCCAATACTCCGATGGAGTTGGTGCTGATCAGTTTGTGCGGCTGCACAGCGTCGGACGTGGTGGGAATTCTCCGCAAGAAGCGTGAGCCCTTCACCGGCCTCGAAGTGCGGGCCGCAGCCGAAAGAGCGGACGGCTATCCGGCGGTCTATACCTCGATTCATTTGACCTATATTGTTCACGGACAGGTCTCGCAAAAAGCTATGGAAGACGCGGTCCGGCTTTCGAAGGAGAAGTACTGCTCCGTCTCCGCCATGTTGGAGAAGACTGCGAAAATTACCTACACCATTGAGCACGTAGCGTGAAGGCCGGTCGTCATCAGACTGGCCCCCATCCGCTGCGCGGTTATTTCTGTATCGGGAGCGCGGCTTTTCTTTGGGGAGTCTCGGCGACGCTTGGGCGCGCGGCCTTCACCGGGCATCTGCTGCCCGGCAGGGTGTCGCTAAGCTCGTCCCTTGGAAAGATCGACCCGCTGATCCTGTCGCAGAGCCGCGCAACTTTGTCGCTGGCAGTGCTGTTGCCGGTGTTGCTGGCGCGGAGAGGAGCCTCCCAACTCCGCGTTCCCGGACGAGACCTGGTGCGTTTCATCCTGCTCGGAATCCTGGGGGTCGCGGCGTCGAACTATTTCTACTATGTTGCGATCCAGCGGACGAATGTGGCCACCGCGATCATCCTGCAATATACGGCGCCCGTGTGGGTGCTGCTCTATACCGCTGTACGAGGAACGCAGCGGCCCTCAGGGCGGAGAATCGCGGCGGTGGGATTGGCAGTGATGGGCTGCGCGTTGGCAGTAGGCTTCGTCGGTTCCGGCGGCTTACGCCTGGACACGGTCGGAGTCCTGGCCGCTCTCCTGGCCGCATTTTCTTTTGCGTTCTACAACGTCGGAGGGCATAAAGTTCTGGCGCGGTACGACCGCTGGAAGGTGCTGCTCTGGGTGTTAGTGGCGGCTTCAGCATTCTGGTTCTGCGTGAATCCTCCGTGGAAAATTGTGGCCGCTCACTATGGCCGCCAGCAGTGGGAATTCATGCTGGTGTTTTCGCTGGTATCGGTGCTCGGACCCTTTTCCTGCTATTTCGCCGGCTTACAACATCTGGAGCCCACCCGCGCCATCGTGGTGAGCTGCCTGGAGCCGGTGTTCAGCATCGTGCTCACGGCGCTCGCGCTGGGGGAGCTAGTGCGGCCGCTGCAGACGGTTGGAATTATTCTGGTGCTGGTGGCGATTGTGCTGATCCAGTTACCAGAGCGGGCGCCGTCCGCCGACGGATTAGTTGTAGAGCCGATTGAGTGAGGATTTGAATGATGACCCAAAGTAGAGTGCCGCTCGCAACCAGCCCCGGAGGGGCGGCTGCCAATTCCCCGCGCTTCAGCGCAGGGAAAGATGGAAAAATGAAGCGATTCCCGATTGCTGCTGCAATAGAGAATCTCCTGTGTCGTTTGCTTATTCTAGGTTTGGTAGTGAGCGCAACTAGCCGTGCTCAGGAGCCTCCTTCGGGGCATGATCCGTCCAAACATAAGGTGCAGTTCGTGACCGTGGAGGACGGTGTCCGGTTGGAGGTACTTGATTGGGGCGGAACGGGCCGTCCGGTCGTATTGCTGGCGGGACTCGCGTTTACCGCGCATGTCTTCGACGGATTCGCCGAGAAATTAGCTGACGTTTATCACGTGTACGGAATCACGCGACGTGGTTACGGGGCCTCCAGTCGGCCGGCGTCGGACTATACGGAGCAGCGACTCGCAGAAGATGACCTGCGAGTTTTCGATGCGCTCCAGTTGGTTGCGCCCGTTGTAGTAGGCCACTCCGTCGCGGGGAACGAGTTGTCGCAACTGGGTATTCATCATTTTGGCCGAATAGGAGGGCTTGTATACCTGGATGCTCTAAACGACGGAACGGATGACTACACCGATTACGATGCACTCTGCAGTAAGCTGCCGCAGGCTATGCAAGCAGGACCGACCCCTTCCCCCGTCGACCTGAAATCGTTTCCCGCCTACCGGGATTGGCGACTTCGCACCCAAGGCATTTCATTCCCTGAATCCGAATTGCGTAATGATTTTGCGGAGAATCTGGACGGAAGTGTCGGCGCACGCAAAACCCCTAGTTGGGTTCCTGCTGCGATGATGGGCAACTGGAAGCACGACTATTCCGAGATTCGCTCGCCGGTGCTCGCGTTCGTTGTTTATGACACACCTGATGGACCTCCCCAGAACCAAATACGCAAATATCATCTGACGGATGCATCGCAACGCACGATCGTTGATGCAGTGTACGGCTTATACATTGGCATGGCCAGAATTCGGATAGATAGGATCAGCCACGCCGCGGGCGGCGCGCGCGTGGTCGAGCTATGGGGTGCGCACCATTTTGTATTCCTCTCGAACGAGGGGGACGTTTTACGCGAAGTGCGAGCCTTCTTGGCAACTTTGCATTAATTGCGGAGGGAAGTACCTCGCTTGCCTAGGAACGGACTCGTTCGCGCCCCAGCCGCCGCAAATACTTCTGCGCCTTCCGCACATCCCGCCCAATCTGCTCTTTCAGCGCTTCAACCGACGGGAACTTGATCTCATCGCGCAGACGATCCAGAAAATGAAGTTCGACTTCCGTCTCCGCCGAAAGTTCGAGCGGATGAAAATTCAGCAGGTGCGTTTCAATGGCAAAAGAATCGGCGCCAAACGTGGGCCGGTTCCCAACGTTGGTGACCGAATCGAAGCACTCGTTTTTATGAGCGCTGCCGATTCTGGTGCGAGTGATGTACACGCCGTCCTTGGGAACGAGTTCGTCATAGTACGCCAGATTGATGGTCGGCACGGTATATTTTGCCCCATAGCCGCGACCGCGCCCGGCGGTTGAGAGAATGCTGAACGGACGCCCCAGCAGGTGCCGTGCCCGGCTGACTCGGCCTTCGGAAAGCAGCTTGCGAATGTGGCTGCTTGAAACCCGCTCCCCACGCAGGCGCATTTCGGGATAATCGTGCACCTCAAATCCCATGTCTTTCTCCCTGCCGAACTCGCGCAGCATTTCGATATTTCCCGCCGCCTTGTGCCCGAAATGAAAATTGTAGCCTTCGTGAACTTCGCGGGCGTGCAGCCGCCTTTTGAGAATTTCATGGGCAAACTGGTGCGGCGTCAACAGCGAAAGATCGCGCGAGAAAGGGAGCAGCAGCACCGCGTCAACGCCGGTCGCTTCCAGCAGGCGCAGTTTCTCCGGAAGCGGAGTAAGAAGTTTCAGGTGTTGATCGGGACGCAGGATGCGGGCAGGGTGGGGCTCGAAAGTGACCACCACGGATTTTGCGTTTAAGGCCTTCGCCCGCCGCACAATCTCGTCGAGAACCGCGCGGTGAGCACGGTGAACGCCGTCGAAATTGCCGACGCTGACTACCGCGGGTCTAAAGTCGCGCGGAACGTCGTCGAGTTTGTGAAAAGTATGCATCCGGAAATTCGTCGATGGTCGTTAGTCGATGGTCGTTAGCGAAAGGCTTTCGCGGACGGCGTCAACGACTAACGACCATCGACCAACGACTAAATCTCAAACTCCAGTTTCATTCCGTCGAACGCCAGTTGCACGCCGGGCGGCAACCCCGCATTAGTGGCCTGGTGCGGCAGGTCGTGGCAGATGTGCGTGAAGAACGTGCGTTTCGGCTTTACTTCTTCCATAATCTTCAACGACTGTTCGACCGTCGAGTGCGTGGGATGCGGCGTGTAGCGTAGTGCGTCCAGAAATAATATGTCCAGACCGCGCAGCTTGTCCCGCGTTGCCGCCGGGACCTCGCTGTGATCGGTGAGGTAAGCAGCCGATCCGAAGCGGAAGCCAATGATCGGAGTCTCGCCATGAATCACCGTTACCGGCTCAAAGCGCGCCCCGAACAGTTCGACCGGCCCCTCGATCGGCTGCAGATCGACCTGTGGCAGTCCGCCAAATTTATATTCGGCCTCAAAGATGTAGCGAAACATGTTGCGGAGAAAATCGCAGGCGTGCGGCGTGGCATAAAGCGGCAGCTTGCCCGGCTTGTGCCGATAAGTCAGGGGACGTAGGTCGTCGATGCCGAGGATGTGGTCGGCGTGCGTGTGCGTATAAAGCACGGCGTCAAGGTGCGTGATCTTTTCGCGCAGCGCCTGTTCGCGAAAGTCCGGCGTGCTGTCAATCATCACATGACGGCCGTTGTAGCTGATCATCACGGAGGGGCGGGTGCGCCGGTCGCGCGGGTCCGGCGAACGGCATACCGAGCAGTCGCAGCCAATCGTGGGGACGCCCATCGACGTACCGCTGCCTAAGACCGTCAGGGTCGCATGCATCAGCCGTTGGTACCTGTAATCGGGCCGGGCGCCTGCGGAGGATGCGCCAGCGCATTGGTCACTTCCACGTAGGCCATGCGCAGTTCATAGAGACAGTTCTGCAGAAACCCTTGCTCCTTCGAAGTGAGATTGCCCTTGGTTTTCTCGGCGATCATGCCCAGCGTGTCGATGGTTTGCCGCGCACCGATCAGGTCAACTCCGGGTTGTCCGCCTTGTTCGTGCATCAAGCCAAGCTGCATCATGGCGGTCATGTACAGCGAGGCCATGAAGCGCTCAAAACTCATCTCCAGTTCTTTTACCGAGTGTCCGCTGAGTTCGACACGCGCATCCAGATCGCGCGCCGATTGCTTGTAGGCATCGTGCTGCGCCTGCTGCTCCGAGGCGGTAGGCGGTTCAGGGACGTCCGATTCGCGTGCGGGCGCCGCAGGTGCGGGCGCGGCTTCCGGGACCGTAGCCACCGACGCCGAAGTGGCCGCCGCGGTCGCCGCGACCGGCCGTGGGTCCTGCTCTTCCGTGGAATCGCGAAGTTCTCCATCGGAGGTGAACAAACGCCGGTCGCTTACCTTAAATTCGTTTTCTTCTTTTCGTTTTTCAGCCATACGCTCTGCCTAAGTTCCTTCGTGAACCTTAGTATCCTTTGTAGTTAAAGCTCCGCAAATAACATGATTCGGAACTCAGCCGATCGGGAGCGCAGCCGGTTTTATCGTCGCCGATCCTGAACGCAGAACTTTTCCAGCTGCCTCGCGGCGCAAGTAACCCAATGCCACGGCGCGATCTCCGCCCGGCAGAGGCAGAATCGCGCCGATGGTGATCTCGCCCACCTCTTTTTCTTCAGCCAGAATTTTACTCCCCGCTTCAGGCAGAGTGCCCTCGACCGCAAACGCGGTAAACTGCCGGTGCACCGCGCCACGCGAGCGTATGCGCTCCACGATCTCCTGCCCAAGATAGCAGCCCTTGGTGAAGCTCAAAGCGCGGGTCTGTCCGGTTTCCTGCGGCAGATCGCGCTCGCGGATGTCAACGCCGTGACGCGGGATTCCAACACTGATTCGCCGAAGCTCCAGCGCGCCCGCGCCCACGGGAATGGCCCCGGCCGCAACCAAGGCGTCGTAGGTAGACTTCTGCTTGTCCGGCGCCAGCCAGATTTCATACGACGTGCCGGCGGGATCGTCGCCTCTCACCAGGGTGCATTCCAGGCAGCCACACGCACAATCGCACTTTGCCGAGCGGAACTCTAACGGCGCGAGATCGGGAACGGCAATGCCGGCGCGTACAAGAACGCTGCGCGATTCGGGTCCAGCCAGTCCTAGCACGGCGAGTGTGCCGGTGATGTCGGCGATCTCGACATCGTCGGCGATGATGTAGCGATCAAACAACTGCAAGACTTTTTCCCGCTGCGCGCGCTCCGTATCCACCAGCAAGGAATCGCCACGCTGAAAGACGTAAAGGTCCGCCTGAATCCGTCCCTGCGCGTTCAGCATGAAGGCATAGACGCCGTGGCCGGGCGCGAGATCGCGAACGTTGTTCGAGACCATGCCATTCATCCAGCGGACGCGATCGCCGCCGGTGACCGCGATCTTGGCGCGCGCACTCAGGTCGTAGACCCCGCAACCGGAGAGCAAAGCTTGGAACTCAGCGCGAAGATCGCCGAAGTCGGGAGCAGTGGTCGCGCTACTGTGCTCGCTAGGATTCGTCCCAGATAGCGTCGTCGAAGTCATAGGCTCAATCCTTGATTATAACGAAGCTCGGACTCCGATCAGCGCCCAACCGATTTCCTGGAGGGACGCGGCTTGCCTTCGGCCGCCAGCGAGACGGGGCAAGCCCCATCCCTACACAGATTGTGCTAACGTTGCCAGCGTGAGTGCCGGAAAGCGGATTGCCGTAATCCCCGGCGATGGGATCGGAAAAGAAGTCATCCCGCAAGCCGTAAAAGTCATGCAGGCCGTCGGTGCTGCTGTCGAATTCACTTCGTTCGACTGGGGAGCCGACCGCTATCTCGCCGACAAAACGACGGTCCCACCCGACGGATTCGCCACCCTGAGCCGAGATTTCGATGCCATCCTTGTGGGCGCCTTCGGCGATCCCCGCGTTCCTTCCAACACTCATGCCAGGGAAATTCTCCTCGGCATGCGCAGCAAGATGGATTTGTACGCCAACGTCCGGCCGGTGCGGTTGCTGGATGCTGCGCTTTGTCCGCTCAAGGGTATCGAACCCAAAGATGTCGATTTCGTGGTGATTCGCGAGAACACCGAAGGCGTTTACGGCGATCTGGGAGGAGTCTTTAAGCAGGGAACGCCCGATGAAGTTGCGATCCAGGAAGACATCAACACGCGGAAGGGAGTCGAGCGCATCGTCCGTTTCGCGTTCGAGTACTGCGCGAGCAACCGGAAACTGGACGGTTCGCCGCGCCAGCGAGTGCTGATGTGCGACAAGTCAAACGCCATGACGCACGCCGGCGGCCTTTGGCAGCGCACTTTCAAAGAAGTTGCCGCGGAATATGCACAGTCAAAGATCGAAACGCAGCACATGTATGTGGACGCGCTCTGCATGCAGATGGTGCACGATCCACGCGGGTTCGACGTCATCGTCACCAACAATATGTTTGGCGACATCATCACCGACCTCGCGGCGGGACTGCAGGGCGGGCTGGGGATGGCTGCCAGTGGCAATCTGCATCCGGGGAAGACATCAATGTTCGAGCCCGTGCACGGGTCGGCGCCGTCGATTGCGGGAAAGGACATGGCCAATCCCTTCGGAGCGATTCTGACGGCGGCCATGATGCTGGGGCATCTCGGAATGTCCCAAGAGGCCCATACAATGGAAGCTGCCGTGCTCGAAGCCGTGCAACGGAAGAAAACGACGGCCGACATTGGCGGAACTTTGGGCACGCGTGAGGCGGGGGAGTGGGTAGCTGAGATGGTTGCAGCCTGAGACTCTTCCGGAAGAAAGTTTTCAAGACAGAGGGAACATGAAGTTGTGGAAGGCCGCCTTATTTGTCATGCTCTTCACATTGCTGGCTTGCGGAGCATGGCCGCAGAGCCAGCCTCAACCTTCAGCTAACAACACGAATGTCGCCAATCTCGGCCTCGAGGTCGAGGATCGGAGGGAAGAGCAGAATCACGAAACCGCTCCGCCCCAACCGCCCGCGGGCGAGGGCGCCCGCGCCACACAAGGCGCGCTGGAAACCACGGTCTCCCCCAAGGAAGCCAAAGAACTCTTTCGCTCGGTGGACGAGATCCTGCAATTCGCCAGTCAGGACACCGGCCTGCCCATCAAGCACAAAGTAAAGCGCCGCCTCGCCAAGCGCGACGAAGTGCAGTCCTACATCGAGAAGAACTTGAAGGAAGACAAGGACGCGAAGCGTCTGGAAAGGTCGTCGGCGGTGCTGAAGAAGTTTGGGTTGATCCCGCGCGACTTCGACCTCTCCGGCTTTCTGGTGGCCATGTTGCGCGAGCAGGTGGCGGGATATTACGACGTCAAGACGAAAACGGTGAACTTGCTGAACTGGCTGGACGTCGAGCAGCAGAAACCGGTGCTGGCGCACGAACTGACGCACGCCCTGCAAGACCAGTCCTTTAGTATCGAGAAGTGGATGAAGGGATCGACCGAAAGCATTGACAATAAAAAAGATGACCCCAGTCCATCTGATATCGAAACTGACGAAGAAACGTCCGCGCGCCAAGCGGTGGTGGAAGGGCAGGCCATGGTCGTGCTCCTCGACTATTCGCTGGCTCCGACCGGGAAAACACTGTTGAATTCGCCCCAAATCGTCGATGCTTTGAAGCAGAGCATGCTCGTGGGCACAGCGGATTCTCCCAAGTTTCGCGAAGCCCCGATCTTCTTGAAAGAGGAGCTGACTTTTCCTTATCGCTACGGACTCGACTTTACCGCCGCGCTCCTGCAGGCCGGCGGCAAGGATCTGGCATACGCGGGCGCGTTCCAGTATCCGCCGCGTACCACGCGCGAAATCATGGAGCCCCAGACGTATCTTGCTCACGAGAAGCTTCCGCCCATGAAGATGATCGACATGGAGAAAGACTTCAAGGACTACGAACCCTTCGACATCGGCGCGATGGGAGAGTTTGACGTGGATGTGCTGGTCGAACAATACGCGGGCCAGGACGAGGCCACGGCGATCTATCCCGAGTGGCGCGGCGGCTATTACTTTGCCGGCAAGCCGAAGGCAGACAAATCGGCGCCCATTGCGGTGGTCTACGTTTCACGCTGGTCAAGTGCGGCCAAGGCGGCGGAGTTTGCGGCGGTCTACGCAAAATCGCTGGCGCAGCGCTATCAGAAACACCAAGGGTTGGAAGCCGATGGCAACGTAGCGAAAGACGCGCCTCCGGCGGATTCCTGGCGAACTTTGCGCGGAAGGCACGCCTGGCGGACCGAAGAAGGAGTCGTAGTGATCGAAGTCCGAGGCGACGAAATACTCATCAGCGAAAGCCTGGACGACAGCACCACAAAGCGGGTCGAGGAGGATTTCTGGCCGCAAGAAAAGGCCGCGCCTGCCAAGCAGTAAGTATTCGTCTTGTATAATCGCCAGTTCCGCAGTCATTTCCAGCCCAATCAGGAGAGCAATTGCAGCAGGCAGAGATAGGGATTATCGGCGGCAGCGGTTTGTACCACATGCCGGGTTTCAGCGACGCGCACGAAGTCCGGCAAGAGACTCCCTTCGGAGATCCTTCCGATGCCTATATTCTGGGAACTCTTGACGGCCGCAAGGTGGCGTTCCTGGCGCGCCATGCCCGCGGACACAAACTGCTGCCCAGCGAACTGAATTTCCGGGCCAACATTTATGGTTTTAAGCAGTTGGGAGTGGAGCGCATCGTTTCGGTCTCAGCCGTGGGCTCGCTGAAGGAAGAGCACAAGCCGCTCGACTTCGTGATCCCGACGCAGTTTTTCGACCGCACCCGGCACCGCGTGGATACATTCTTCGGCGACGGTATTGTGGCGCATGTTGGATTTGGCGAGCCGGTGTGCGCCGAGCTAGCCAAAGTGGTTCGCGGCGCGTGCTCGGTTGCGGGTGTCACCGCGAAATTGGGCGGCACGTACATCTGCATGGAAGGCCCGCAGTTTTCGACCAAAGCGGAGTCGAACGTATATCGCAGTTGGGGAGCGGATGTGATCGGCATGACCAACCTGCAGGAAGCCAAGCTCGCGCGCGAAGCGGAGATTTGCTATGTCACGGTCGCCATGGTGACCGACTACGACTGTTGGCATCCGCATCACGATTCAGTGACGGTGGAGCAGATTGTTTCCGTGCTCGTGAAGAACGCGGAGAACGCCGCGAAAGTCGTGAAAGCCGCCGTGTCCGCGATGCCGACGACGCGCTCCTGCAAGTGCGACCGGGCGCTGGCGAATGCCATTCTGACCGACCCGGGGAAGATTCCAGCCACGACGAAAGAGAAGCTGCAGTTGATCTTGGGGAAGTATTTGAAATAGGTCGATGGTCGTTAGTCGATGGTCGTTGGCAAACTTAATCCAAATTGCTTACGGGCTGAATTGACGTTCGCTAACGACCAACGGTCATCGATCATCGGCCCACGACCGCCTTACGGAGCCTCATGAGCATTCTCGTAGTAGGATCGGTTGCCTTCGATACGATCGCCACGCCTTCGGGTCGAGTCAGCGACATTCTCGGAGGGGCTGCGACGTACTTTGCGCTGGCCGCAAGTTACTTCAGCGAGGTCCGCATGGTCGCGGTGGTGGGCGACGACTTTACTACCGAACACGAAGCCGTGCTGAAAAAACGCGGGGTGGACACGCGCGGCATCGAGCGCACCCAGGGCAAGACCTTTCGCTGGGGAGGACAGTATCTCGACAACCTGAACGAAGCCAAGACCGACTTCACGGAGCTGAACGTGTTCGAGAAGTTTCAGCCGCGTATTCCCAAAGAGTATTCGGACACGCAGTTCCTGTTCCTGGCGAACATTCATCCCACGCTGCAAGCGGCGGTCCGCCTGGAGATGGAAGGCGTGCGCCTCACCGGCGGCGACACCATGAATTTCTGGATCAAGGGCACACCCAAAGAATTGGCGGAAACGCTAAAGCTGGTGAACGTTCTCCTGATCAACGACACGGAGACCAAAATGCTGGCGGGAGAGAAAAATCTTCCGCGCGCGGCCCGAAAAGTGATTGCCATGGGGCCGAGCGCCCTGGTGGTGAAGCACGGCGAGTACGGAGCGACCATCTTCTTCCGCGAAGGAGCTTTTGGCATTGGAAAGCATCCGTTTCGCGCGCCCGCGTTGCCGATTGAAGAAGTCAAAGACCCGACCGGAGCCGGCGATTCTTTTGCCGGCGGATTCATGGGATACATCGCGTCTCAGGGCGAGATCAATCGCGAAGTGCTGAAGCGCGCCCTGTTTTACGGCGGCGTGATGGGCTCGTTTGCCGTGGAACGCTTTGGAACCGAGCGGCTGCAGAATCTGACGCGTGGGGAAATTGACGCGCGCTTTCAGCTCTTCCGGGAATTGACGCACCTGGAGTAGGAGCATCGGGGCTTTAGCCGCTGGGGCCGCAAAGTGACCGTTAAGCCAGCCACCATTTCCGACCGGAGCGCGGCCCGCGTGGCCGGGATCGCCAGTCTTGTGTCCCTGTGTTCTCTTCTCTATTACTTGCGGCAAAGCGATCTTCTGTTCTATGGCGACGCGGTCGCGCACATCAATATTGCGCGGCGCGTCTTCGATTCACAGACTCCCGGCTTGCTGCAATTGGGGACGGTTTGGTTACCCCTGCCCCATCTCGCGATGCTCCCGTTCCTTTGGTCGGACACGATGTGGCGGAACGGAACCGGCGGTTCGATTCCCTCGATGATCGCCTACGTCCTCGGCGTCGTGGGCATGTTCCGTCTGGTGCGCGGCCTCCTCGAAGCCGACCCCCGCACAAAACCGGCGGCTCACGTAGGCGCGTGGACTGCGGCCTTCTGCTATGGAGCCAATCCAAACCTCATCTATATGCAGACCACGGCCATGACCGAGTGCGTCTATCTGGCGTTGTTTATTTGGGCGGCCGTGTACTTCGCGGAATTTGTGCGAGGTCTGCCAACGAATGAACCCACAGAGGGACGCCAGCCGCCAGCCGGGCGCGCTCTTGCGCGTTGCGCCCTGTGCCTGGCGGCGGCCGAGTTCACTCGCTACGACGGATGGTTCCTCGCGGGCGCGATGGGAGCGGCGGTCGTCATTATCGTGCTGTGGCGATGGCAGGATCATGGCTTGCGGTGGGTTGCCGTGAAATTTCTCTTGGGTATTGCGCTCGCTCCCATCCTGTGGCTCGTGTACAACGGGGTGGTTTATGGCAACGCCTTGGCCTTCGCCACCGGCCCCTACTCGGCAAAGGGGATTGAGCAGCGCGTGGGAGCGCCCAATCCAGCACTCCACAGCACCGGAGTCGCGGCTATCTATTTCTTGAAATCGGCGCAGTTGAATATGGTGCATGGAAACTGGGGCCGGTTCTGGCTGGCGGCGGCCTTAGTGGTCGCGGCACTCGCCATCTGGAAGCTGCGGACGCTCGCGCCGCTGCTGCTGTTGTGGGTCCCGCTGCCTTTCTATGCGCTCTCGATTGCCTACGGATCGGTCCCGCTTCACGTTTACACCTGGTGGCCGTTTGCCACCTTCAACCAGCGCTATGGACTGCAGCTATTGCCGATGTTAGCCGCTTCCTCTGGAGTGCTGGCAGCTTCTGTCTTCCTCATCGCCGCTAGTATGCGTCATGTCGGGAAATGGGTAGCAGTAGCGGTGATGCTTGCGTTGGTAATCATCGGCTATCTGTCGGTTTGGAGGTCGAGCCCGCTCTGCTTGCAGGAAGCCCGCAAACAATGGAATATCAGAAATTCCCTGAATTCCGCAGTCGAGGGCGTAGTGGCCGCTTTGCCTCGAGGCTCAAGGTTTCTGATGGACCTCGCGGAACATGTCGGCGTCATGCAGCAGGCAGGCATCCCACTGCGCCAGGTCGTGAATAACGAAGACCACCGGCCTTGGAGGCGGCCCTCCGATCCCGAAGGCCTGTGGGAGCGTGCGCTGGCCGATCCCCCACGCTACGTGGACTTTGTGATTGCGTTCGATGGGGATTTAGTGGATCAGCGCGTGAATCGGACTAATCTTGCGGTGCTGACGGAGATTCACGCGACCGGCCAGCCGCACGCTCGGATCTATTCGGTGCGGCGCGCCCCGAATCAATCGCGTTAACCCTTCCTGGCAGGCAGCTTAGAAAGCACCCGATAGCGGTGATAGAATCCGCTCCGGGTGGTCGAAGTCGGCCCGCTGCTATGAGTCCAATCCATCCAACCCTCGATCTGTTGCGTAATGAACTGGGCGTGCTGCTGAGTTCTACGCTGGCGCGGTTGCTGTTGGCAGCCGTGCTCGGCGGCGTCATAGGACTCGAACGGCAACTGCGCCACAAGCCGGCCGGGCTGCGCACGAACATGTTTATCTGTTTCGGCGCGGCCATGTTCACGATTCTATCGCGGCAACTCGGCACCGAATCCGACGCCACACGGATTGCATCGCAGATCATTCCCGGCATCGGCTTCATCGGCGCGGGCTCCATTCTGCATGCCCGCGCGTCGGTAACCGGACTGACCACCGCAGCAACGATTTTCGTGACCGCGTCGGTGGGGATGGCCGCTGGCGGTGGCTTGTATCTGACGGCTGTCTTCGCTACCGTCATCATTTTGATCTCGCTGGAACTGCTGGGACGAATGGAGGCCGCGTTTTCCCTGAAGATGTTTGCCACCAGCTACGAAACGACGGGCCGCAACGTGGACGAAATGTTGCGGGAAGTGAATCGCATCCTCGATTCCGAGCAACTTACCATGCATAGCGTGCGCATCGCCCACGCCGATCCGGATTTTCGCATGGTGTTCTCGGTGGATGGCGAACTGGAGCAGCAGAACGTGTTTTCCATCCGCTTGCATGAATCGACCGCATTTGCCACAGTGACGACCCTCGGAACCACGGAACACGAATGAGCGCGTCGCCGCAACAGGCCCAGCCGAATGCGAGAATTCCCTTTACCAAGGCGTCGGCTTGCGGCAACGATTTTTTGCTCGTAGATGGTGCGAGTGTTTCCGGCGACCTGAGCGCGATCACCCGCCGCTTGTGCGATCGCCACCGCGGCGTGGGCGCGGACGGCGTGGAATGGCTGCTCCCGGACTCGGAAGCTGACATCGAAGCCCGCCTCATCAACGCCGACGGTTCAGAGGCGGAAATCTCTGGCAACGGCACGCGCTGTGTGGCGGCCGAGATCTGCTCGCGAAAAGTCAAAACAGAAGTTGTGGTTCGCACCGGCGCCGGCCTGAAAACCTGCCGGCTCATGCATCGGCAAGGTTCCACGTTTGAGTTTGAAGCTGATATGGGCCAGCCTGAGGTTGGCGGCGAGTTGGCGATCGAGTCCATGTGGGTGCGGGCGGTGGGAACTAAAGTTTCCATGGGGAATCCGCACTTCGTCATTTTTGTAGAGAACTTTCAGGATGGATGGCAACGGCAAGCGGCGGTGATCGGCACGCAGCCCGAGTTTCCGCAGGGCACGAATGTGGAGTACGTGGTGGTGCCAAGATCGAATGAGCGCGGCGCGAATGAAATCCAGATCCGGCTGTTTGAACGTGGCGTGGGAGAGACCGAGTCCTCGGGTACAGGCTCGTGCGCAGCTGCGGTAGCCGCGATCGCAAGCGGTCGGGTGGCGTCGCCGGTGACCGTGATCGCACCCGGCGGTTCGCAGACGGTACGCTGGGAGAAACAGGTGTATCTCCGGGGTCCCGCCACTCTCATCTGTCGCGGTGAATTCTTCGGCTAAGATCGAAACCAGCAGACTGCGGTGCATGATTACCGCTTCTCCAAACCCGCGAATCAAGCCGCGCCCCCTCCGCCCCGGCGACAAGGTTGGAATTGTTGCGCCCGCGTCGAACGTGAAGCGCGAACTCCTGGAGGCCGGCTGCGTCGGCCTTCGACAAGCCGGCTACGAGCCGTTTTACTTCGAGTCGATTCTGGAACGCGATCTCTACTTTGCCGGTTCCGTGGAGCGCCGTGCGCGCGAACTGGAAGACATGTTTATGCGCGACGATATCCGCGCCATCGTTTGCGCCCGCGGCGGATATGGATCGAACTACCTGCCGCTGGCCCTGGATCCCGCGAAGATCGTTTCTCATCCCAAAATTCTGGTGGGCTACAGCGATATAACCACGCTCGTGTGCTGCATGGCGGACGCCGCCAACTTCGTGACCTTTCATGGGCCCATGGTGGCCAAGGATTTCGCCATGGCCGGCGGTGTGGACTTGCAGTCGTGGCAGAACGCGCTGGGCGGAGCAGAGCAGTGGAGCATCGCCGAAGGCTCAGGCGCGAAACCGCTGCTGCCAGGACAGGCGGAGGGAACCCTCTATGGAGGGTGCCTCTCGATGCTGGCGGCGTCGCTGGGCACGCCGCACGAGATTCGGACTGCGGGCACGATTCTCTTCCTGGAAGATATCGCGGCCAAGCCCTACCAGATTGACCGCATGTTGATGCAAATGAAACTGGCGGGCAAGCTGAAAGATGTGCGCGGCATAATCTTCGGCGAGATGCTGGATTGCCGCCAGAGCACGGACCAGGATTACACGCTGGAGGAGGTCGTTCTGCGCATCGTCGAAGACCTGCGGATTCCGGTGGCGTTCGGCCTGCGGTCGGGCCATGTCTCGCGCGCGAACATCACGGTACCGATCGGGGTGAAAGCCCGGCTCGAAGTGGGCGATGAAGTGAGATTGAATATCCTGGAGTCCGCGACGACCGCATGACCAAGCCGAAGCACATCCATCTGATCGGCATTTGCGGCACAGCAATGGCTTCGCTGGCCGGAATGTTGCAAGAGCGCGGCTTTCACGTCGCCGGCTCGGATGCGGCGGCCTATCCGCCGATGTCGACGTTCCTCGAATCCTTGAGCATTCCGGTCGCGCAGCCTTTTGCGGAGACGAACCTCGACCCCAGGCCCGATCTGGTGGTCGTGGGCAACGCCCTCTCTCGCGGGAACGTAGAACTGGAGCGCGTGCTCGATGAGCGCATTCCGTTCTGCTCCCTGCCGCAGATTCTGCACGATGAGTTTCTGGTAGGGAAAGAAGTTGTGGTGGTTGCCGGGACGCACGGTAAAACCACCACCACGTCGATGTTGGCGTGGATCTTCGAAAGCGCGGGCCTTCAGCCTTCCTTTCTGATCGGCGGCATCGCCGAGAATTTTGGCCGCAGTTTTGGCCTCGGAGTAGGCAAGCACTTCATTCTGGAAGGCGACGAGTATGACACCGCCTTCTTCGATAAAGGTCCGAAGTTCCTGCACTACTTTCCGGATTCCGTGATTCTCACCTCGGTCGAATTCGATCACGCCGATATCTACAAAGATCTGGACGCGGTAGAGACGGCGTTCAAGCGGCTGGTGAACCTGGTGCCGCGACGGGGGCGAATTGTCGGCTTCGATTCGAGTGACAGTTCCGGTGCAAGCCTGGATCGTTGTCTGCAGAAGGCCTTCTGTCCTGTCGAGCGTTATGGCGCCTCCGATCGGGCGACGTGGAGAATAACAAATCTGAAACTGAGCGAAGATCGCACTTCTTGGTCCGTGCTGCGCGACGGAAACCCATGGGCCGACTTCGCGTACGCGCTCGGCGGCGAATACAAC
>Ga0209698_10000560_pt1 | contig 42563 bp, 33 predicted proteins | sample LitLauG_LLR_2012_FD_187203 | JGI IMG/M metagenome (GOLD analysis project Ga0209698, IMG submission 187203) | Freshwater sediment microbial communities from Pennsylvania, USA - Little Laurel Run_MetaG_LLR_2012 (SPAdes) (version 2) | ecosystem: Environmental > Aquatic > Freshwater > Creek >... | reverse complement strand
AAATCGATGATCCCAATGGACCGGGGGGGAGGGGGGGTACCCCCATCAAAGGGTCAATTCCCATTTCGGGAATTCGCAATTCTGCTCCTGACAGCAAGTCTTTCCATCGCTTCCGCCTTCGCCCAAGCGCAACGCGGCACGCTCGTCCACGAAGAAACGATCCGCGTCTCTCCCAGTTCCGATACGGCAAAACTCGGCACCGCAGGACGCGGCCACGAACTCATCATCATCGACGCCAGCCGCGACTGGACGCATGTCGAAGCGATCCTGCGCGAACCCAGCAAAGACGACAACGAGGACGATGAGGAATCCCAAGGCAAGACCATCACGGGATGGGTTCTGACCAAAGCGCTCGTCAGCCAGAACAGTGCCAACGGCGACAAGATCATCTTCGGCGAAGCCGTCAATTCCGAAGATGAAGCCAGCCGCCGCCGCGGACGCCGCGACGCCGCCCAGGACGCGATGCGTCTCTACTACCGTGTCTACGATCTTTTTCCCTCATCCCCTCTCGCCGCCGAAGGCCTTTATCGCGCGGCTGACATCCGCTGGCAGGTGGACCGTAATGATGTGATGACGCGCCCCTCGGCCCGAGAGCGCGACGCCTACATGCGCGGCCAGATCGATGAGCAGTGGATGAAGCTGGTCATGAAGAAATTTGCCGGCACCAAATGGGCGGACCTCGCCGCCTTCCACCTGCTTGAAAACAAACTTTGCGGCGACTGGCAGGCAGCGTCGAAGTGCCCCGAAAAAGAAGCCGAGATGTACGAAAAGTACGCGAAAGAGCATGAACAGTCCTCCGCTGCTCCTGAGGCGCTCTACGATGCAGCCTGGCGTCAATCGGCGTTGATCGAGATCTACAAGACGGAGGCTAATCAGAAAAAATCAGAAGCCGCGAAGAGCCGCGCCCTCGATCTCGCCCAGAAGATCATCGGCCAGTACAGCCAGAGTGAGTGGGCTTTGCGGGCGCAGACGCTGGTCTACTACATTCAGCAGGGCGTTCCCACGTACGGCAACACGGGCGATTAAGCACATGACCGCACCTGCGCGTCGTCACTTCAGGGCGGCCATGTTCGGTTTCGCGGTCGCGGCTATCTTCGTTTCCTACCAGCTCCTCACGGATTCGCAATCCCCCATCCAGCGGAACCCGGCGTTCATGATCGGGTTCGTCATACTGTGCCCTCCATCTCTGCTTTCCGTCGCGATCGACACCGAGGCCGGAACAAGCGGCTTCTACATTCTCTGGACAGTCATCGCGCTGATGAATGCGGGTCTGTACACGGCGATCCGCATGCTCCTGGCCAAGCGCCTGCAGCATCCGGATTGAATGGCTTTATGTTTCCGCCGTCATCCTGAGTGGAGCCGCTTTTCAGGCGGAGCGAAGGATCTCGCGTGCTGCGTATTAAACTCGCTGGTTGAGCGTGTCTGTAACTTTCCATCGGACTTTTCTGAGATACTGATTCTCCACTTTCTGCGGAGGAAGATTGAACGACTACCTGCTCTCACTGATTCTGGGCGTAGTGGAAGGTTTAACCGAGTTCCTGCCAGTGAGTTCCACAGCGCATTTGCGTCTGTCAGAAGTTCTGCTGCACATAAGCCTGTCCGACGGGTATTGGAAGATGTACTCCATCGTCATACAGCTGGGCGCGATTCTGTGCTTGCCTGTTTACTTCTGGAGCCGAATCACAAAGCTGCTCTCGACTTTCCCACGCGGGGAAGATGGGAACCGTACGGTTCTGACGCATCCTCTCAGCCTCACCATGGTGGCTTTCGTCGTCACCGCTGTTCCTTCGTTCCTTCTGACCAAAGTGATTGGCAAGCATCTGGAGAACATCGTCATCATCGGTTGGTCTCTGCTGATCGGCGGTATCGTGATGTGGATCGTCGACGCCATGCACGCCAAAGCCGAAGCCGCTGGTCCGAATGGCAACAGCAAGATTCGCACCTGGAAGATGGAAGACATGAGCCTCGGTCAGTCGATCTGGATTGGACTTTGCCAGATCCTCTCGGCGGTCTTCCCCGGAACATCGCGCTCGATGTCGACGATCGCAGCCGGACAAATCGCCGGAATGTCGCGGGCGTCAGCGCTGGAGTTTTCGTTCTTCGTCTCGATTCCGACCATGGCCGCGGCGACGCTCTACACGCTGTACAAGTCGTTACGCGGAAAGGGCGAGAATCCGATCGGCGTCGCGCAGATCGACTCGCATGGCTGGATCGTGCTCGCAATCGGATTCGCAGTGTCGTTCATTGTCGCGTATGCGTCGGTGGCGTGGTTTATGGCATACGTGCGCAAGCGCGGATTCGCTCCCTTTGCGGTATATCGGATCATCGTCGGAGTGCTGGTGCTGGTTTTCGCCGCCAAGCTGTCGTAGAGACGTTGCTTGCAACGTCTTTCTGTCCACGAGCACATGTGCCTGTGTCGGCAAGACGTTGCAAGCAGCGTCTCTACAAGAAAACCTTCCCATCTGGGAAGGGTCAAGTGCCAATTGCTGAATGAGATAACCACATAAACAACCCCCGATTGTACGAACCTCCGGTTCTTGTCATAATAGTTTCGCTCTGGCCGATTACGGCGCCGAAGGCGTGTCTTCGGCGATGAATCTGCCTACATGGATTATCTGGCTACGATTTTTGTCCCCACCGGGAACCGGCGACTCAATGAGCTGATCGGGTTCCTGATGTGCGTCTTCGCGCTCCTCCTGCTCCTCGCGCTGGTTTCTTACTCTCCGCTGGACCCGTCCTGGAATAGCGCCTCGGTCCTGACTGGATCGCATGCCGCGCGCAACTGGATCGGTATCGTCGGCGCGTACACCGCGGACGCGGTGCTGCAGTTCTTCGGCGTCGGCGCGTTCCTGCTGATCATTTTCCCGGCGATGCTGGGCGTGCGCTGGTTCCGGTCGATGAAAGTACAGTCGCCGCTGGCCAAGAGCCTGGGTGGAATCTGGCTGGTGATATTCGTCCCGGCGATGCTCGCCCTGATGCCCGCGCACGTGCGCTGGGCGCACGTAATCCCGATCGAAGGCCTGCTCGGCCGAGTAGTCGGCGACTTCCTGATCCACTATCTGAATCTGGTTGGCGCCTACATCGTCTGTGCCACGGTTTTGGCTATGGCTGTGTATCTCTCTACCGCGTTCTCCTTCGCTGCTCTTCAGGTTTGGGCTCCCACGCGGTTCGCGTTCGTCACGGCACTCTGGAATCGTTTCAAAGATTGGCGGCAGGAACGCGCCCGCAAGCGGCAAGCCAAAAAATTGGAACAGCGCCGGATCTCGAAGCCGATCGTGAAGACGCAATTGATCCAGTCCCGTCCGATGTCGCAGGTGCCGCAAGCCGCGCCAGAACCGCGCCGAACCGGAATTGAGCGCATGATCGCCGAAGAGGAAGCATCGAACGCGCCAGCCCGGGCTCAGACAGGCGGGATTTTGCCGGGATCTCTGCCGTCGAACTCTCCGGAAGAAGAGGTTGTGGATCCTGAAGTGACCGAGCGCGCCGACAGCGGCCAGAAGGCCAAGACTACGATGCCGCGCATCGCTGCCGGCGGCTACAAACTGCCCTCGAGCAGCCTGTTGCAGCGACCCGACGAACACCAGGCCGTCGATGCCGAAGAACTCAAGTTGCTGGCGCAGGTGCTGACCGAAAAGTACGCCGAATTCGATGTTCACGGACAGGTCTCGCAGATCAACCCTGGTCCGGTGGTTACCACGTTCGAGTTCAAGCCCGAAGCCGGTATCAAGTACAGCCGCATCACCAATCTGGTTGATGATCTGTGCCTCGCCCTGAAAGCGGAGAGCATTCTGGTCGAGCGCATGCCCGGAAAAAGCACGGTTGGCATTCAGGTGCCGAACCGGCAACGCGAAATCATCTTCCTGCGCGAGAACATCGAGTCGCAGGAATTTATGGGCTCGAAGTCGAAGCTCACGATGGCGATGGGCAAAGACATCAACGGCCGCATTGTCACCGCCGACTTGGCCGGGATGCCGCACCTGTTGATCGCCGGGTCGACTGGCGCCGGCAAGAGCGTCGCGATCAACGCGATGATCATGTCGATCCTGTACAAGGCGACGCCCGATCAGGTGCGTCTGATCCTGGTCGATCCGAAGCGGCTGGAACTGGGCAATTACGAGGGCGTTCCGCACCTCTATACGCCGATCATCACCGAGCCGAAGCTGGCGGCGAATGCGCTGCGCAACGCCGTGCGCGAGATGGAGCGGCGGCTGAAGCTGCTGGCATCCAAAGGCGTTCGCAACATCGAGCAGTACAACAAGCTCTTCGACCGGGGCGATACGCCGAGTCTTTTCGATGAAGAATCAGACGAGAAGCCGATTCCCCACATTGTGATCATCATCGACGAACTGGCCGACCTGATGATGCTCGATTCATCGAACGTGGAAGAATCCATCACGCGCCTGGCCCAGATGGCGCGCGCGGTCGGAATTCACCTGGTGCTCGCGACGCAGCGGCCATCCGTCGACGTGATCACCGGATTAATCAAGGCGAACTTCCCGGCCCGGGTTTCGTTCCGCGTAGCGACGAAAGTCGATTCGCGCACGATTCTCGATGCCAACGGCGCGGAAGCGCTGCTGGGCAAAGGCGACATGCTGTATTTACCCTCGGGATCAGCTCGCGTACACCGCTTGCACGCTCCGTTCGTGACCGAGAAAGAGATCGCCGCCGTCGTCGAGTTCTGGAAGGCGCAGGCACAGGCGGAATACATTCTCCACTTTCTGGAAGCGCCGAAAGAGGAACGCGAACTGTTTGCCGGCGCCAATGGTGGCGAGCCTGGCGAGGCCAGCGAGAGCGAAGGCGATCCCATGTATGGCGACGCTGTGAAGCTGGTAGTGGAATTCGGCAAGGCCTCCACTTCCCTGCTACAACGCCGGCTGCGTATCGGCTACGGACGCGCCGCGCACCTGATCGATCTCATGGAGCAAGACGGCATCGTTGGAGCTGCTGACGGTCCCAAACCGCGTGAAGTCCTGAAGCGGCCGGATTGGATTTCAGAGATCGAAGAGTCGATGCGCTAAGGTGTCTCCCGCAAAGAACAAGGGCCGAAGCCACCCCGGTTTCAATTCTTCAACCAGCCTAAGACTTGAACTGTGCGCGGGAGGAGACTTAGAGTCCAATCCAATTCCAGAAGCGTTCTTTCATGCGGCGGAAGGATTCCGGCACCCAACTCTTGTACCGCAGGACCACGCTCGCGTTGACGCTCTTGGCGGCTTTGGGTGAGAACTTGTTGTTGAAGATCAGGTAATACACTCCCGCGCCTGCCGGAAGTTCCGCCTGCATGGTTCCTTGCGAGACTCTGCCGCTTTCGTACACAGAACTCGTCGCATAGCCGTTCTGCCACACGGCAAACGCAGGTTCACTCAGCACGTAGACCTCTACGTCGCTGTCGTGAGGCTCGCCTGTGTTGGGTTTAGCGCTTCCGGCTTTCTTCTCGGCAAAGGAGGCGGTGAACTGCCCGACGATCGAGACATTCGTCGAGCCTTCCGGCAGATCGAACTTGTAGTAACGGAAATTGTGGGCACTCACCGAAAACGGAGTTTCGAGAATCGTCTGATCGTGCTTCCATCCGACGAGTTCCTGCATCCCCTGCGCGAAAGGATTGTCGCTGGAAGCTGCCCACAGGATCGCGACCAGGAACAGTCCGAGAACCACCCAGAGGACGATGCGGCGTTTCTTGGCGCGCGGATGAGCAACCTCCACAACGGGCTCTTCGATCTTGGCTGGTTCGTTTGCAGGCAGACTCACCGGATTGCCGCACTTCAGACAGAACTGGGCCTCATCAGGTAAGGTCGCTCCGCACTTACTACAGCCCAGAATGACCTTCGTTGCAGACGATGCGGTACTGTTTGTCGGCATACTCACCGGCTCTCCGCTTCAAGAAGCGAGGCAAATCGTCACGCAAATCTGGGAGGAAGCGGCCAGACTACAGGGACTATTCTCCTGGATGACTGCCGATATTAGCACAGTGTTATCGGGCAAAATCTCGAAAAGTGGGTGGCATTTACTGAGGGCTTGCGCCGCGCAGTCCCCGAAAAGCGAGCACGGCCAGCGCGAGGACTACCAACAGCATCGCGGTCCACAGGATCACTGTGTGGCGCTCAGACCAGGGCCGATCGTCAGGGCGCCCGGCATACTGGGGGTTGTGGGAGCCGGCTCCCAATTGAGCCAGCGCGGTGGCAGTGTCGAGGTGGAAGAAGCGCGCGTAATCGTAGACAGGAGCCGAGAGCTTGTCGTCTCCGTAGTAGAGGCGGAGCGCATTCTTTCCTTCCGGGGCGAAATAGATGCGTTGCTCAAAGGCCAGCGGTTCGGCAGCCGTAATGGCCAGAGGCGGATTGTCGCCGTTATCAATGCCGAGCGTGATTGGGCCGGAACTGCCCAGGACCTTGACTGACAGCTCTTCGGCAGTCACCAGAGTACCCGCACGATTGACGCGCACACGGCTGATCTCGCCGGCCGCGATTTGCACTCCCTTGGCGTCTTGGACGCTCACTGCCCGCCGGAAGTTGACTTGCTCGGGCGCGACGTGGAACGCGAACCGGCTCAGCGGGGCTTTCTCCGCCACATTGCACACGATCGTGGTCAAGTGCGGCTTTTGCTGGGGAGCATCGCAGGAGCCCGCCTTCGTCCAGGACGCCTGCTGTTCGTGAAGGTTGTATATGGTCGCGCCCTTCACTTCTTGCGGACGGATGCCCGGCGACAGCTTGATGTGCAGATAGCGAAAACTGGAAGGCGGCAGCTTCAGCAGAAAGTTCGAGCCCAGCTGCTCTTTGGTGAAATCGTAGAGAGTGGAAGGAGTTAACTCGACTTCCGCTGCTTTTCCGGGAGCGCTGCCTCCGGAGACGGAGGCGGTAACAACGAAATCGTGGGCGTCGATCCGCAGGCGGATGCGGTCGTATTCCGCCAATCCGGCGACATCGAGATCGAACTCGGTATGGCCAGCGACAGAGCCGAGATTCAGGATTTTCGTTTCGACTTCGTCGGAAGAGATTCCAGCGCGCTGCTCCGAGAGAAAATACTGCACCGGAGAGTCTCCGTCGTACAAGCGAAGGTCTCCGAGGCCAGGGCGGGAATGACTCCAGAGTTCCTCATCGACGACGAAGTAATTCTGGCGGTCCGCCTGGGAAATGTAGACGTCGCGCACGTTGGTGAAATACGGAACCGCCTGCTCCGGCCGCGTGGGAGCATCGACAAGAACGAACAGAAGCGACAGTGCGGCGATGAGCCTCATGAACTCGCAGTCGTCCCGTTGCCGGTTGTTTGCCTGTTCTTGGCAGACAGCTTCAGCCAATCGCGCTGGTACACGAACGAGATGGCGAGGAGCAGCACGCCGAGAACGATAAAGCTGAGAATGCGATATCCCTTGTCGAGTTGCGAGAAGTCATACACAAACACTTTGACGATGGTGACCGCAATCAGGATCAGAGCCTGCCAGCGAACGAAGGGGCTGCGGCGCAGGAATCCCACGACCATCAGCATGGCGCCGTAAGCCATCCAGAGAGCGGAGTAGGCAAAGTCGCGCTCGATCTCGACCCGGTGAAGAATGGTGTAGAAGGAATTCCATTGGCCCGGGACTGCCCGACCAAGTCCGGACATTTGCCGGGAATAGAAATCGGCGACTTCACGGCTGAGTGCGATCAACGCGAGCACGTTGAGGGCGACGAGGGCCGCGCCCGCAACGGTACGCGCGGACTCATCCTCGCGGTGCGAGCCGTACCACGCGACGTCCCACAGCACGGCAACAGCTACGGCGTACGTCGCCATGCGCATGTTGAAGACCAGTTGTGTGGTCTGGAAGTTGTCGATGGCCAGCAGACGGAAAACACCAAGAACGAGAGCGGCCAGCGCGAAAACGTTTAGAAAATCGGACTTGATCCGATTGCCGATCCAAAGCAGAACTCCGGCCTCGACGAACCATCCCATGGTGATCCAATGAGAATCCAGGCGAATCGGGATGGCGATGGTGATGAAGCCAATGGCGACGGCGAGGTGGAGGAAATACAGAATCTGCGCAGCACCCGCCGAGAGATTTCTGGCGTGTACCAGGCGACTCAAGAGGATGTAGATCGCGGCCAGGGCAAGCGCGAACCAGGCCATGTACGTCTTGTCGACCTCTTCGATCATGACGTACGCCTGCAGGAAATAGACACCTGCATTAACGAACGCCAGAATCGCGGGGATCGAGGCGAAGAAAGCGATCTCATTCTCCGGTTGAAGCGTAACCAGAGGGGCGATCGCAAAGACCGCGAAGAATGCCGTCGCAAATCCCAGCGTGAGCCCGAGTTGGCTGCGATTGTAAAACTCGGAGTACCACCCAACGTAAAGCAGAAGGGTACCGGCGTAGCTCATGACGAGCAGGCGGCGCCAGGGTTTGAAGGTCACGAGAACGAGCGTAGCCACGTCGAGGATCGCGACGTAGGAGAACAGCGCGACCTCGCGGTTCTGCCCTGTCGAGAGCAAAAGCGGCGTGCTGAAACCTCCGGTCAGGGCGAAGGCGGCAAGGATCTCCGCGTCTTGGGCAAGAGCTATGGCGGCGGCGGACGCCGTCACGGCCAGCATCATGACAAAAGCGACACTGCTGGGGATGAGACTGTATCGCTGAAATGCGGCCCACAACGAGAGATAGAGCGCACCGAAGCCGACGGCTTTCAGGGAATAAGAAAACGCTTTGTAGCCTTTGCTTCGAAACCGCTCGCTCCACAGAATGATGGCGATTCCGGCCACCAGGCCAATGGTGACGCGGCCGGCAGGGCCGATCCAGTTGTTCTCGAAGGCGAACTTCAGGAAGTAAGAGATCCCGATCAGAAGCGCGGCGATCCCGATGCGGTTCAGCCAGTGCGAGCCGATGCGCGACTCGAGATCGGCATTGGGCAATGTCACGGTGGAAGGCCGTGGAGGAACATGCGAAATCGGGGGGACTGTTGCCGCAGGCTTTTGCGCGACAGAAGGGGGCGTCTCGAGTGGCGGAGGAGGTGGAGCGGCGACGACGCCTGGCTCCGTCGGTAGGCGCTCGGGCAAAGGCTTGACATCCATCTGGAGCCTTCGCTCGATGCGGTAAATGCGGGTTGTCAACTCAGCGAGCAGAAGCCGTATGGCTTCGAGGTCGCTCTGGGACGGGTCCATGGTTGGACAGGAGATTATCTGTGAAAACCCGTCAGGGTTGCACTCTAATTTTTTTGTGGTGATGCGGGAGGTCGCGCCTGCGCCGCACTTCCATCCAAACCCAGTTCTGCCGCGACCGGCTTCATGGCTTCGATGCAGAAGCCGATGTGCTCATCGAGATCCACTCCCAGGGCGGCGGCTCCCTGGATAATGTCTTCGCGGTTCACCTTGCGGGCGAAGGCTTTGTCTTTCATTCTCTTTCGCACCGATTTCACATCCACCTCCTCCAGCGACTTACTTGGCTTGATGAGTGCAACAGCGGTGATGAATCCGGCGAGTTCATCGCAGGCGAAAAGGCACTTCTCCATGGGCGTATCGCGGGGCACGCCGGTGTACTCGGCGTGCGACATGATGGCTCGGCGTATCAGCTCGGGATATCCGCGCTCGGTGAGAATCTCGTTTCCCCTGTAGGGATGATCTTCCAGACTCGGCCAGCGTTCATAGTCGAAGTCGTGGATCAGGCCGACGACCCCCCACAGGTTCTCGTCCTCGGGAGATCCGTCGCCGTACTTCCGGGAGCAAGCGCGCATGCAGGCTTCGACGGTGAGCGCGTGCTTCCGCAGGCTCTCGGATTGGGTAAACTCAGCCAGCAGGTTCCAGGCAGCTTTTCTGTCGATTTCAGTCATGGGTTTCGGGGTACTTCAGGCTCCAGATCGGTCGACGTTACAGAGGGACTTCTTCTTAGCAATCTCTTTACAGACTAATTGCAACTCCAGAAACCTACGCGGAGCATACTACACGCAGCGCCCACTCTCCAGGTTCTGTGGAGCTTGCAGGACACCCTGATCGACGATCGAAAATAATTTCGGGTTGTTCTCTGCAAGAATTATCGATCCCACAACAAAGGCAACACTTCATATTCGCGCGCAGATCGTACTGGGCGACTGAGGCATACTCGCTTCTTCGCCTTCGTCCATCCCATGTTGAAGTGATGACGATGGCTGGGCGCGACGAAGACGATTTAAAGCGTGGCGCCGCAGGAACCCAGATGGTAAACATTTCTCCGAATACCGCGATTCACCGTTGAATTCCCCGTAATTCAAGGTATTTGCAGGCGAGTTCCGGCCATCTTGCCCGAAATGCCGCGCTTCTTGTGCATTTTTCCCTTGACTTCCACAGGCGCGCTGGCTCAAATTGAGACTGCCAGCAGGAAACTCCCCCAAGTCATTCCTGCTCTGTAGCTTAGGCTGTAAGGAGGGCCCGCTCTGGCACTCCCACAACTCGATGGCCACGACTCTTGCCCCGGTAGATTCAAGGGAAGTCGTCCGTTGCGATCACTGCCTGTTAGTGCAATTCCGCACATCCAATAACAATTGCCGGCGCTGTCACGCGTCCCTGGACGAGGAACCGGAGCCTGAACCGATCATGGTCGCTCCGCCGGTGATGATGCCGGTGCCCAGCAACGGGCGCGGGCACTTGAACCTGGCGACCTCGATCCGCTCGTTGCGGCTGCGCAGCGGGCTCAGCCAGCGGCAACTGGCCGGAAGGATGGCCGTGCCGCGCACCTACGTATCGAAAATCGAAAACGAGAAAGCCACGCCTACGCTGTCATCCCTGGAACGGCTGGCGCGTGCACTGGAGGTTACTGTGCCCGAACTGCTCAGCGGCGGTGAACGCAGCCGCCAGGAAGAAGTCAGCGAACTGATGAAAGATCAGTTTATTGCCGAAATCTTGCCCTTCGTTTCACAACTCAACGGGATGCAGATGTCGAGCATCCTGACACAGGTGCGGGACTTGACGGTGAGACCGAGGAGAAGCGCTTAGCGGCAAGGTTTCAGAGTTTCAAGGTTCGTGCCGATTTCGTGCCGATAAGGTTAAGTTCGGCACTTTGACGAGTTTTATCCGGGCAACCAGCCAACACGGAGGGCCGGGACCAGCAATGGTCCCGGCCCTTTGTTTCGGCGGCCGGCTTCCGGCTCTCGGCTTCCGGACTAGTCGTGCTGAATCCGAATTACATCGACCCTCATCTATCTGGCATGAATTTGGAAAACCGTGGAAGTGTACCTCGGGAGCTCGTGGTTTCTGCGAGCACGGACCGCGTTTCTGAAGGTGGGAGTAGTGCGAATGCTGTGCGACTAGCTGGAGCTTCAGACGGCTCCCTATTCGATGCTTACTCGAGGGCTGTCACCGGCGCAGTCGAGCGCGTCAGTCCGTCAGTAGTGCACATCGAAGTGCATCAGAACACCGGCCGGACGCGCTCAGGCGAGCCCCGCGAGAGGCAGGGCGGAGGGTCGGGATTCGTGTTCACTCAAGATGGTTTGATCCTGACGAACAGCCACGTCGTGCACGAGGCGGCGCGACTTGCGGTGACGTTGTCGGACGGGCGGCACATGCCGGCTACATTGATCGGGGAGGATCCGGCCAGCGATCTGGCAGTGATTCGGCTGGAGCGAGCGCAATCGGACGAGCCTGGCCTGGTCGCGGCCGAGTTGGGAGATTCCCAGAACCTGCGTGTGGGGCAGATTGCCATTGCAATTGGCGCGCCGTATGGATTCCAGTCGACGGTGACCGCCGGGGTTGTGAGCGCCCTGGGACGGTCGCTGCGCTCGTATTCCGGGCGGCTGATCGAAGATGTCATCCAGACCGATGCCTCGTTGAACCCGGGCAACTCCGGTGGGCCGCTGGTGGATTCTGCTGGACGTGTCATCGGGGTAAACACGGCGACGATTTTGCCGGCACAGGGAATATGCTTCGCGATCGGGATCAATACGGCGAAGTTTGTGGCGAGTCGCTTGCTGCGCGACGGTCGCATTCGGCGCAGCTTTGTGGGGATCTCCGGACAGACGGTGCCTGTGCATCGGCGGGTGGTTCGATTCTACGATCTGCCGAAGGAGACGGGCGCGCTGGTGCTGTCGGTGGAGGATGAAAGTCCGGCCAAGCGCGCAGGGTTGCGCGAAGGAGATGTGATCGTGGCACTGGACAGCCAGCCTGTGGCAGGAGTGGATGATCTGCATCGGCTATTGACTGAGGTCCGAGTTGGCCTGAGCTGCTCATTAACTGTGCTGCGGTGGACGGAGAAGCTGGAGTTGAAGGTGGTGCCAGAGGAAGCCCGGTAGGACCTTAGTGGCGCGGGCACACTCGCGAGTGTAGACCTCAAAAACCAGCGAGGGTTCCGCTCCGGACAACCCATGGCAGCTGTCTCACATGGTCTCTTGCCGTCCAATGAGTTCTCTTCCGATATCTCATAGCAAACGCAGTCGCGGGCGGGGGCGCGCGCGCCACATGGGTGCAGACCTTCCCTGTCATTGCAACCCCTTCCCCGCTGTGGTACCCTCTATTTGTGACCACTTTGCACGACAAAGTGCCTCAGGGGCTCGACCGGAAGGAAGCGGAAGCTTACCGGCATCTGGATCCGGCAAAGCTCCCCAAGCACATCGCCATCATCATGGACGGAAACGGACGCTGGGCGCGGCGGCGGCATATGCCGCGCGTGGCTGGACACCGGGCCGGCGTAGCGGCGGTGCGGTCTACGGTGGAGACGGCCGCGCGGATTCATATTCCGGCGCTCACGCTGTATGCATTCTCTGAAGAGAATTGGAAGAAGCGCCCGGTCAGCGAAGTCAACTTCCTGATGTCGCTGCTCAGCCGCTATCTGAAGGCCGAAGTTCCCACCCTGAACGAAAACAACATACGGCTGGAGTACATCGGGCGGCAACATGAATTGCCCGGCGATGTGCAGGAGCGCATGTCGTGGGCGCGAGACGCGACGGCACGTAACTCGGGCATGGTGCTGACACTGGCGCTCAATTACAGCGCGCGAAGCGAACTGGTGGACGCGTTCCGATCGATTGTCGATGCGGCTTCGCAGAACGGCGGGATTGATCATCTGCGGATTGATGAGGATGCGATCTCACAACACCTTTACACCCGGCATCTGCCGGATCCGGACTTGGTGGTGCGGACTTCCGGCGAGATGCGGCTCAGCAACTTCCTGCTCTGGCAACTCGCTTACGCCGAGATCTACGTAACGCCCACGTTGTGGCCGGACTTTCGCGGCGTGAACCTGCTCGAGGGTATTGCGGAGTATCAAAAACGCGAACGGCGATACGGCGGGTTGAACCAGAGCGCCGCGCACGCTCCGGCTCAAACAATAAAGGCATAAACCACAAAGGCACCAAGGTATATGAAGGGGAAACAATTCCTTCCTATGCTCTGGGTATAATTGCGCGGCCACCATTCACGGCAAAGATCGTTTCCTTGCTCAAGCGCATAGCTACCGCGGTCGTACTGATTCCGATTGTGCTGGTGCTGATTTTGCGTGCACCGGTGTGGTTACTGGCGATTGTCGCCGGTTTGGTCGCGCTGCTGACGATTCATGAATTCCTGACGCTGACCGAATCGTACGGTGTGCAACCGATGCCGTTGCCAACCACCTTTCTTACGGCATTGTTCTTCGTGGCGCTTGGAATCGCCGGCGATGCACCGCTGCTTTCGACCGGAAAATTCCTGATCGTGCTGGGATTCGCCGCTGCGATCGCGCCCTTCATTTTCCTGACTCGCGCCATGCGGGGCGAAGACCTGCGCGCTGGATATCCGGCAGCAGCGGCCTCGGTATTTGCATTCACCTATATTGCCCTGCCGATGGGAATGCTGGTGCAGCTCAGGCAGCAGTGGGCCGGGGCTTTTTACCTGCTGTACTTGCTGGTGGTGGTTTGGGCCGGAGATATTTTCGCCTACTTCGTCGGCAAGTCGATGGGACGGCATCTGATGGCGCCGCGTATCAGTCCGAAGAAAACGTGGGAGGGAGCAGCTGCGTCGCTGGTGGCGAGCGTCGGCGTCGGATGGCTGTTATTCCGCTACGCTCTGCCGCTGAGTTCGGCGATGCTGCGTGCCGGACTAATCGAGCGCCGGGACGGGATTTTCGGGCTTGAGCAACCGGCAATGGGGCCGATCATCCTGTTGACTGTGATTCTCAACATCGCGGCGCAATTGGGAGATCTGGTCGAGTCGCTGATCAAACGCGGAGCCGGAGTCAAAGATTCCGGAGCGATTTTACCGGGTCATGGAGGCATGCTGGACCGTATCGATGCTCTGCTCTTTGCGACACCCGTGCTGTGGTACTACGCGGCTTGGCGGGTGATGCAGTAGGGGTAAATCTATTCGGCTTTCGGATACGGGTCGTGGTCGCGGGCGAGACGCTCGCGCGACAGCCGGCGGGTCGCCAGCGCTACGCCCCACCACTGCGACAGAAAGCATCGTAGAATAGTGGAGTACTCGCTTCGTTCAGACACGTCTTTTCACCAATGAAACGCATAGCCATTCTGGGGTCGACTGGTTCGATCGGGCGCAGCACTCTGAGTGTTGCTGAGTCGTACCCCGACCGCTTTCAGATCGTGACTTTAGCCGCAGGCAGCAACCTTGAAGCTGCGTTCGAACAGGCGCAACGCTGGCATCCACGCGTGATCTCGATGGCTGGGGAAAAGGATGCGGACGCACTTCGGGGTCGACTGAAAAAAGAAGGACTCCGCAATATCGAAGTGGCGCACGGCGCGGCGGGAACCGTCCAGGTTGCGACGCACCCGGAAGTTGATTTCGTGGTGAGTGCGATTGTTGGAGTCGCCGGCCTAGAGGCGACTTATGAAGCCGTCCGCGCCGGAAAGACTCTGGGGCTCGCCAACAAAGAATGCCTGGTCGCTGCCGGAGAACTGATCACGGCGGAAGCGCGCAAACGCGGAGTCGCGCTGCTCCCCATCGACAGCGAGCACAATGCGGTGCATCAGTGCATGCGAGGCGGGCGCATGGAGGAAGTCGAGCGCGTTTGGCTTACGGCTTCTGGCGGGCCGTTTCGAAACACTCCGGCGTCGGAGTTTGCATCTATCACGGTGGAGCAGGCCCTGAATCATCCCACCTGGAAGATGGGGAAGCGGATCACCATCGACTCGGCCACTCTGATGAATAAAGGGTTCGAGGTCATCGAGGCATGCAGACTTTTTCACATGCCGCCAGCGAAAGTGGAAGTGATCGTCCATCCACAATCGACGATTCATTCCATGGTGGAGTTTGTGGATGGCAGTATACTTGCTCAGTTTTCCGTCACGGACATGCGTCTGCCGATTCTTTACGCGCTAACATATCCGGAGCGGATTGAGTCCGATATGCGATTTGCGGTCAGTGACTTGCGTCATCTGGACTTCGCACCGCCGGACCTGAAAAAATTCCCCTGTCTGAGTCTGGCTTACGAAGCGGTTGAGGCCGGTGGCACAAAGACGGTGGCACTGAATGCAGCCGATGAAGTCGCCGTGGCGTCGTTTCTCGAGGGTGAAATCAGGTTTGACCAGATTCCCAGGGTGATCGAAGACGTGCTGGCTGAAACGAATTCCGGTTCTCCGGAGTCTATTCAGGCGGTGCTGGAAGCTGATGCGGGAGCCCGTCGACTTGCCCGAGAGCGGGTGGTTGCCGCAAGGAAAAATGAACGGCCGCGGGCTACATCTTTTGCGTGATTTCGGAATCTAACAGCGGGGAGTAACGTACTTCGAATATGTCTGACTTTCTGACTTCGGTCGTTGCGGTCATTGGCGTTCTGGGGTTCATGATTCTGATCCACGAGTTCGGCCACTTTGCGGTGGCCAAGCTGCTCGGGGTCCGGGTGGAGCAGTTTGCCATCGGATTCGGCAAGCGGCTGGTTGGGTTCCGCAAGGGCGAAACCGATTACCGGATCAACGCCATCCCTCTGGGCGGCTACGTGAAGATGAGCGGCGAGAATCCCATGGATCAGCGCACCGATGATCCACGGGAATTCATGAACCACTCGCGCTGGGACCGCTTTCTGATCGCGATCGCCGGCCCGGCGATGAACATACTGCTGGCGGTCTTCCTTTTGACCACGGTCTACATGGTGCACTACGAGTATCCGGTGTATCTGGACAAGCCAGCGGTGATCGATGGGGTGAAGCCTGGATCGGCTGCGGCGCTGGCCGGCTTGCAGTCGGGAGACCGCATCGTCAAAGTCGACAATATCGAGAATCCGACGTGGGAGCAGTTGGAACCTCGCGTGTGGTTGAGCCCAAATCAACCGCTAACGATATCGGTGCAGCGCGGAAATCAGGTATTTGAAAAGACCATCGTCCCGAAGCCGGTGACCTCTTCCGAGGTGGGGTCAGCCGGGTGGTTCGCCGAAGGTTCGGTGGTGGTGGGAAGGGTCGAGCCCCAGCTTCCGGCAGCGAAGGCGGGCATCAAGGAAGACGACAGGATTGTTGCGCTCAACGGCCAGCCGGTGCGCTCGCTCGAGAGCGTGATCGACAGCCTGCAGCAAACCAAAGAACAGCCAGTCGATCTGACCGTGTTGCGGGACGGGCAGACTCTCCATTTCCGCATGTCTCCGGTTTTGTCGAAGACCGAAGATCCTAAAGAGGACCGGTACAGGCTGGGATTCTCCAACAAGGGCGACATTAAGGTAACAACGCTTCCCTTCACGAAAGCACTTAGGCTCTCGCTCGATCGCAACCGGCAGTACTCCATGATGATCCTGGAGCTCGCCAAGAAGCTCGTGCAAAGGAAGATCTCCCTGCGCGCTGTTTCCGGTCCGATTGGAATCGCCCAGGAAGCCGGCTATGCGGCTCAGCAAAAGGGCTGGACGCCGCTGATGGAACTCACAGCTGGCATCAGCCTGAACCTGGGCATCTTCAACCTGCTGCCGATTCCGATCCTCGACGGCGGCGTGATTCTGTTCCTCGCGATCGAGGGACTGATGCGGCGCGACATCAGCATGAACATCAAAGAGCGTGTCTATCAGGCCGCCTTCGTGTTCCTGGTGCTGTTTGCAGTGATGGTGATCTACAACGATCTGATGAAGACGATTCCAGGCTTGGCTGACCGTTTGCCTTAGTAGAAGTATTTCATGGGAAGTGCATCAGCCGGCGGCTCCACCGCCGGCTGATTTGGTTTATGCCGTCTTGGCTGGTCGTTGTTTGCCCGGTGGAAGCAGGCGCTTTGACTTTGGCATGCAGACAGCCGGAGCACTCGGTCGGGAGACCGGAGCCATGGCTGCGCGCACGTTTGCTGCGATTTCCTCGGGTTGGCGCCTGGCAGCGACATCGGCAACCATCGTCGCGAAGATCCTGCCCACCAACTCGGCCGTACGAGGAGCTAGGTGTGTCATCTGCTGAGGCTGAGACAATCCGTTAAACGGATCGTCATTGTTGACGCCGCCCGCAAGGCTCTCGATCGCATTCTGAAAATCGGGCCACGCGTTCGACGCATCGTCGCCGGTAAGCGTCGCGAAGAGTTGAGCCAGTGTTCCTCCGTTGCCCAGGTTGACCATCGCCGGAGCAATTTTCTCCAGACCATGGCCTTGGCTGATCAGCCAGGAGATGAAAGCCATCCCGCACCCGATACTATCGCCGTCCTGATCGGTATTCTCGGTTTGGTCGACCCAGTTGGGCATGCCATCCGCCGCCCATTGCGGGGCCGTGGCGAAATCCGCCAACGCATTGTTGCCGATGACGGCAGCACACCAGCGCGAAAGGGCCTCTCCGGTGCTTTCGCCGCAGAGATTGTTGTTCATCGAACATTCGCTCAGTTCGGCTTCAAACAGAGCAGAAACGCGGGCTGAGTTGCCGAATGACGCGTCGACCTCGATGGCATTGCCAACCGTATAGTCGCAGCCCATGTGGTCGGCGCCACCCGTACCATCGGTTGCTCCATTCAGGGCAAACACGATGACGCTGACGGGACCCGCCGTGGTACCGAAAATTCCATCGTTGGCGGTTACGACCCGATCGGCGTCGTTGAGAAGATCCTGCGCATTTTGCGTTCCCTGCTGGCCTAGGGACGGATCGACGTACACGGTAACTTTGCCGCTCGGACTGGTTCCCACGAGTTGCGATTGGCCCCTATAGCTGGGCCAAGTCGGTACATTCTGCGGGTCAACCGGGTTGGGCACTGGTTTCTTCCTGTGATGAGATTTACTGCGTTGTTGAGTCATGAGACGCCCTCCAATTTCGGACAGACTATGGAACGGGACGGGGAAAGCGCTACCCAAGATTCTGGGCCGAGGACAGTGGTACACCCACAGGGGACGGAATGTTAGCCCGGCTTATGGGAATTCGCCCCAGAGTGCAACCGTTCGTTACGAATTCCGCTTTTTCCGAAGCTTGATTACGACCCTAACTGCTTTTTCCCCCGGGGATTGACACCGTAATCTTCAGTTCTGTTCGACGATACCTCTCTCCCGTCTTGAGGCCGTTTCTTGTTACGAAATCCGTAACCCATGAAAGTCACGGAGTTATTGCTCCCGCTCGTTCTGCAAAGAGGCTGATAAGATTTTGGTGAAGCCCGTTCGATCGGGCCCGATCCGGCATCAAGGTCTGAGGGCAGCGGGGCGAAAAGCCTTGTTTTCGCGTGATAAACTAGAAATTCCACTTATGGCTACGATTCAACGCAGAAAGACCGTTACGACCGTTGTCGGAGGTGTCCGCGTGGGGTCGGATGCACCAGTTGTGGTGCAATCTATGACCAACACCGACACTGCCGACGTCCCCTCCACCGTGCAACAGGTTGCCGCTTTGGCGCGAGCGGGGTCGGAACTGGTGCGCGTAACCGTGAACAACGACGACGCTGCTGCCGCTGTACCTCGCATTGTCGAGGAACTCGACAAGCAGGGCGTGCGCGTGCCGATCATTGGCGACTTCCACTACAACGGACACGTTCTGCTGACCAAATATCCGGAGTGCGCGCGCGATCTGGCCAAGTACCGGATCAACCCTGGAAATGCCAGCATTGGCAAGGGTGGGGATTCGAACTTCCGAACGATGATTGAAGTCGCGGTGAAGTATCAGAAGCCGGTGCGGATCGGAGTGAACTGGGGGTCGCTGGACCAGGTTCTGCTGACCCGAATGATGGATGAGAATTCCAAGCTGCCCGAACCGAAGGACGCGCGCGAAGTCACGATGGAAGCCATGGTGGTCAGCGCGTTGATTTCTGCGGAGTTCGCAAAAAAATATGGCCTGCGGCCGGATCAGATTATTCTCAGCGCGAAAGTCAGTGGAGTGCAGGATCTGATTGACGTATATCGAGCGCTCGCTGCACGCTGCAACTATCCGCTGCACCTGGGACTCACTGAAGCCGGCATGGGCGCGAAGGGTGTTGTGGCATCGAGCGCGGCCATGGGTGTGGTGTTGCAGGAAGGCATTGGGGACACAATTCGCGTCTCGCTCACCCCGGCCCCCGGAGGCGATCGCAACGAAGAAGTAAGAGTGGCGCAGCAGATTCTGCAATCGATGGGGATTCGCAGTTTCACTCCGCAGGTCACCGCGTGCCCAGGCTGCGGACGCACCACCAGCACCTTCTTCCAGGAGATGGCGGAGCAGATTCAGTCGTATCTGCGGGAGCAAATGCCGACGTGGAAGGTCCGGTATGTGGGCATCGAGGAGATGAAACTGGCCGTGATGGGCTGCGTGGTCAACGGCCCTGGCGAATCCAAGCACGCCAACATCGGCATCTCGCTGCCCGGAACATTCGAGGAACCGAAAGCGCCAGTCTATGTCGATGGACGGCTTTTCACCACCCTGAAAGGCGATCGGATTGTCGCCGAGTTCATCGAGATCCTCGACGACTACGTGGACTCCCACTATGCCGCGAAGGACTCCGTGAAAGAAGAAGTCACCGCCAAGGTCTAAGATCGACAGTGCTTTGGCGGATCACTGTCCCGTGAGCAGGAATACTGGACTCTGCGGTGGTGGCTGATTATTCAGCCCCGGCGCTGCGGCACTGAAGGGTGCCAGTAGATCGATCACCAGCCTGTCATCCGCGTTCGTTCCCTGAGAAACCGTGTTGGTTGTGGTGCTGATGTCGGCGATCGCTCCGGCATCGCAGATACTCACGTACACGTGGCTGCTGTCTGCGGCGGCAGCGGCAAACATGCGGAAACGTGTGGAACTGGGCGTATAGATCGGAGGCGGGTCACAAGATGTGAGTCTGGGCACCGCATATTGTCCAAGTGTAAATGGTGAAAAGCACGTCGCCGCACTCCCTGGTGGACATGGGTCCGCAAGCAGCGACAGCTCGGCCCCAAACAGCGACGAAGACGCTGTTCTGATGGTCAGACTTCCCGCGTCGAACACCGTAACCATGGGAATGATGCACGGACTGGGCCCGACGTTAGGATCGGAGCACGACAATTGCGTCTGGTAGCTGGCAACGTAGAAGCGAGAACCATCCGGCAGGGCGGCGACCGACACTGGTATCACAGGGCCGCAAGTAGCGGGGGCCGTCGCGCACGGGGGCACGGGAGGAACAATCAGAGCTCCTGGCGGGTTGCCCAAGGGCGTAGCCAGGGCTGTAGGTAAATCACTGGTAGCGCTGAACACGTACACCAATCCGTTCGCACTGGTCGTGGCAGCTGGACTCGTGACATAGAGCCGATTCAGATTCTTATCGTATAGAACGTAGTTCGCACCCGCCCCGACCGGTTGAGGCGATGCGACTGTGTTATCGGCCCTGATCGTATAGAGCTGTCCGTCTCCCTGGGTCACAACGTAAACCCGTTGTCCATCCGGGCGCGTCGCGAGCCAACTCGGATTCACTCCAATCGGAATCGTCGCCATCGTGGACAGATCCACTGGGGAAAGATTCATCACGGTCGCAGGGCTCGTGCCAACCCCCTGATTCACCACGTAGAGATTCTCGGCGTTGGGCGTCTCCGCCATCAGGATTGGATGTGAGCCTGCGGGCAAGTATGCGATTTGGGCAACGGAGTTGCTGGTCGTGTTCAGTGCCGCAACTGAGTCTGTGCTCGCGAAGCTGCAGTTAGCCCCGTTTTCCTGCCCGTAGTTCGCCACATAAACCGCGGTAGTCTGGGTTGTGGTCACAAAATCGGGCTGATACGAGCAGAAAGTGGGAAGGGGAACAGTGGCCGTTCCACCGGACGCGTTCGCCAGACCGGTGATGAGATCGACGTATTGAATGCTGATTCCGCTGACCGATGAGATCGTGAAGTTTCCGTCGTAACCCGCGGGATTCTGCACGTTGCCTGGAATCACAACCCCGGAAATGACGATGGGACCGCCGACGGTAGCTTCCCCGATGGGGGATGCGAGAGTGACCGTCACCAGATTACCGGATTCATTGATCGCTGTAATCGCGGAACCTTGATTCGGGCCGACATTAGGGAGTGTGTAGGTGATGGGGTTGCCTATACCCGCGCTGGACGCGGGAGTGAAAGCCGTAATGACATCCGCATCTCCGTTCACTACACTCCCTGCGCTGGCCACGAAAATACGTGAATTGTTCGGCAGGATGGCAGCGTGAGTGGGGTTGATTCCCATGCTCGCCACACCGATGTTGCTGTCTCCAGAAACATCGATCTGCAACACGGTGCCAGGATTGGGTGCGACATTGGTGCTGATTCCGAAAACGGCGTGGGAATTTGCCGGGTTCGGCGGGTTGTTGGCGATCGGGATCACCACCGGGCGGTACACCTCACCGCAAGACATCCAAAGCAGGGTTGCCGCAAACGTTGCGGCGAGCCAACCCACACGTCGAAGACTCATCGGCACTCCGAGGGAGAATTCTGATGCGAAATCGGAATCAAGTATTGTAGCGGTTGCTGGGCTTGTGCGCTAGAGATGAGGGTCCACTTCTTAGTTCTAGCTTCTAGCTTCACGCTTCTAGCTTCTAGCTTCTAGCTTCTAGCTTCTAGCTTGAGGATGCAGGGAGGATAGTGCGGGATGCCCGCTGGAGTAAAGTTGGGTAATTCGATAGTTGCTTTCGCAACTTTAGCCCCGTTTGCGTCGCGACTTCGCCGGTTCGACGGCGGGCTCTTCTGACGTCGTAGTCGCAGCCGGTTTCTTTCTGCCTTCCATTTGTGCCAAGCTCTGCTTTAGTGCAGCCATCAGGTCGACCACCGGCGCTAACTTCTTCGGCCTTTCAACTTCCGCAACCTCGCCACCTTCGAGTTTGGTTTCGATCAACTTCTTCAGATTCTCCTGGAAGGTGTCTTTGTATTTCTCGGGGTCCCACTCGTCGGCGAGAGCCTCGATCAACTGATGCGCCACTTTCACTTCGGCTTCCTTCAGTTCAACCTCGGGGGCGCCGAAGCCTTCTACCATGCGGACTTCTTCGGCGTAGTACATGGTGTGCAGCATCATCCCGCCTTCGTGCGGGCGCAGGAAGACCGTGTACTCGCGGTTGTGCATGGTGATCTTGGCGATCGCGACGTATTCGCTTTCCTCCAGCGCCTTGGTGAGCAGCGCGTAGGGGCGGCGGCCGGCTTCCTCTGGCATCATGTAGTACGACGACTCAAAATAGACAGGGTCAACGTCGCTGGCTTTCACAAATTCGAGGATTTCCATCGTCTTGGCAGTCTGGGGTTCGATCTTCTTGATCTCGTCGGGCTCAATGACGATGTATTCGTCCTTGCGAAACTCGTATCCCTTGACGATTTCGTTGCGCTCGACGACCTGACCGTCGGCTTGGCACACGTACTGCTGCTTCAGGCGCGACTTGTCAGTGCGGTGCAGCATGTTGAAGGAAATACCTTGGCTGCGTGCGCCGGAGAAAAGACGCACAGGCATGGAAATGAGTCCAAAGGTTAAGTGACCAGACCAGATCGAAGAAGGCATAGTGCCCCTCACAGGGTTCCCCAGGATGACCCACCACCAGCCGAGGGAAGGTTGTTAAACTCAGCGGCAGAGAGAGTTTAGCCTAGAACTCGATTCGATGCACCAAACCGGGGCATGGGGAATCGAAATTCGAAGCCGAAGCCGATGTGCCCATCCCCCTTTGAATACTACAGCTAGTAGTTTACTGACTAGGTGCCGACTTCCAGAACCAGGCGGTGTGGTTCGACGGCCGATTTTGCATTTCTTGAAGCCCCTGCCGAGGTGAATCATCTCTTAACTCAAGAAAACCTTAGGAGACAACGAATGAACGATCTGCGTTATCCGGTCGGGAAGTTCACCTATGACGGGCCAGCCAACGATAATCGGAAGGCAGAATTTCTGGACGAAATCGCACAGACGCCGGCAAAGCTGCGAGCGGCGGTCCAAGGACTCTCACAGACACAACTCGACACTCCCTATCGACCTGACGGATGGACCGTGAGGCAGGTAGTGCATCACGTTCCCGACAGCCACCTGAACTCCTACGTCCGGTTCAAGCTGGCACTGACTGAAGACGAACCCACGATCACGCCCTATGCCGAAGATCGCTGGGCGGAGCTGGCCGATACCAAAGCAACCCCCATAGAGGTCTCGTTAACTCTGCTCGATTCCCTGCACGACCGCTGGGTACGCCTGCTGCAGTCGCTGACTCCTGAGCAATGGAAGCGTACATTCCGCCATCCCGAGATGGGACCGATGACACTGGAGAAAACGCTCGCGCTTTATGCCTGGCATGGCCGCCATCACGTGGCCCACATCACCGAACTGCGCAAGCGGATGTCGTGGTAGGTTTTGGCGGCGAAAGGGGCAGCACGATGATCGCAAGAATGTGGCACGGATTCACGAAGCCGGAGCACGCGGATTCCTACGAGGCGATGTTAAAGCCCGAACTCTTGCCCGGCATCAGCAAGGCCAAAGGGTACAAGGGAAGTTTCTTGCTTCGCAGAAATCTTGGCTCCGAGGTCGAGTTCATTACCATCTTGCTCTGGGAGTCGATCGATACACTTCGTGCTGCAGCCGGACACGACGACCATGAGACCGCAATCATCCCCGAGGAACGCAGAAAGTATCTGGCGCGTTTCGACACGAAAGCATCGCACTATGAAGTTGCCGCGGTACACGGCTTGGAACGACTTCTGTGAACAGCATACCGCAGCCCGAATGTGATTCGAATCACGTCACTGTTTCGGCTGCGGTAAGCTCTTCGGCGAAACTTTGGTGATCTTTTTCTGGACTTGGGGTTATTTAACATCACCGCTATGGTGATGATTTCTCCCATTAGGGCGAGGTGTTTTCAGCTTAGTTTTGCCGTCCTGGTGCTCGTCGCGATCGATGCGGTCGCCCAAAGTGCACCCGGACAGACGCAAAGTCCGGCGCAGCCATCGGACTCAGGCAGTTCCCTTGCCGACGTCGTGCGGGGCGCGAAAGCTCAGAAATCCGCGCATGCCAAGAAAGTCCTCACTGATGACGATATGCAGGAAACCGCCGGGCCTTTGCCCCGCCTAAAGATGGACGGCGCTGAGAATGCAGACCAGGTCGTCGCAGCCATCGCCGCTTACAAGACCAGCCATACGCCGGAGGAGACCGAAAAGGCGGTCCGGATATGGTACGAGCGTTACGACGAGATGCTGGCAGCGGCGATACAAGAAAACCTTGACCTGAAAACACTCCGCGATGAGAACCTGAACAACGGAAATGAACTCTGTCAGCAGAGTCAGGATTATCAGCAATGCCAGAACCGACGCATGGCCGAGCTTCGTGGCGCGCAACACGACCGCGCCAAAATGGGCGAAAACTCGAATCTCATGGTGCGAATTCAGCACTCGTTCCAAAAGGTGAGAAACGGTTTACAGCAGAACAATCTGCACTATGACTGGTTCAAGATCCGCACCACGAACAACATTGACCAGTTCTGAACCTAGGTAATCCCCATCTTCCACAACAGATAGCTGGTTGATTCGCGCAGCACGGCAACGGCTCGCTGAATCATGCTGTGCGGACGCGAGTCCGGTCGGGGAGCGATGTAAACCGGACCGACGCCCTCGTGTTCGAGGAGCTTGCGGATTCGAAAGACATGATAGGCGTCGCTTACGGCGACGCAGCTGTGCAGGCTGTTGGCGTGCATGATCACGCCGACGCGCACCGCGGATTGTGATGTATCGCTGCCCTGAGTCTCGGCGATCAGGCTGCGCTCGGGAACGCCGTGACGCATCAGGTAGTCTTTCCCCACGCCGCCTTCGGTGAACTTGGGATCCGATGCGGCGCCGCCGGTTGTGATGACAACGGGGGCAACTCCGCGATGGAAGAGATCGAGGGCATGATCGAGGCGGGCCTTCAGAACCGGAGAGGGATGGCCGACATATTCCGCCGCCCCGAACACGACGATCGCGTCGGCCGGGTGAGTTTCCTCGAGCGATGCGCTATGGACGACCTGAAATGCCGTAATGGCGAAAAATAACAGCGGCGCGACGAATGCAACGATCAGCAGACGAAGCCACCAGCGTCGTGGCCGATGCTGTTTGTCGGGCTCGTCGGTCATCCTCTATGGTTAGCCCTCGCGATCATCCCTGAGCAAAAAATTTGGAGATTTCGTCGGCGGGAATCGCGCCTTCGCGGATAATCCGCCATCGCGCGTTCTCATCGCTCAAGTCTACGATGGTCGAGGCCACATCGCGGGGAGAGGTGCCTCCATCGACAATGATGTTGATGCGCCCGTGCAGTTGGTCGCGCACCTGCTCGGCGCTGGTGCATTCGGCCGCGCCGCTCAGGTTGGCCGAAGTCGCGGTGATCGGGATCGCAGCCGCAGTCACGACGGCGAGGGGAATCTTCGCGTTGGGCACACGCAGCGCGACGTTGCCCGTGTTGGCGGTAACTTTGAGCGGCAAGCGCGATCCGGCTTTGACGATGATAGTCAGCGGGCCGGGCCAGAACTTACGAGCTAACGCGTAGAATTCTTCGGGCAGAGGCTTGGCAAGTTCCTCCGCCTGATCGGTGCTCTCGATCAAAAGCGAAAGCGGCTTGTGACGGGAACGCGTCTTGATGTCGTACACCTTGTCCACCGCCCGCAGATTGAAAGGATCGGCGGCGAGCCCGTAGAACGTGTCGGTAGGCATGCCCAGGACTTCGCCGGACCGGATCTGATCGGCGGCATACTTCACAAGAGAACCTTCGGGGTTCTCAGAGTTGATCTTTACGATTTCGGCGCGCACGGCGCTCCTTCTGTCATTGGTGAAGCAGATTAAGATTGACGGCGGAACCTATCATAATACGGCATTTTGCAAGCCAAGAAGGCCACGAAGTTACTGGCAGGAAGAACCTTGAACTTCGTGTACCCTTAGCCTTCCCTGAGCGAAGTCGGCGGGTGCAGAGCTATGGCTAGAGTTTCAGATCTTAAACCCGGTCAGCAATCAAGGCTTCGCCGGATCGAAGGACGTCACAATCCTCTCGTAAAGGAACTCCGGCAGGCTTTTGCGCACGGGGAACGTACTGAGGGCGGCGACTGCGCGATTGAGGGTCTGCGCGTCGTGGAGGAGGCGATCCGGAGCGGCTTGAAGTTTCGCGCCGTATTCTTCAGGGAATCGGCACAGAGCATGGCCGAGCGACTCCTGCCGCAGATCGGGTCTCATGTCGAAACTCTACTGATCCCCGACAAGATTTTCGATGGTGCTGCGCCTACCGAAACGCCTCAAGGCGTGGCCGCACTCGTGAAGCTCCGCGAGTTTTCTCTCGATGACATTCTGGAGCGCTTGCAAGTCGGGCCGGTGATCGTTGTGGTCGGATTGCAGGACCCTGGGAACCTGGGGACCATCTTGCGTTCCGCTGAAGCATTCGGTAGCGCCGGCGTGGTGTTGGGGGAAGGCACGGTGAGCCCGTTTAATACAAAGGTGATTCGGGCCTCGGCGGGATCGATTTTCCGCTTGCCGGTCGTTGTCGCCAAGACTGCAGGCGGAACCGAAGGGATTACAGCCAAGTTTCGCTCTCAAAGCGTGCGAATGATTGCAACCTCCTCGCACAAGGGCACACCGATTGATCAGGCGCGGCTCACAGGACCTTCAGCAGTCTTCATTGGAAGCGAGGGCTCGGGGCTTCCGCGCAATTTGATGGCGCAGGTAGATGAATTAGTCGCAATCCCGCATTCGCCGCAAGTGGAATCGCTGAACGCAGGCGTCGCAAGCAGCATTGTGCTGTACGAAGCAGCGCGGCAGAGACGAGCGTAGCGCCGCCGTCCCGGTGGCTGTCGCGAGGGCATCTTGCCCTCGCATGCGAGGACGAGACGTCCCCGCCACAGCCCGGCGAGACGCCGGCGCTACGCTAATCCGCCGCCGTCAACGACCAGGGCGGCGCCCGTAATCCAACTCGACATCGGGCTCGCCAGAAATACAACTGCATTTGCGATGTCTTCCGGCGTGCCCACTCGCTCCAGCGGGCGGTTAGCGGCCTCCCGCATGAAGGTCTGTGCATCTTCGCCGAGCTGAGCGCATTCGCTACGCAGCATGGGCGTGTCGACGTCGCCGGGGCAGACGCAATTCACGCGGATGTTGTGCTTGCCGTGGTCGACGGCCATTGCCCGCGTCAGGTTCACCGCACCGCCTTTCGCGGCGCAGTAAGCAGCGGCACGGGGCCCTCCCTTGAGCGACCAACCTGAGCCGATGTTGATGATGCTGCCTCCTCCCGCGAGAACCATGTGTGGGATGACTTCGTGCGATAGGAGATAGATTCCTTTCAGCGTCACGTCGAGCGCGCGGTCCCACTCTTCCTCAGTGAGGTCGACCACGTCTTTGCGGATGGCGATGCCGGCGCAGTTGCAGAGAATGTCGATACGGCCCCACTTGCCGATCGCGGTCTCGACAACATATTGACAATCCGCGGCGCTGCGGACGTCGCATTTGGTGAAGAGCGCTTCCCCGCTCCGGCTCCGAATTTCCGCCGCGGTCTCTTCGCCCTTTCCCGCGTCGATGTCGAGCACCGAGACCAATGCCCCCAACTCAGCGAGGCGAATAGAAATGCCGCGCCCGATGCCGGAGGCGGCGCCGGTCACCAGGGCGACCTTGGATTTCAGCGAAACAAGTTTCACGGCTTGTTCCGCGATCTTGGTATCCCCCGCAGTCATGCGACAGCCTCAGTCGAAGCGTCCAGCGCCTTCTCCGCCGCTTCCAGCGTGCGCTCAACATCCTCATCCGTGTGGGCCAGCGTCACAATCGAATGCAGCGCAGCCGACGGTGAAGCGTACACTCCGAACTCAAACAGCGACAGCACAAATTTCTGAAAGGCGGCGCGGTCGACGTGCTGGCAGAACTCGCGATAGTCGCGGATTGCGGGCTGATCGGTGAACATCAGCTGAAACATCGGGCCGACATTCTGCACGACCGCCGCTACCCCCTTCTTTCGGAACACATATCTGTACCCCTCGCACAACCGCTCCGCAATCTGATAGGTATGGCGGAAGGCAGCGTTGTTGTCCCGAGTCAACACGCGCAGGTTAGCCCTGGCGGCGTACATGCCGATGCGCGATCCGTTGTGGGTGCCGTAGTGCAGAACGCCGCCCCACTGCAACGCGTCCATCACTTCGGCGCGGCCGCATAAGGCAGCGACCGGCAAGCCGCAGCCCAGGGCTTTGCCGAAGGTCACAAGGTCCGGAGACAGTTTGTAGTATTCCTGGCAGCCTCCGGGAGCGATGCGGAATCCGGTCACGGTTTCATCGAGGATGAAAAGTATCCCATTAGCCTTGGCGAGGTCCTGCAAGCCTTGCAGATATCCCTTCGCCGGAGGAATCACGCCCATGTTGGCCATGATGCCCTCCGTGATAATCGCAGCGATCTGGCCGGGATGATTTTCGACCGCACGCTTCAGCACCGGCAGATCATTCCAGGGGACGACGATCGTGTCGTCGAGCGCGCTTCGATTCAGGCCGGAACTGTCGGGAATTTTCACCGGGTCACTGCGCAGTCCCAGAGAACTCACCGGCATCACATTGGAACTGACCAGCAGGTCGTCGTGCCAGCCATGGTAGTGGCCCTCGAATTTGAGAATCTTGGGTCGGCCTGTGACGCCACGCGCCAAGCGGATTGCGGCCATGATCGCCTCGGTGCCGGTATTGGCGAAGCGCACGCGCTCGGCGTTGCGCACCATGAGTTGCAGCAACTCCGCCACTTCCAACTCGACCGGAGTTGCAGTGGCGAAGTGTGCTCCCGTTGCCGCGGCTCCAGTAATGGCTTCCACGATCTCGGGATGCGCGTGGCCCAGGGGCAGAGCGCCAAACGCCATCATCCAATCGATGTACTCGTTGCCATCCACGTCGTAGATACGCGATCCACGGCCGCGCTCCATGAAGATGGGGTATTTGCCGAAGTTCGCCGGGCCGCGCGAGGAGGAACTGCTGGCCTCGATCAGCGCGCCCACCGTGCGCTGGTAGAGTTGACGTGACTCTTCTGTGTTGAAGGCCAATCGGACCTCCGGCTCTCTGGCAGCGCCCGGCAGTGGCGGCGAGACGCCGCCACCCTTCGACTTGGCTCAGGGCAAGATAGCCGCCGAGACGGCGGCGCTACCTGATTCGACCTGCAATGGTACAGCAGAACGGCGCTTCATTACCGCCAGCCGAAGCTGAGTTCCCAAAGTAACCCACTCAAAATGTCTGCAATTTTCGGGTCGCTCGCCATTCTTACTCTGAGCGGCTGCTGCCGCCATGTATCCCCCAAGACTTTCAGCGTTTCACTAGAACTGTTCGAGTGAGGGTTGAACTATGAAAATGTCGATTCTCTCAGTGGTTTTGGACATCGGGGCGGTTGTCTTTCGACGATCGCCCCTGTGCCTGCTAGCTGTTTCGGCCTTGCTTCTGACTGCGGCCCAAGCCCAGGAAAAGCCCGCGGAATCTGCTCACGCGGCAGGATGGGTAGTAATCCCCGTCGAAGAATACCGAGTGTTGCGGGCGAAAGCCTACCCGGTGGAGCGCGATCCGGAGCCGCCGCCGCTCGACGCGACACTGACGCGAGTCGATTACGACCTGCATGTCACCGGCGAGCTGGCGGCCGGACGCGCCAACCTCACGGTTGATGTTTTGAAAGATGGCTGGGTGCGCGTACCGATGCCTGCAGGACTGTTGGTTCGCGAGGCGCGGCTCGACGGCAAGATGGTGTCGCTCGTGCCGGCTCCGCAGGGAAAGGGGGGTGGACATCTCTCCGCGCTCCTTTCGCATCCGGGGCGCTGGATTCTAGAGCTCGATGTCGACGTACCCGTCACAGCGTCCACCGGCGACGAGAGCATTTCCCTTCCCTCTACGGAATCGGGTGTGACGCGTGCGTCGGTCGAACTGCCACGGCAAGGAATTGATCTGCGAGTCGACGGAGGAATCCTCTCCGAGAAGTCGGAGACATCCGGCCAAACCAAGTGGCGCGCCTATGGTCGCGGCAACGAGGCACTCACCCTTACCTGGCGCAAAAAGACCGAGGATCACCACATCGAACTCCCATTACGGATGCGGGGATCGCTCACCCAGTTGACCGGCCTCGGCGAGGATTCGACCTCCGTCTACGCAGAAGCCAGTCTCGAGATCGTGCAGGGCGCCGCCCGCGAGGCGCGAATTCAGCTTCCGGAAAAAATCACGATCAATCAGGTGTCAGGCGCGATGGTAGCCGACTGGGAGATGAAGAACGGTGAGCTTGCGATCACGTTCCTCGAGCCGGTGGAACACGGCGCGCGATTTGTGATCAACGGCGAGGCTCGGCTGCCGCGTGATGGGATTATTGACATCCCTTTGCTGAGGCTTCTCCACACGGAGCGCGACAGTGGTGGAGTCGCGGTGGAAATCCTCGGAGCCGGCGAGATCAAGGACCAGAAGGCGCTGGGACTGGAAGACGCTGACGCCAGCGATCTTGGGGAAATGATCGCGAGCCGCCAGTCACCCGCCCTGGCGGCGTTCCGCGCACGCGCCGGTGATGCCGGCGCGACCCGCACTTTGAGCGTAAATGTAGCGCGCTACGACCAGCAGGCTGTGTTGATGGCCAACATCGAAGAGGCTCGCTACGACATTCTGATGAGCGCCGATGGAAAGGAACTGGTGCAGGCCCGATATGCCGTGCGCAACAACCAGCGGAACTTCGTCAAGATCGCGCTGCCGCCGGGGGCGTCGGTATGGAGCGCGTCGTTGGGCGGAAGGCCGGCTCGTCCCGGTCAGTCACCCGATGGAAGCCTGCTTCTGCCACTCGAGAAATCCCGTGGCGGTGAGGATGCGCCTGCGTTCGTGGTCGAACTGATGTATGTCACGAAGGCATCGGCGTGGCAGGACAAGGGGAAGCAGACCGTGACGCTACCGGCGTTGGATCTTCCGATTTCGCGCACTGGCGTGCTGTTCTATTACCCGCCGATGTTCCGAGTGGCAGCGGAGCCTGGGACGTTCCGCACGCAGGAGTATCAGGGCCCGATTTCGGCCGCGCTCTCGACGGACGCTAGCGGGACTGTGGCTGGGTTTTCTGCGGGGGGCGCGGTTGGAGGCACAGTGGTAATGAACGGGCCGCCGCCAACCGCCTCTCCGCAACAGTCCGACCGCCTGGAACAGTTCTCGAAGCTGCAGAGCAATGACGACAAAGAAAAGAAAGACGCCACCCAGGCGCTGCTCGACAGTTTCAAGTCGAAGTCGATGGCAGGCAGAGTGACCGGAATTGTGCCAGTCAACATCGATTTCCCAGCGTTTGGTCCATCGATCTACCTGGTTTCCGAACTCACAAGTGAGAACCAATCCCCAGCAGCAGAACTCAGCTTCCAGCGCGACAAAAAGGGAGGAACGCGATGAAGAGCAGATTCGTTACGTCAATGTTGGTCGGATGTGTTTGTGTGATGTCCGTGTGCTGGGCGCAGGACAAATCCGCACTGCCCCTGCCCGATCCTGGCAACGTTACGCTTACGCTGGATGAATACAACAAGCTGGTTGAACGTGCCGCAAAGCCACCAAAGCAGGCAGACACAGCGCCGCTTCCCTACTCCATCAAGCATGCCGATCTGAAACTGCGGGTTGAGAACAACGGTGTGATGGGATCAGTGGACCTTGAGGGAGAAGTCTTCCACAAGGGTATCAGCAAGGTGCCGCTCACCAGCGGAATGACGATCCTCGACGCTCGCCAGAACGGAAAGGGCATTCCGTTGATTCAAGAGAATGGCGCGCACGTGGCACTCCTGCCCACAGGGGATTTTTCGATCTCGCTCGATACCGGTCTGCCCGTAAAGATCGACGCCGGGCGCGCTTCGTTCACCGTGCCAGCTCCGCTGGCTGGCAGCGTGCAGTTGAGCCTGCTGATTCCGGGCGAGCATACACTGGCCAATATCAACCCGGGAGTCATCACCAGCCGCAAGTCGGAAAACGGGCACACCGCGATTGAAGCAACCTTGGTCCCCGGACAACCGGCAAACATCTGGTGGGCAACCCGCGAAGTTGTCGCACCGGCCGCGCCTCGTGAAGTGCGCTTTCTCGCAGACTCGAAGACGCTCGTTTCCGTGAGTGAAGCGGAAATGCGAATCGCTGTTCTGGCGGATATCACCATGGTGCAGGGAGAAATCTCCTCATTCCGCGTTCAGATTCCTGAAGGCTTCGAAGTCACGGGTGTAACCGGACCGACTCTGGATTCCGCGGAAACCCAGCCGAAAGTCGTCAACGTACGCCCGGCAGGCACAAGTGAACCGGCTCATCCTTATATCGTCCTGACCGTGAGCAACCCCAGCCTGCGGAATCATCAGTTCCTGATCTCGATGGAGCGCCCGATCAACGACACAAAGGCGGACGCGCCCTTCGTCAGTTTCATAGGAGCGCAACGGGAAACCGGTGAAGTGCTCGTGGAGGGCGCTGGCACGATGGAAATTACCGCGACCGAAGGCGGCGGCCTGAAACGTATGGACGTGAAGGAAGCCAACCCGTATCTGCGGTCCCTGGCGCACTTCCCGCCGCAGGCCGCGTTCCGCTATCACCGCCAGCCGAGCGAACCACCAACGCTGGCATTGAACTGGGTACGTTTCCCGGACGGAAGCGTGCTCGCTGCCGTGGCCGAGAGCGCCGAGGTCACCACGATGGTCACTTCGGAAGGGAAGTCGCTGACAGAGGTGAAATTGACCCTGAAGAACCAGGCACAACCGTTCCTGAAAGTGTCGCTGCCGGCCGGAGCAACGATCCTCTCCGCTGAAGTCGCTGGAGAGCGCGTTAAACCCGTGCAGGGTGCGGACGGCAATCGAGTACCGCTGTTGCGACCGGGATTCCGTCCAAACGGTTCCTATACGGTGTCGTTCGTATTCATGCACTCCGGAACTCCATTCGCGAAAAAAGGCGGCGCTGACCTGAGTCTTCCGAGCATGGATATTCCCATCAGCCTGCTGAACTGGGAGGTGTTTCTGCCGGAGCGGTACAAGGTGAAGGACTTTGGGGGTGACGTGATAGCCGCCAATCGAGTGCCTGAACCCCTGCGCGAAGAACCCGTGACGCGCGGCCAGTTCCCCCGCGACCAACGGGCCTACGGCAGCTCGAACTATACGACCGCGCAAATACAGTCTCCGGCGGGACAGATGGGCGGATATGTGACTGATCAGACCGGAGCAGTCGTTTCCAATGCGCAGGTCACGATCACGTCCTCCGACAACGGAATGAGCCGCAGCACGGTAACGGACTCTACTGGACACTGGACAGTCATGGGCCTGCCTTCCGGAAACTACAGGCTCAAGCTGGACAGCCGAGGCTTCAAGACCAGCGTGAGCAACATGCGGTACGACTCTGGCCAGCCTTCGATGTTTGGAGGTGTTCTGAGTGTTGGTGCAGCGGCGGAGACCGTCGAGGTTACCGCGGAAGCCCCAATGATCACCACGTCAGAGAGCGCCCTGAGCTCTCTGCCACTCGCGGGGAGAAACTACAGCAGAGTAGCGCCAATGGCTCCGGGGGCTGTCAGCCTGAATGCTTCTGCCAACGTAATGAATCTGCAAAAGAGAGTCGCCGGCGTTCTGCCGGTGGCGATCGATGTCCCCCGGGCGGGCACCTCGTTCAGTTTCGTCCGGCCCCTTGTCCTGGATGAAGAGACCAAGGTTACCTTCAGCTACAAGAGCAGGTAAAAGGACCGATGCAGGACTGCACCTGCGATTCAACGTAACTAGCCACGAATGGCTCGCTGTTGGCATAGAATGTGGGTCGCAGGTTAGCAGCAAATGAGTAAACCCGACACATGGAAATTGTGGGAAGGACGCGTGGTCGAAGGCAAGTTTCCGCTTCGCCAATGGCTTGGCGGCTCCGACCACAGCGCAGTCTTTCTGACCGAATCCGCAGACCAGCCGTCGCAAAGAGCAGCTATCAAGTTGATCCGAGTGGAGGAGGGCAAGGCCGAGCCACAACTCTCGCGACTACAGGCTACTAGAACGCTTTCTCATCCTCACCTGATTCGCACGTTCGAGTATGGCCTTTGCCGGATGGACGGCTCACCATTTCTCTATGTGCTGATGGAGTGCGCCGACGACAATCTTTCCCAGATTCTTCCAGAACGGCCATTGGCGCCTTCAGAAGTGTCCGATTTGCTGCCTCCGGTTCTCGACGCTCTTTCCTATCTGCACGAGAATGGATTTGTTCACGGCCGCGTTAAGCCGTCGAACGTGCTTGCCGCTGGAAATCAACTCAAGCTGTCCACGGATCAGGTTGCCCCTGTGGCACAGCAGGATGGGCTGCGCAGACGCCGGGATGTTTATGACTCCCCCGAGACAGCCGCCGGAATTGTTTCGCCTGCGGGCGACATTTGGTCCGTGGGCGTGACGCTGCTCGCAGCCTTGACTCAGAGTGTGACTGCCGCCGAACAGGCTTCACCGACGAACCGCGACTTGCCCGAGACTATCCCGGACCCGTTTCGTGGGATCGTGCGGGAATGCCTGCAGCTCGATCCGAACCGTCGATGCTCGCTGAAGGAAATTCAGGCGCGCATGCAACCGGACGCACGTTCTGTGCCTGCTCCTCCCGAACCGGCACAAATCCCCGCTGGTTCCTCAACCCGCCAGCCGATGCTTGCGGTAGCAGTCGTGATCATCGTTGTGCTGGGTGTCCTACTGGGATTGTTGTATTCCCGCTCGAGCAAACCTCCAGTGCAAACGACCGCCGCAACGAAAGCGCCGGTATCCGAATCCGCGCCTGCCCCGGCAACGGCTGCTCCTAAGCTGGCGGAACCTGCGGCAAAGCCTCGAGCATCAGGGGGCGAGGTTGTACACCAGGTGATCCCTGACGTTCCCCGCAGTGCGCAGAACACCATCAGAGGCACCGTCAAGGTCGTCGTGCGAGTACAAGTGGATCCTTCCGGAAAAGTTACCGCCGCGACGTTGAAGTCGCCCGGCCCCAGCCGATACTTTGCGAATCAAGCCCTCAAAGCGGCCGAGAGATGGGAGTTCTCTGCCCCGGAACTTGGCGGACAGCCAACCGTCAGCACGTGGCTGCTTCAGTTCCGATTCAAACGAAAGTCGATCCAGGCTTCGCCGCAACGCGTGAAGGGCTAGTTCTTTCCTGCCTGTCGCAGCTTCCATAGCATCTGCCGCACCATGCCCAGCAAGACTTTCGCGTCCATGGCTTGCAGGTTGAACCGCAGCATGAGACGGCGCACTTTCTTTTCGCTCACCGCATCGTTGCCCGGCTTGACGTATCCGCTGATTTTCAGGGCCTCGTATAGCCCTTGCGTGATCTTCTCGATTTCGCCTGATGCCGCCGGTTCGGCTTCTTGGGGACTCACTTCGTCGGCAACCCTGGGCGAGAGTCCGAAAAGACATACGGCAACCGCCTGGCCCAGATTCATGGATATGTGGTGTTCATGCGTCGGAATATTCAGCAGCCAATGGCAATGTGTGAAATCTTCGTTGGTCAATCCGATTTTCTCGGAGCCGAACAAAAGAGCGACCCGGCCCGATTTCAACGCAGTGCGAATGGCGCTGCCCGACTGGTCATTGAGACGGCGCAGCGGATGCTGTAAATCCCGGTTTCGTACTGCTGTTGTTCCGACCACCAGTGAACAGTCCGCCACAGCCTCGGCCACAGAATTGAACTCCTGGGCGTTCTTGAGCAAGCCAGAGGCTCCCACGGCAGAGCGCGCCTCGCGAAAAGCAACGGCATATGGATTGACCAGACGAAGCTGCCGGGCTCCGAAGTTGCTCATGGCGCGTGCAGCCGCGCCAATATTGAGTGGATTACGCGGGCGAACCAGTACGACCACCAATTGCTCTAGTTCTAAAATTCCGGCAGGCAAGCCGTCATTCTACGACAAGGTAACTTCAGAAGGCGCTTGCACCAAAGGCAGCGCCGAAACGAACTGGGGAAAGCCCCTTGCACGCCTCTCGCCGTACTGGTTTTGACACGGTTTTGAACTTGTAAAAAGAATGTCAAAAACAGCAGCGTTACAACAGGACCATCGTCAAATCATTGTAAGCTTCAAAAAGTCGTGGCTCTTCCGGAGGGCACAAGGTTGTCCGGAAGTTTCCCCGCACAGATTGGACGGTTTTCTATGGGGAATCTCGCAACACCATTCAGTGTCGGTAGAACCGTGGCTCCAGTTCCTGCATCCAAGTCGAACGGGCGCATTCTGGTGGTCGAGGATGATCCCGCTGTTCAGAAGGCGCTCCGCCGGCTCTTCGAAACCGAGGGCTATACGGTGGAGACCCAATCGGATGGGAAGTCGGCAATGGACAGCTTCCATACGTCGCCGCCGAGCGCCGTGGTCTTGGACCTGCGTCTGCCCAAGCTCTCCGGCCGGGACGTCTGCAAGGAAATCAAGGCGATTTCGCCGGCGTTGCCCATTGTCGTCCTGAGCGCGGCCAGCGATGTTTCTGACAAAGTCCTGCTGCTCGAACTGGGGGCCGATGACTACGTCACCAAGCCCTTCAGTCCTCGAGAACTGCTGGCCCGGGTCCGTGCGGCCTTGCGCCACACCACTCGCGTGCCCGAGGCGCAGGTTGTCAGCTTTGACGACATTACGGCCGACTTCAAGAAGATGGAAGTGAAGCGCGAGGGGAAGCCGGTAGTGTTGACGGCTCAGGAATTCAAGACATTTCAGTTCCTGGTGCACAATGCCGAGCGGGTCATCAGCCGCGACGAATTGTTGAATGAGGTCTGGGGATACCAGAATTATCCTTCCACTCGGACCGTTGACAATCACATTTTGAAACTACGTCAGAAACTGGAGAAAGATCCATCGAGCCCGGTCCATTTCCGCACGGTACATGGAATGGGATATAAGTTCGTCCGTTGATCCCGTGAATCCGCCTTCCGAACCCGCATTCCATCCTTCTACCCACGCTTCGAGTCCCGCGGGCGAGGCACTTTTGCCTCGCGTACGGCTCCGCACGCGATTCCTGATATCCATGCTGGTGATCACAGCGGGGCTGACCACGACCAGCTTCCTGCTGGTGCAGCGAAGCGTGCAGACGCATGTCCGGCAGAGTATCGCCATCAGCCTTCGGGATTCTGTCTCGGCGTTTCAGGATTTTCGCCACGAACGCGAGACCATGCTGACCAACGATGTCGCTCTCATGGCGGCTCTGCCCATCACGCGCTCGATCATGAGCAATTCCGATTCGCTCACCATCCAAGATGCGTCGCGCGACGTTTGGCGCATTGCCAACTCCGATCTATTCGTGCTGGTGAATGAGAGCGGCAAGGTCGTTGCCCTGCACACCAACACTCCCGGATTCACGCGGGACGCCGCGGAGAAATATTTCCAGCAGTCGTTAGAGGAAGACCGCGGAGAAAGCAGCCACTGGTGGCTCGGTGAGCATCACCTGTATCAGACATTCATCCAGCCCATTTATCGAGGCTCGCGCACCGAAGGAACGCTGCTGGGATTCCTGGTGATCGGCTACGAAATCAACGGCCGGCTAGCCGCCGAGGTAGGCAAGGTCGCGGGCAGCCAGGTCGCTTTTTCCTGCGGAGATGAAGTCATCGCCACTACGCTGCCGCCTGCGCAGGTGCAAGGTGGAAACCTCAGGGCATTGATCACGGGTTCGCCTCAGGAAGCGCCGCACGATGTGGAGATCGGCAACGAACGCTTCCTGGCGACTTCGCTGGATTTGTCCGGCTCCCGAACCACGGTGGTTCGCCTCAGCGTCCTCGAATCTTACGATCAGGCAACAAAATTTCTGGACCAACTGAATCGCTACCTCCTGCTCCTCGGCTTGGCAGCAGTTCTGGTGGGAAGCGGACTGGTGTTCTTTATCTCACACACATTTACCAGGCCATTAGGCAGCTTGGTCGCGGGAGTTCGGGCTCTGGAAGGCGGCGACTTCCACCATCCGTTGGATCAGCGTGGAGGAGATGAGGTCGCCGAACTGACCCGCGCCTTCGAGCGCATGCGTAGCAGCCTGCTGAAAAGTCAGCGGGACTTGCTGGAATCGGAGCAATTGGCGACGATCGGCCGCATGGCGAGTTCGATTTCGCATGACCTGCGTCACTCGCTGGCTGCTATCGTGGCCAACTCTGAGTTTTTGGTTGATAGCCACCTGACGCCGGTGCAGCGGGAGGAACTCTATCAGGAAGTGCGGACGGGCGTGAACCTCATGACCGACTTGATCGACTCTCTGCTCGAGTTCGCGCGCACCCGTGAATCGTTGACTCCCGTTTTCGGAAACATTTCAGAAACCCTACAGCGGGCGGTCCAGGCAGTCCGTCTCCATCCCCGCCACCATGCGCGATCCATCGATGTGCTCTGCGGGCCTAATGTTTCAGGATGGTTTGACCAGCGCAAGCTGGAACGCGCTTTGTACAATCTGCTTCTCAACGCCTGTGAAGCGGCCCCGCCCGTCGGAGGCAAGGTCGAAGTCACGGCCGGAGAAGTCTCCGGCGCAATCACAGTCGCGGTGGCGGACAACGGGCCGGGCATCGCTGATTCCATCCGAGAGAAGCTCTTCCATCCCTTCGTGAGCTATGGGAAAGAGAACGGTACGGGTTTAGGCCTGGCGGTGGTCCAGAAGATTGTCCAGGATCATGGCGGCGAAATCTTCGTGGATCGCACGGCCGAAGGCAAAACGGTTTTTCGAATCGTGCTTCGCGGCCGCGGTCAGGACGCAGCCCGCAGTTCGCGCGATCTCGCTATAGCAACGGTTGTCCCCGCCCAGCGCGAGAATGCCAGTCAAGATTCGGTTTCGCATCCGGGAGTGTAAGGCGATCCCTTTTCGTTGAAGGCTTCCGGCTTCCGGATGAGTGCAGGAGGACGGTGTGAAGAGCCCTAGAACCTTTACGCTTCGCGAGGCCGCATTGGCGGTCGCCGCTGTGGTTTTATTTCACTCGCATAGCACGGCCCAGGAAGCACCGGCGACGGCGTCTACAAGCTCGGGTGACGCGGCAGTCCACCAGTTACAGGAGCAGGTCCGCCAGCTCCAGGCGATGGTCGAAGACATGCGCGCCGAAAATGCACAATCCCGGGTCGAGATGCGCCAGTTGCGCCAGGATTTGCAAGCTACCCGCGCTTTGTTGGAGCAGCCCGCTCCCGGTCAAGGCGCTGAGATGGCGTCCCAGCCTGTCGCGGGAAATGCGGTATCCAGGACTTCCGCAACAGCCGAAAACGGAACGCCGCTCGAGGCGCGGGTACAGAAGGTGGAAGAATCCACTTCTCTGGTCGGCTCGAAGGTCGATGAACAATATCAGACGAAAGTCGAGACCGCGTCCAAGTATCGCGCCCGTTTGCACGGCATCGTGCTGATGAATGCATTCCGCAACGTGGGTGGTTCCGACAATCTGGACTTCCCCAACTACGCGCTACCGACACCTGAGCTCGTTCCACAGGCAACAGTCGGGGCAACCCTGCGTCAGTCGGAGATCGGTCTGGAGATCTTCGGCCCCAATGTCGGAGAGGCTAAAACCTCGGCAGACGTGCAGTTTGATTTTGCCGGAGGATTCCCGGCAACCGGAAACGGCGCGAACTTTGGCATCGTCCGGCTGCAAACCGCGAGTTTGCGGCTCGACTGGGATCACACTTCAGTCGTCGCAGGGCAAGATTCTCTGTTCATTTCTCCACTCTCACCGACTTCGTTTGCATCGTTGGCTACGCCCACCTTTGCTTTTGCTGGAAATCTATGGGGTTGGACGCCCCAACTTCGCGTGGAACGCCGCTTCTCGGTGTCCGATCAGCAGACGATTACGATGCAGGCGGGAGTTCTCGATAACCTCGATTGGGAGATCAATTACGGTTCCTTTGAACGTACCGCCCAAGCCGGGGAGCTGTCGGGACAACCCGCATACGCGTTCCGAACGGCGTGGTCGCGCCCGATGCAACACCACCCTCTAACCTTCGGTGTCGCCGGATACTACGGTCGGCAGAATTGGACGTGGGGCAGGTTCGTCGATGCCTGGGCCGGCATGGCGGATTGGCAGGTGCCCATCCTTCCTCATCTTCAGGTATCGGGTGAGTTTTATCGAGGGCGTGGGATCGGCGGCCTAGGAGGTGGCATTGGGACATCCGTCGTATTCGGTGGCAGCCCCTCTGTGCCGTATAGCCCGCTCCGCGGTGTCGACACAGCGGGAGGATGGACACAACTCAAGTTTCAGCTGACTCCGAAGCTCGAACTGAATGGTGCGGTTTCAGAAGATGACGCGTTTACAAGCAATATCCGCGGATTTGCCACCGACCAGAACAATTCCGGCTTGATCTTGGGAAGGAACCGTGGAGCGCTCGGCAACCTGGTCTTCCGGCCTCGCTCTGACCTCATTTTGTCGGCGGAGCTCAGACGTCTTCGGACCTTTCCCGTCTATAGCACCAGCAGTTCCACTAACCAAGTCAACCTTTCATTCGGGATACTGTTTTGAAGCTACGATCGATCCATTTCGCCGCACCACTTAGTTCCCTGCTCCTGCTGATCGGCGGCGTAGAGGGTCAAGAGTCTTTGCGTGCACACCTGGAACTCACGAAGGCCGGACACCGATTGAAAGACCCGTCCAAGGCGGTTATCTGGCTGACTCCGGTGGGTGCCGAAGTACTGCCGCCACCACAGACACGAATCCCTCAACTGGTTCAGAAGAACAAAAGCTTCCAGCCTTCACTCCTGGTGATACCCGCGGGCGGTAAGGTGGAATTTCCGAACCATGATCCGTTCTTCCACAATGTGTTCTCCCTGTTTGAGGGCAAGCGCTTCGACCTCGGACTGTATGAGAGCGGAACCACGCGCTTCGTTCAATTCGACAAACCGGGAATCTCGTTTATCTTTTGCAACATTCATGCGGAGATGAGCGCCGTCGTGATCGCCGTGGCCACGCCTTATTACGCGATCTCCGACACACACGGTGAGGTGACCATCCCTGACGTCCCTCCGGGGCGTTATCAGCTGCAGATATTTCATTCGGCGGTTGCGCCCGATGCGCTCCGGGCGATGACCCGAGAGATCACCGTTGCTCCGGGACAAACGAGTCTAGGTAGTTACACGCTGACTGAATCGGACGTCGCGGTTGCGCACAAGAACAAATATGGACGCGATTACGACAGACCCGAACCGGACAGCCCTGCTTATGCAAGGCCGTAAGGAAACAACGTTTCAAAGTTTCAACGCTTTGGAAGTGAGGCAAGCTTCCCCTCACTTCGCGACTTGAAATTCGGTTGCAGAGAAAAGGCGTGCCGTTTAGCACGCCTTTCTCGCCTCTATCGTTCCCTTCGTTTTACGTCAACTTGCTATCGCACGTCTAGTGGTGACCGGAATGCCCGCCACCGCCAGAGTGACCGCTACCTCCGCCGCTCGAGTGACCTCCGCCACCTCCGCCACCGAAGTGGCCTCCCCCGCCGCTCGGCGCGTGACCGCCGCCGCTTGGTGCTGGCCGGGAGCCACCGCCGCCATAACTCGGCCGCGAGTAGCTCGGCGCTCCGCGGGATCCACCGTAGCTGGGCGCGCTATAACCTCGCGGATATCCGCCTCCCCCATACGACGGACCACGTACGATCGGCTGATGCATATCCAGCTGCGGGCGTGACGATCCTCGACCGTAGCCATCTGAGTAGCCGTGCTGTCCGCTCGAACTGGGAGCCGTCCGATTCCAATAGCCGCCACCGCTGCTGCTCGTTCCCCCACGAGACACTTCACTTCGCGATGGAGGAGTAAACGGACGGAAGCCGCCACGATTCTCAGCGGGAGCTGCCTGGCTTGTGCCACGCAGCGGCTCCGGTCGCGACGCGCTGCTATTGCTGCCAACCGGGCGGTTGTTTCCGCTGGGTGGCGTAAAAGGACGGAAGCCGCCCCGATTCGCCGTCTGCGCGCTTTGGTTCGGCGTGTTCCGGCTGCCAAAGCTACCCGCCTCCCGATTCGTGATTCCCGCACTTGGCCTCTGCGCGGTTCCAACCGCGCTCGGGCCACGTCCGGTGAATTCACCGTTCGAGCGTCCGCCCGCCGGAACCGCACCAACATGGCTCTGCTGCATCGTCTGCCGCAGGCTCGCGGTCTGTTGCTGGAACGACGCCGGTCGCGCAATGTTGTTATGCGACCCGAAGAAGTGCTGGGCGCCGCCGTCGCGAATCGTCGCCGGTGATGCCGCACGTCCGCTTGCCGACAAGCTTGCCCGCGACGGAACCACCGGCAGGTTGCCCGCCATCATCCGGGCTCCGCGCAGCTGTTCGGGCCGGGCTGCAACCGCGCTAACCCTTCCCGCTCCAAAGTGGCCGGCATTGACCGTCGACATCGCGCGGCCAACGTGCACGTCGTGCAGATTCGCGAGGTTCGAGAACCGCATGCCGTTGTGCAGCGGCCGGAACCCGCCGTAGCGACCTCCACCCCATCCACCCCGGCCTACCCAGCCAAAGCGGCCGCGATATCCGCCCCACCACGGATGGAACCAGTCGCACGGACCAAGAG
>Ga0209698_10000559_pt1 | contig 42583 bp, 29 predicted proteins | sample LitLauG_LLR_2012_FD_187203 | JGI IMG/M metagenome (GOLD analysis project Ga0209698, IMG submission 187203) | Freshwater sediment microbial communities from Pennsylvania, USA - Little Laurel Run_MetaG_LLR_2012 (SPAdes) (version 2) | ecosystem: Environmental > Aquatic > Freshwater > Creek >... | reverse complement strand
AAGGTTTGGCAACTGCGATTCCTTTGGCACGACAAGCGCTCGCGGCTGACCCTGGGTGCATTCCCCGCCCTTTCCCAAAGTGTCGCCCGTGATCGGGCACGGGACGCGCGCAAGCTGATCGATCTAGGCATTGATCCGCGTCGCGCGGGTCTTCGTCGCAATCGCGCACAGGTTCTGCCGAAAGATTGCCCGCTCGAACACGGAACCGTGGCTTGGCTCGCAGCCGAGTTCATGGAAAGATTCATCCGCCCGCACCGCAAGCACCCCGAGGACGTGCAGCGCGTCCTTGAAGTCGAGATACTGTCGCGCTGGAGCACCCGCGATGTGCGGACGATCAAGCCACGGGATGTGCTTGAACTGCTTGACGGGATAGTAGAACGCGGCTCCCCGATAATGGCCAATCGCGTTGCGTCCACCCTGACGCAGATGTTCAAATTTGCGCTCCACCGATCGGTCATCGATGCGTCGCCCGTGCAGCTGTTGTACCGTCCGGGTGGCCCGGAGCGTGCAAGAGAACGCGTCCTTGGCGACAACGAGGTCGGCCCTCTCCTGCGCAATTTGGATTCGGTGCTCAAGCGTGCACCGCACACGGCTGCGATGGTACGGATATGCCTGTTTACGGCGTGCCGGCGTGGCGAGCTGGCCGGAGCCAGGTGGGAAGATCTTGACTTGGAAGGCGATGGGCCAACCTGGCGCATTCCCCCGGAAAACTCCAAGACCGGCGCCGAGTGCATCAATGCGCTCGTACCGCAAGCGGTCAAGGTATTTAAACGGCTAAAAGTGAAGGCGGGTCGATCCCCATGGGTTCTGCCGGCGGAGTCGGGTGATGGGCCCATCGAACCCAAGCTCCTTACACGCTCGATTGCGCGCCATCAGCGCGCGTTTGCAAGGCTTGGCCTCACTGGTTTCACGATACATGACCTGCGCCGTACCGTGCGCACCGGCTTGGCACGCCTGCGAGTTCCGCCCCACATCGCTGAAGCGGTCCTGAACCATCGTGCACCTGGCATCGTCGCCGTCTACGACCGCCACTCCTACATCGACGAAAAGCGAGACGCCCTGACCAAATGGGCGGCGCACCTGGGAAAGATCGAAGCGCCAAGTGACGCTGTGGGATGAGCAGCGGACATGGAACCGCAACACCGAAAGCGACCGTGTCGCGCCCATCAAAATTGGGGGGATTACCTTCCCACCTATCGGAAGTGTCCGTTGCCATGGGGGAAACCCATAAATGGAATTTCTGCCGCGCAGCGGCAACTGTTTAGCGACTAGCAATGCGCCTTTGGCGCCCGGGCTGTGCTTTGCTTGCGCGGTTCTCAATAAGGTCGGCGAAAAGCGCGTTCCAGCGTGGGAGTTGCCGGCGCTTGAGGCTGTATTGACTGATCGCCGTGCGCCGAGCCGCGTTCCGCAATGATTGCATTCGATCGGGATGTTCCAGAACCTCTTCGATATGCGCCATCAGCGCACGAGGCGAAAAAAAATCCACCAAGAGTCCGTTCTTACCGTCCCGCAACACCTCCAGAACGGGGGCCGTAGACGATGCCACGACAAGGCAGCCGCAGGCCATCGCTTCGATGAAAGACCACGAAAGAACGAACGGATATGTTAGGTACACATGTACCGAAGATACCTTCAGAACGTTAAGGTAAGTGTCGTACTCGACCTGCCCGAGGAAGTGCACGCGCTGGGGATCAAGGGCGCTTCCTAGCTCGTCCAGCATTACCTTGCGGAACGTCGATCCTGGAGGTGCGGGTGCTCCATAGCTGATGCCGTCGCCACCTACAATTAGCACGTGCAGCCGCTTTCGACGTCGCATTAGCTCTGGGAGTGACCGCATAAAAATATGGAAACCCCGATAAGGCTCTAAGTTCCGTGCCACGTACGTGACTACCTCATCTCGGACCGTGAGGCTGTGGTTTGATCCGGGAATTTGGAATGTCGCTTCGGGGTTCGGGCAAGCTAGGTCAGTATCCACCCCCTCGTGCAGTACCGTAATCCGCGCCCTCATGCTCTCTGGAAACAGACTGTGCTGCCAGCGTGTGGCCGCGTGCCCCCAGTCGGCGGCCTCGTAGGCCAGAAGCGTAGTGGCGTTCCTCGCCAGCAGCCAGGACGGATTGTGGAAGATCGAGGTGAACTCGGGGTCGAATCCAATGTCTGCCCCATGCGGTCGGTAGAAGAACTCGAAATTTGCCAGCAACGGCACATCGGGGAAAATTTCCTTCACAAAGAGAGTCTCGCCCCAACCACTGTGCCCGACGATGAGATCCGGCCGGATGCCCTGGCGCTTAAGCTTCCGACATTCCTCCGCCACCACGGAACCGGTACGGATGGCCCGGTCAAATTCAACGGAATACGGATGGCAATTGACTGTGCCGTTTTGGCCCACGCAATAGGTGATTTTGTTAACCCCGCGCATCCAGTTCCCATTAGGCTGGGTGAAGAAATAAACGGAGTTCTCTGGCTGATCTGCCAGAAAGCGAACCACGTGGCGATACTGGCCCGGGAAATTTTGGTGGATGAACAGATAAACCGGCATCAGCTTTAGCTAGACTTCCGCGCACGTTTACGAGGATCGCTCCCGCTTGCGGGTTGGCGGCGTTTTCCCGAACCCCGCGCACTTGGTGCCGCCGTTACGGCGCCAACTTTGACACGTTGGGCGCGCGGCGTCGGTTCGCCCGCGGTTTGCGCCTGCGCTCCGCGATCCACCGTATTCGAAGCCTGCCCACCAGCAGTCGCCGCTTCGCGAGCCATGATACGAACTTGAATACCCTCAAGAGGGTCGCCCGCAACCGACGAGCGGCACGGCGCGCCATTGTGGAATGGCCCGGCGATGGCGCCGGATTGGAAATATCCACTGCATTCGCAGTCGTACGCTGCCGTTCGCGCACCGGGCCTTAGTCGCACGGCGAACCCGATCAGCGGTACGGCCATGCCCCGAGTTCCGCAAACCTGATCGTTGCTGATCCAGGGCGTCTCGAAGCCCTGCGCAGTCAAACCCTTGTACTCGATGTCCTGAGCATCTAAGCCTTCAAGAGGCTGAATCGAAAAGGACTCAATCCACTTTCCTGCCCCAACCCGCCCCGCCCAGGACGCGCCAGTAAATTTTCGGTCTCCCCGTTCCCGTATATGAGCGCTGATCTGGAGGGGTACCTCGCCTGCTTTCGTCTGTTCACCAGCCGCCGGCTGGGAGGTTGCGCTTGTGACCTGGGAATGCTGGGCCCTGAGCTCAACTTGCCGATTTTCGCCATCAACCCGGCCTTCCAGTCGTTCGATCTTGATTGAAAGGGTCTCCCCGCCGGGCGCCCTAATCGAGTTCACGACCAGTGTTGTTCCGGCACCCGTCACTTTGACAACTAGCATGTCGCCTTTTGCGAAAAGCCAGCATCCGTTGATGCCGGGGCCCGAGACGAACTCGACATGCTCGGACCGCACACCGGGGCCCAGGCCAACGTGTATGGCCGGGAGAGCAAAGTTACCTGCGCCTGCGACCACGCTCGGCGAGGCAGCGCTGACCGAGAATAAATACAAACCTACTGGCAATGGCAATACTTGAACGGAGGCGCTCAGCCCTTCTACCGTCCTTTTATCATTGTGTTGGCTTTGAGTGTTGATCATGTTGCAAGGCTCCCCCGATGCGACACGTAGAATTCGGTCGTTGATTTGTCGTGCGTTACAGTCCAACGCTAGCAGAATTCCCCAGCCGAACGCACGCAAACGTTCGGCAATAGCGCCAAGATCGAAGGCAACCACCGCGAGCCGGGCACGGACCGCGTGGTCCAAAGCGAAGCACCACGTCTCCGGCCAGACCGAAGGGAAGAAGGCTAGCTGCGGCTGCTCGCGACGCAAAAGTTCCCCAACCTCCCCCTCGCTGTAGCGGCCGGTAACGAAGACCCTGCCTGTTTTAAACAAGAGTTCATCATCTTTCGTATACCCGATGACCACAAATTCCAACGGCAGCCTTCGATAGGCTGCGTCGCGCGCACACTCGAGTAGCACGCGGTAGCCTTTGTGCTCTGAAATTGCGCCGATAAGCGCGACGCGTACCGTTGTGTTAGGTTTGCCTACGAGCTGACGCGGGGGTTCGACCAGCGGCGGCCCGTACCCCTTGATGGTCAGCCTCAGACCCGGGAAATGCCGACCGTATCGCGCCGCAACATCGACAGAAGGCGCAACGACCGCCCTGGCCGCCTCCAGCCACAAGCCGCTACGGCGCCGCAATGCCGCAACCGAAAGCGCTTCTCCAAGCTTTGATCCATTACTGCGTGTGCAGGCTTCGCAAGCCGAAATGTCTGGCTCCCCACAGTATCGGCCACTACCGTCGACCAGGGTAACCTGCGGACACATCCACGCATAATCATGCAAATACACGTCGTAGGGTCGACTCAGATTTTGTGCGTCCTCGACAATCTGTGGATTCATTCCAAGAAAGTGCTGAATCTCAACGTGATCAATTTTCAGCCGCCCAAGGAGATCACGCAGTACCGGAGCCTCCGCTGGTATCGCGTACTTTAGGTTGGGCGCTGAAATTGCGTCGGTCCACAGTTGAACGCGATCGTACGTCTCGGGTTCAGCCAACTTAAGCACGAGGGGAGAGTTCCCACTGGCCCGGATTTCCTTGCAGCGCTGGGCAACGAAGCTGTCGACGCCGCCCGTTGATACGGATGCAACAACCAGCACGAATCCACCGCCCACCGAGCAAAGCCTGCGCTCATCCAAAAAGCGCCGCGTAGTTGCCGCCGGGTCCGTTTTGAGAAAAGCGAAACGCATTTCCTCGAAATCGGGATGGCGCAATTTTAGCAAGCGCGAATCCCGCTCGAACAACGCCGTATCCGGCTTGCTTTCCGAGTTGGCTTCGGGCTGGCATACAAATACATTGGCCGCAAGTCGGTGAGACCACCCACCCGCCTGTGCGCGCAGGCAAAGATCGATCAATCCGACGCGAACGCTTTTAAACACCGTGTGATCCAGGCCACCAACTTCCCGCAGACAGTCCCGACGTACATACAGGCAGCTACCAGAACCAAACGGTATCTCGGGTGCCGTCCCGGAATTGGCTGCCGCCGCCATCGCATCCCAACTTGCCGCGTCATTAACCGCTTCCCGAACTTGTTTGGCGCACGGATATGCGGCGACGGTGCTCTCGTTGCAGAAAGGAGTAGCTGTGCCCACGTCCTCGTTGCTATATGCCACAACTCTTAGTCGGTGCAACCAGTTACCAAAGACCTTTGAATGGGGTTCGAGCAGCACGACATCTTGGTTCGGTTGCAGCGCGATCGCCCGGTTCATTGCGGCGGAAAGGTTCTCTCCCGAGTTTTGCCGGAGCACATCAATCCGACCTGACGCTGACATTTCATTTAGTCGGGCGGTTACTGCAGCATCCGAGGCGGCATCGACGACCACAACGCTGGTCTTGGGTCCGGTGTTCAAGCACAGGTTCTCCAACCAAGGAAAAGTTCCTGGGTGCGCAATACGCAGTGCAATGATCACCTGAGTCGACTCGTAGCTACCGCGGCTCCCTGCTGCCAAATTTAGTACATCTTTGGAATGGGCACGCGATCGTCGGCTCCGCGGCGTCATGAAAGCCGGCAGCCGAACGGCTGCGGCAAACAGCAATGGGGTATCCGGGAGATCCTTAACACGCCCGTCAGGCAATACAGCAGCAATGCGGAACCGGCTTCCGCGCAGCCCGGACTTCCGCGGGTCAATCTCGAATGGCCACCTGCTCAGGGGTTGCGGCACGCGCGCTGTTCGCAGGCGCACGCAATGTCCATCCTGGTCCTCAATCTCCAGGCGCACCGGATCCGCAGGTAACCATCCAATTCGCGCCCAGCCGGTGATCGCTCGGCCGCTTTGCTCAGCCCGACCATCCAGTGCGAAATCAGGGTGGACACCGCAGCCGCTACCCAACAATCGCATTCCGTCGATGCCGAACTCGAAGCGCTGCTCGAGAAGCCCCTTGGGCGGATTGAAGCGAAAGTAGTCGCGCCCATCAACGCGGACTTTGTGCAATTGCGCACTCGCCAAAAATTTCCCCGCCGCCTTGATCTGCAGCGATTCGAGGCGCCGGTCGTGTGCCAGTTGACCGAAAAATTTCAACCCAGGCCCTACGGCCACCCAGCCAGCCGCTGCAACGCAACTGGGCACCACGAATTCCGCAGCAATTTGCGAGAGTGCCTGGCCCGGAACCAAACAGTACGTCGCAAGCCCAGCCTCCAGTTGCTGCGTGGCCTCAGCGTACCTTTCCAAACGCAGCAGCGACCGAATCCGCAGAGCTTCCAACTCGGTATCCGGCCCAAATTCCAAGGCCCGCTGCAGGAGACGGAGCGCGGCGACATGATCGCGGTCCTCCAATGCAAGCAGCCACGCATACACCGGCGCGAGCGCCGGAGCGTCTCCGGGCAGCGTGCGCCACGCTCGATCTACCTGGCGAAGGGCTCCCGCGAGGTCGCCTTTGCGAAGCGCGTCACGGGCCAAACGTACGGCTGGTGCCGTGGGCGCGTCGAAGAAAAATGGCATGCTCCACGGCCGCCCAGACGGAACGCGCCCTTGGAACCGCAGATTTTCAGAAGTAGGTATCGGGAAGCGCACCGCCGGGCGAGTTCGTCCGGGCTTACGCCTGGTACTCCGTACGCCTCACGGCCATCAATAGGGCTTGGTGGTTGTCACGTCATTTGCCCGCAGATTGGCGTCGCCGGCGACCGTGATCGTAGTGCGCCCGCCATCAAGAGTGATGATCGTGCTTCCGCCTACCACCTTCACATCCCCCTGCGCCTTCCAATACGCGAGAGTTTGTCCCTCGAGGTACAACTTGTCACGCCCGTGCACGAAGTTGTTAATGACATCGTGGCCCCCGGCCGCGCTGGCAAGAAATTCATAAACGTTCTTACCAATGCCCCCGTTCATCGTCCCGGTGCCGGAGCCACCGACAAAGACGTCGTTGCCTGAACCTCCTTGGAACACGTCCTGTCCGGAGCCACCTACCATCGTCACCGGACTACTGCCGGCGATTAGCTCTGTGGGTCCAGACCCGGCGGCCAAAGTGGCCCGCCCGCTCACCGCATCTTCTACGTAGAGTCCGCTGCCCTTGAACACGAACTGACCGCCGGCCCCGCCGACTACTGTGGCCGACCCGAATGGGCCGGTCACCGTCGCATGGCCCGTTGTAAACAGCGTATCGGACCCCGAGCCGAAGGTGATCGTGTCATAGCCGCCGCCGACAATGGATACCGCTCCTGTACCTCCCAGGGAGATCGAGTCATGACCGCGACCTGCCGTCACATTGCCGTTGCCGGTGATCTTGATCGTGTCATTGCCAGTGCCCACGGAGACGGCACCACTGCCCATCGTGATCGAATCGGTTCCATTTCCCGCAGTAACGAATCCGTTGTTCGTTATGGCAATGGTGTCATTGCCCTTGCCCGCGTATACCGTTCCATTCTGGCCGATAGTAATGGTGTCTTTCCCGCTGTTCAGAGTGACATCGACCGTCCCGCTGCCGAGAAGCGTGAGAGAGTCGTTCCCCTTTCCAAAAGCAGCTATGGAGCCCTCAAACCCCCAAATGCTAACGGTATCGTTACCGGATCCGACCGTGACGTCCCCGTTGCCTTGGATCGTTATCGAATCCTGGCCATTTCCAGCGAAGACCGTCCCGTCTCCATAAACGGTGATCGTGTCGTTCTCATTGCCAGCAATGAAGTAATAGCCGCCCGGCAAGGTGATATTCGGCATTTGCTGTCCCCTCCAATTGGGAAATACAGAACGTCCACAATCTCGTCACGCATTGCAACATTTTCTTAGCTACTTGCGGGAATGATATGGCTTCTCAAAACGACTTTCAAGCCTATTTTTCCCAACTCTTCGACCTTTTTTTGCAATGGACCGCTGTTTTCCGCTGCGAGAACTCGATGCCTTGGAACCCTGTGGCACTGGGCCAGGAGTCAACGCTTCGCTAGCCAAAGCACAGAAATGGTGCAACTTCGGTCGCAAAAAGCACGAACGTTTTTAAGTCGCCTTAGTTCAATTTTTCTATGACCTTCTCGTTACGAAACGATCGCGCTGGCGTGCTCCACCAAGGCCCGCCCAATTTCGGGGTTAAACCCGTCCGTGTAGTGGTGTTTGTCGGCGCCGTTCCCTCGCAACGCCTTGCGGTAATCAAAACGCTCGACCACCGGGGTAGGATCAAAAACTGTGTGCCCAAGCGCCCCAGCCGCCTCTCGGAGGGCCTCGAGCAGTAAAAGTCGATCTGACAACATCTCCGGTCCGCTGGAAGCGATGTTGAAATGTGAGACGAATGTCCATTTCTTGGACGTGTCAAATGTAATCCGACTTAGAGCCTCCCGCAGCGACATGGCGTCCAGTGTTTCGAACCGAATCTTGGTCAGTAGTTCAATCACTTCCGGGGGAGTCTCTTGCCCCGCATTGGCCCTGCTGGCCAGCACACGTTCGACTGACTGCGGCGATGCTTTTCGCATCGACCGGTCGGTGAGTTCCCGCCACCAGTGCAATAGCGCCTCACCTTGGCCGCGTACAAACTTGCCGCCTAGCTCGTTCCAATTGAACACCACCTGATCGAAAATCAGATGATCCAGAGTGCTGATCTCCACAACATAAAGGTCAGCCCGATCAACCGCCTCCCTGAATGCAGACGTAGGCGCCACGACCCTGGCATCACTAAAAACATACGGCCATAGCCATTGCGGGACCTGGCGTAAGCCACGACAGAACTCGAAATACTGGGAGGACTCGCCCGGCGAATACGTGAACGGTGAACACGGCCAGAACGACATCGTCAGCCGAGCGTTTGAAAAAACAGACATCAGTGGCTGATAAATTCGACAGCTTCCGATTGCCGCGACAACCGCCGAGCGGTTGCCAATTCGCACTTGCGGAAGCTCTGCAATTAACAAAGGTTAGCCCTTGGAGGCTAGGGCTGATCGCACCACGTCAATCAGCCCTCCAAAATTCGGGGCGGCGTAGGTCAAATCCATATCGAGGACCACCGCTAGACGATGCTCAATATTCATGATGATCCGAGTATGCGCAAGCGAATCCCACCCGGGAACCATTGTCGCGCTTGCGGTCGGCACTATCATTCCTGGCGGTGCCGATATCTCCTCAAAAACAGCCGAACGAATCGTGGTCAGTATCTCAGCGTCCGTCATAAATTAGGCGCTCCCGCTCTGCTGGCCTTCCCCGAGATATTGGGCCAGATTTAGTCTGCGGCTGATCTTGCCGCTCGTTGTCTTTACCAGAGTGCCCGGCTCACGGATCGCGACGGATTTTGGATGAACGGCGAATACTGAGTAGATCCGCGCGATCACTTCCTGTCGAATCGCCTCGTCATTACGATCGACGCGTGGGTTCCGCTCAGCGAGAATGATAAGGTCGCATGTCCCGGTGCGTTCGTTCTGCAACGCCACGGCTACCGCACGCCCGGGCCGTAGCCCCGCCACATCTGCCAGAACCTTTTCGATCTCGTGCGCAAACAAATTGCGACCATTCACAATAATCACGTCGTCTTTGCGCCCGAGAACAAAGTGGCTGCCATGATGGCGGAAACCGAGATCATTCGTAAAATAGACCCCACCCTGCAGCTGCTGGAAAGTCCGTTCGGGATCTTTGTTGTACTCCCTAAAAAGGAAGCTACCGGTTATACCAATCTCCCCAACCGTTTCATCCGGAACTATTTCACGATGCTCGTCGTAGTAATCGATTCGGATGCCGTGCACTTCCCTCCCGGACTCAATAATTTCCATTCGACCGACCGAATCAATCGGTGTCTGGCCAATGCCAAGACGATCCGGATCAACCCTGACACGACACGGCACATCGCCGATATTTGTTTGCGTCGCCGCGAACGTCGTTTCCGCCATCGCATAGCAGCACTGAAGCTGCTCGGGGCGCACCCCCAGCGCAGCGAACGTCTGCAAAAATCGGTCGAAGCTTTCCGGTTTGCATGGTTCAGAGCAGTTAATGAACGCCTTCACACCAGCAAGATCAAAGTTTCCCGCCTTGAGGGTTTCGCCCAGTGTCATTGTCATATGATCGAATGCGAAATTTGGCATCCAGATCAGGGTACCCTCCCGTCCATGCAGCGCCTCGAAAAGCACCATTGGGCGAGTCACCCAGCGTTCCGGTTCAATGTGGTGAATTTCAAGCGCCTGATAAAGCGGAAGTAGAAAACACGCCACCAACCCCATGTCGTGATACAAGGGCAGCCAAGACACGATCCGTTCCCTGCCGGTCAATTTCAACGCCGCCGAATAGCTGTCGAGTTGACGAACCAGCGCGTTATAGGTCAATGCGACTCCCTTCTTGAGGCCGGTGGTTCCCGAACTGTGCTGAAGGAATGCCAAGCTGCCGTCCTTAACGATGCTCCATTCGCAGCGACCCGAATCGGGTAGATCTTCTAGATAAATGCGCCGCATATTCCCAAATTGGAGGCCGGCCGCCGTCATCTCGCCAAAAACTTGCGCCGACCCAATAATCGCAGCCGGTTGTAGCCGATTAAGTAACTCGCGATGGGACGACCAAAATATGGTCGGATTCTGCCGAATGGACAACGTCGGCATGAACGATGGCACAACACCGCACAACATGGCCCCGATAAAGGCGCCATAAAGTGATCGACCGAATTCGAGGAAGATCAGAACTTGATCTCCCTCTCCTAGACCATGATCCACATAAAGCTGAGCAAATCGTCGACAGTCATGCTCCAAATCTGACCAACTGAAAAGTTCGGAACGTTTCCTGCCAACCGTGGTACAGAACGGACGGTCAGAATGCCCATCCATGTGTTCGAGTACCCGTGTCAGAAATCGATTACCCATCGAGAAATCGGAGTGCTTGACTTAAAAATAGGCGCCAAAACCATCCGCCACTTGTGTGCCCGGCACCGTAACGTATTGAAAAAAGCGCTCCTTCTCAACGGGATAAATATAGGCTTCCCGATTTATAACGTTTAAAAAGAACGGATCCTCGTAGCGTCGGCCAATTACGCCGAAGAAAAGCTGAAGTATTCCCCCAACGTAAACGGCCTTTTTTCCCAAGGCGTCGCGAGCATGTACCCCCAATGGCATCGCGTAAGAGCCGCAAGAAAGTAGGGCGATATCGAACTCGATTTTTTCCATTTCTCCCTTTAGATGTTCCACCGTTTCCAGCCAGTCACCATGCGGATACATCTCCCTCGGAAGGCCCGCGTAAGTTATCGGCGTGTCCAGAATCCTGATCTCAAATTCCGGATAGTTGAAATCACGCAGGAACGAATGACGATTATTCCAGTTGGCTAGGATGCTTTTTCCGAACGGTGTTACGACCAACACCCGACGCCCACTCAAACACTTTTCGAAGACTCTAAAGAGATTGAGTGGTGCGGGCAGCATCTCGAAAAACGTGTAGGGGAATGCCACCCAATCCCCTTGGGCTTCATCGATTTTCCGAATCAGGGCTTTTAGACCTTCTTCAAACGGTATCGACTGCAGATGGAATCTTGAGTTTAAATTGTCCCGGAAGTACATCGTCAAAAGCTTTACGTTTCCCAGCGACTGGTATTTCGTTTGAAGGTAGCACTTCTTGACGACGTCTAGATAGGCAAAAAAGTTCTCCTCCCTTTCGTTCAAGTCGTAATAGCCGTTGAGCATCTTCACTCTCGGGAGATGCGGCAAAGCGGCAAGGCGCGACGCCTCAACGTCAGTGCTTTGCAACATTGCAGCGATCGCATCCGTGTCACTTCCGCCGATACGCCCTAGAAATATCGGATCGACGCCCGTCAACAAATCTCGAATGGACGCAAAGCACTCCTTCCAGCCATTAACCCGGATCATGGGCATTTTCGGAAACTAAGAATTGACAAGCACGCGGTCCTTTTTCATTGCCGCGTCAAGGCGGTGAAATCGTGATTCGAATGGGGATGCGCAACAACTGACGATCATAGGGCCCATTGTCGACGTTCATTCGGATGAAATAGACGTACGGCCTGGCCCCGATCGTATCGAAGTTCCAAGCGTTGGACGTGGGGTCGAGCAAGGAAGGATCGCGGTCACTGGCCCGCGGGTCCCCCAACCGCTCTGGTGCAACGGGATCGGCCCATACCAAGACTGGCGTTGACCAGTTAATCAGGTCGTATGAAGCCGCCGCCACGATTCCGAATACCGCATCGGGCGTGCCTCCGCCTACGGCACCCGTAGCGACGAGTACAAACGCACCGGTGACCGGATCGCGCGCAAGTCCGCCCATGTTGCCAAACCCCGTATTCAGAGGTCTGCAAACGTGTTCCCTAACGCTCTCGGGCTTTTCCACGTACGGATTCACGAAACGAACGGAAAATGAAGACCCGTTCCAAGCACGCCAGGAGGTAGGATCGTCTAATTGGTTCGTGCGCATCACGCAGATTCCATTCTCTTGGTCTCGGTATCGCATCGCTCTAATGAAAGCGTAGAAATACCCGTCAAAGGCGACGATGTTCGACGGCTGGAAATAACCAACCGGAAATCCTATGTCTCCAACGTACTGATACGGCAGCGCTGCGACGAGATTACCGGGAGGCGTGCGCTCCTGGTAGGTATAACCGCCGTCCTCGGAGGTTATTAGTGTGAGCGAGTTGGCCCAGCAGCGTGAATAGTTCCGCGAAGGACAAAGAGCCGGTCGGGTGTGACCATTGAACTCGTTGTGCACGAGACCAACGATATGTTCCCCATTGAGCGTGTAAGGCGCAACCAACCACTGGTGATCCGCATAATATTGTGGTGCATCCCTAAGGTCGCTCTTGTGAAGGATCCGACAGTCGTACCGAACGTTATCCAGCGAGGTGCCGACGAATTGACGCAGCGTGTCGTGAGAGGCAAACAGGTGCACGGTACCGTGGGAATCCCGGAAAGCACGTGGTGGCGCGTCAACCGTTTCTTTCAACTCGCATCGATCCCGCTTCCAGTCGTAAACGGTGTCCGCGTCGCCCATAATTTCTATGGTTAATGATGGTGGCACGGCACCTCGCGCCGGCGCGCATGTGCCGCCCAATAACCAAGCGATCAGGAATATTTCAACGCACGTCCGCATGCGAGATCACCTTGACATTTTTGCGGGAGACTGTTCACCTTCCGCAACGATTGGTCTTGAATTCTACGGGCACTGACTAATGTTTACACCATTTGTGCGAGTCACGTTTGGATCGACGCCACCGGAGCTGCGAAATACTCCTCGCCATAGCCGTAACCAAATGCCGCCATCATGGGTGCACAGATACTCCGGAACTCGACAACCTGTTTGTCCAACCACCCAAGTTTTGCGATATTGGCCATTGGTCTTCGTACGTTTGAAGTGGCTTCAGGCCAGTCGTTTTTCAGGGACCACGCCAAACGCGCGATCGCGTTCTTTGGCATATCAAGAAACTCACCGAGCGTCGTCGCCACGCGGTCTGGAGTTCGGGCCAGTGCCAATTGCTCCACTTCGATCGCTGCTGACTTGAGCAGATCGCGCACCGAAAGCCATGCCTCCATGGATTTGGTCCAATCCCGGCAATGATCCTGAAATGAAATTTGCGGAAACTTCACTAGCCGCGACGCCACATTCTCCAGTCCACGCCGCTTCAGAAAGATGAAGCGGGCGTTTGGCCACAACTCCTGCATCAGACGCGCGGCAGCAATCATTTCCGGTCGCGGCGTCTTTTCGATCCATTTGCCAGTAGGAAACATCTCAGAGGCCGCCGCAACCATAGTCGCGCGCACCGATGACACCATGTAGGCGTGCGGCACGTGCGCGAGCATCGTGAAGCGCTCGGGTAGACCATCGACGCCATTAATCGCGTAGAACTGGCGAAGCGTTTCCAAGAACCGGGGTAGCAGCCACAGGAAGTGGCCTTCCTGAAATCCCTGATATTCCCCGCACGTCAACAGAGCCTGCGATAATGCCGACGTTCCCGAGCGCGCGGCACCGAGGATGAAAACAGGACGCTGCTCAACGTCGACAGACGGCATTGGGAACACCCTTAGTCGACAAGGCGCTGCCGGCATTACCGGCCTCGGTGGCTCCACTTCCACAGCGACAATTCCGCGCTCGGCTAACTCAAGTCGTACGTCCTGACCTGTAGGAATGACGGCGAAGATTTCGACACTCTGCATTTCCTGGAGCGAAACCGCATTGTCAAGACGTATATCGAAGGCATGGTCTCCGCGCCCAATGCCTGCTTGTGCTAGGTCCTTGCGCATGATGTCGGCGCGACCACCACCGATAAGCGCACCATTAAGTAAAGCTTTGACTTCCAGATGAACATCATCCTGATCATCCAGGAACGCCCATCCCCGTATATTCGAAGGTTCCAGGATCTCGACCACGCCTTTGAGAATTGTCATGTCACCCCGCTGGCAGACGCGGCCGCTTGGCGCGGTCTCGGTGTTGGTAGACAGACAGGAATCCATCCACCATTACCTCCTCATTGGCAGGTGGATGAATGCCCTTTACCAGTCGCTCCCACAGTCCCTTCTCAGTGCAAGCCCGGTGGATCGCATGCGCCAATGCGGAAGCGTCGGCAACGTCGAACAGCAGTCCGTCCTTGTCGTGGCTTATTCGTTCGCCTGGCCCGCCGACGTTAGGCCCGATGACAGGTCGTTTGAACATCCACGCCTCCGAAATCACCAAGCCGAACACCTCCCACCACACCGAAGGGACGATGCACCAGTCGACCCTAGCCATGCGTTGCGCTAGCTTGTCAACGGCATACGAACCGTTGTAGGCGACGATGCGTTGCCCAACGGGTAAATCCTTTTCCCTTGCAAGAAAATCTTCTATTTCCGCGCGTCGCGCCTCCGACGCCAACTGCAGATTGCTCCCATTTAGCTCCACCGTGAAATCGCAAAATCCCTCGGCGCGCAGCTGCTCGACGGCTCGCAACAACAACCACACGCCCTTGTTGTCGACCAATTGTCCAAAGAAGCCAAAGCGGTTGTGTTTCAGTCGTTTCGGCATCGAAGCGCGCCCGCCGCTGTAGTCCGGCTGGCCGTTCGTCACGTGACTGATCCGACTTGGGTCGATTCCCCACGATACGTAGCGTTCAATCATGAAGCGGCTGGGCACCGTGAAGGCGTCGACGACGGACAGATGCCGCTTGATCCACATCTCTCGGACGAAGTAATGTTCGGGTGGGCGCTCCGGAAAGCATTGATGGCACCGAATCGGGGTCGCCCGTGTGCAGAGCGAGCCGTCGACATTACGCAGCATGTGCCCTTGCGCGTCGCAAATCGACAGGAACTCATGAAACGTGAAAACGATCCGCGCATTCGGCAACACCTTTCGCGTCATTGTCAGAAGATCGATGCCGAGCAGCAGAAAATGATGGAAGTGAACTACGTCCGGTTTCACAACCTCCAGAAATTCGCCAAACGACTGCACCAACGCGCGATTCGATGCCTTGTGCCAAAGGTAGTCGTAGTCGCGACTGAGAAAGAGAAACTCGTTATCCCTGCCGTCGAAGCCCGTGATGCATGCGCCGCTTTTGTAAGGAGCTCCAACCGATGGATCCACGGCACACAACAGGACCGGCTCGACGCCCGACCGCGATTTCAATGCGCTGAAAAGCTCGTAGCAGACCTGCTGCGCACCTCCGCGAAGCAACTCTGGATGAAAAATGCTGATTAGCAGCACCTTCACTTGGCAGTTCTCCCTTGCCCGCTTTTTTTGATTCCGGTGTCGCCATTCGCCGGGTAGGAAGACCGCAAACCCTTATGACTTGGTGCCGAGCCCGCGAGTTCTGACTCAATCAAGGGCAACCACGTCCGGGAAAACAGCCAGCGGTTGACGAGCGACCCGCCTTCATGGGGCGGTAGGCGCGTCGAACCACCGCCTTCAAGATGCCACATCCGAATATCCTGCAACCAAGCCGGCGTTCCCTTTTCAAGGCTCTTCAGGCAAAGATCGGCGTCCTCGTAATGGCCGAAAATGAAATCCTCCGTGAAGCCGCCCAACTGTTCGAACCAGTGCCGGTCGATGGACAGGAATGCCCCGGTGACGGCCGGTACCGCACGTGGCCGCACAAATTGAGCAGCGTCCGCGGGAGCACCCTTTCCATAGTGCTCAGTGCGACAGATTTTCCAGGCCGTGGGCCGCCCACTAGACATCGACAAGCCTACGTCAACTTCAAAGTACATCCCGCCGTGCATTAGGGAACCGTTGTCATAGTAGAGGGATGTGCCGAACAACCGGGTTTCGCGCGCCGGCGCCGACACGAGCAATTCGCTGTGTTTCCGTGCCCATTCGCGGTCCCGAGGAAATACGTCGGGATTCACCGCTAGGAGGCGGCCGCTGCCCGCAACCCGCGCCGCCGCGTTATTTGCAGCGCCGAAGCCGGCATTACCCGGCAGGATCACGATGGTAGTAGCTAGTCCATACAAGAGTGATGCCGAACGCGCCTCGTGCAGCAATGGCTCGGCCAGTTCCGGACTATTGCAAACATAGACAAACTCGTAATCTTCGATGCCCGGCAACCCGGCATAAAGACAGTTTTGCAGAAAGAAAAACTCGGGTCGCCCGTAGATGCAAACTATTATGGAGCCGCGCGATGACCGAGGTCGCGGGCCGAACCGCTCGATGTAAGGGGCCGCCACTAATCTTCTCGTGATTAGATTATTAAATTCCACGAGTTCATCACCGACGCCACGCCCGAGGCAAGCCACGCTTTCAACCAAGGAATTGCCAAAATAGGACGCGCGCCCGATATGCGCCAACGCAATGTTGCGCAGGTCGACATCCTCAACCATCTTGGGAACGCACTTCAACGCCGTCCAGAATCCCCCTTCACGCCACAATTCGACGATTACCGGCCCCGCCGCTTCACCCCCTCGATCGAAATGGAGGAACCCGATGAATCCGAAGTGGTACGACCCCCTGTCGCCAATCGCCTTCTCAACATCCTCCCTGCGCTGGCGGAAATATCTCGAATCGTCAATTACAAAACGCCAGTCCGGACCTACAACACGAATACAGGTCAGGGGATAGGCGGCGTCGTCAATCCACCCTACCACCATCATCCCGGCTTTGGGCGCAATCAAAATCGCGTCGACTGCGCAGCGCGCTTCCTTTGCCGATATATCTGGGCGCCGTGCTTCCCCGAGTGGGGTCAACATGACGTTGCGCGGCTCGCGCGGGGGTCCCGGGAGGGGGCGATCTTCGCTGTAGCCGTACTGGCGATAGTGCAAGAGACCCGACTTTATGCGCCCGAGTTCGACCGCCTCCCGGACGTCCGGGTTCAAACGCAGGTAACCCGCCTCATCAAACCCATCAATAGAGGTCGCGTCTGGGCCACTTGTGTTGGACGCCGAAGATATCGCTTCAACAAAAACTCGATCATCTCGTACATCCATTGCTACCTGCCCGCTGACGCCCGCCAGCTCGGCCTCGCCGCTTGATTGGCTGCGTAGGCGCACTCCATCAGGCGAGTTGTGGTGCTGTGTCGGAATCGCGCCATCGGAGGACAAATTTTGGGCGGATGCGGGCCCTTTGTCCGGCAAAGATCTCTGCCGTGATTCCCCGTCGCCGCCTTGCATCACATCGGCTCGAATCGCCTTTTCATTCTTAGGCAAGACTTTCCCTTTTAGGCATGGGTGGGTGCTGAACGCCTAGGCATTTTGCCATTGCATCTTTCAATTCGTCATCTGGTGCAATTGCGTCGCTGCAGTGCGCCATCGGAACAGCGCACATCGACAACCAAGGCGCAGCACTATGCTCCCCTTACAGCGGAGCCTGAATTCTCGATCCGGGCAATCGCAGCCTTCGCCTCCTCATAGCCCGCGGCCACAGCTCGCCGGTATAGCCGCAGTGCCGTTTCGCGATCCAGCGGCACTCCCCGGCCGCTTTCGTGCAGTTGCGCAAGCCTGGCTAGCGCAAAGGGATTGCCGGCCTCCGCGGCGGATCGATAGAACCCTGCCGCTTCGGCCCATAGGCCTTCAGACGTGGCGCGCTCGGCAACCAAATCGCCCAACGCGAGTTGCGCGGAGACGTGATTCAACCTCGCAGCCGAGCGATACCGCCTTTCCGCAGCGTCTTCGTCGGGGACCACGCCGATACCTCGCCGCAGGCATACGCCGAGGTTGTATTCGGCGTCTGCGTTACCCTTTTCTGACGCGCGGCGGAACAGCGAAATTGCTTCCGGGAAGTTCGCGACGCCACTCGGGTCCTGGAGAATCAACGCACCCAGCATTACCATTGCCGCGGGATTCCCCTGATTCGCAGAAGCACTTAACCACCGCCTAGCCTCCTCGATCGAACGCTCGACACCATCGCCCTGCAGATAAAGCCCCCCAACAACGCGTTGCGCTGTTGAATCCCCCCGCTCCGCACCATTGAGCCAAAACCGGAAGAGTTGCGATCTTTGTTCCGTGCTGGCGCCGTCGGCCTTTCGCACCGCCGTCAACGCCGCAGTCGCGCCAGCGTGTCCCTGCTGAGCTGCACGCTCGTACCAAATCGCGGCAGCTGCCCGATCCCCATGTTGCGTAATCAAAACGTCGCCCAGCCGGGCCTGGGCGAATGCATTACCTCCATGCGCCGCGAGCACGAACCAGTGTGTCGCCAGCGCGTCGTCCTGGAGGCCATGTCTGCCCTCCAGATAGCATAGTGCCAGGCACGCTTGCGCAGCGGGGTCGCCTTGGGAGGCGCTGCGCTCGAGCCAACCCTTTACGCGATCCACGGGCGGCGCCAACGGATCGCGCTGGTCCAACATTTGCACCAGCGAAACAGCGGCTGCAGCGCTTCCCATTTCCGCAGCGCGAATCAGCCAACGCACAGCTGCTGCCGCATCTGGCGTTGTATTTGTTCCATCGGCAAATTGATAATGCAGCGCCCAGGCCGCCTGCAGGCTGCCGGCATCCGCCGCCATTTCAAGGTATCGAAGACCGAGCGGCACGTCGCGCGCCACGCCAAGACCGCGCAAATAAAGAAAGGCCAGGTTGTAGTTGCCTTCAGGAAGGCCTTTTGACTCTGCCTCGCGGTACCAATTTGCCGCAAGTGCATAATCCTGATCTACGAATTCGCCCGTCGCGTGGAGTACACCAAGCTGCAGGCTGGCCAGACCACTGCCCAGTTCCGCCGCGCGGCGATACCACCGGATTGCGGCGTCTGGATCGCGCGGCATTCCCAAGCCCTGGAATTGTAAAGTCCCGAGGTGATAGAGCGCGCTGGAGTCTCCGAGTGCCGCCGCTCGATGAAACCAATCCGCGGCCGCCTGGAAGTCCTGCGGCAATCCCGAACCCGCCAAGTAGAGTGCTCCCAACTTTGCGTAGGCGGCCGTAACGCCCTGGTCAGCCGCCTTGGCCAGCCACCGCGCCGACTCTGCGGAGTCGATCGGCACTCCCCGCCCCGTAAGGTAAAACTGGGCTAGCATGAACTGCGCCTCACCGTCCCCCAAGTCCGCAGCCTGCTGACACAAAACGGCCGCCGTACTCGCATCGGGGTCAGGACCCGAGGTGAACATCCAAACCAGCGAAAGCAACGCCTTCACGTGACCGCGGGCCGCCGCCCGGCGCAACCAGGTTTCCGCCTCCTGCGCGCTCGGCGCAAGGGGGTGGTGGTGGCGATACAGCTCTCCCAGGTGAAACATCGCAGCAGGCTGACCGGCGGAAGCGGCTTCCTCCAAAAGTGCCCGCCCGCGTGCTTCGTCATGGTTCACGCCCACCCCAAATAATAGGAGTAGGCCAAGGCATAACTTGCCGGTGGCGTTGCCCTGCGCTGCTGCCAGCTCAAGAAATTCGACCGCTCGAGCATGCTGGAAGTTTCCACCATAGTCCCCGGCGTACAGCAATCCGAGGCCGAGCTGGCCGGCAACATTCTCCTTCCTTGCTGCTTGCGAAAACCACTCCTCTGCGGCGGCCAGATCGCGCGGCAGCCCAAAACCATTCATATATTGAAAGCCAAGACGCGCCTGTGCACCCGCATCACCCGAGCGCGCGGCCGCCGCATTCCAAAATGCTGCCTGCTCGGGGTCCTGCTTGACGCTGAGCCCCTGAGGAAACAAGCGCCTTAGCAGCGATCCTGATCTATCGTGCGCCTCTTCTATATGTGCAATGGCGGCCGGTGCAGCGGTCCCCGGCGCTTCAAGGCCCGTCAAATAGATTTCCCCAAGTCGCGCCTGTGCAACCGTCCGTCCTTGTTTTGCGGACGCAAGAAACCAGCGAACGGCATCGACGAAGCTCTGGACCACACCTTGGCCTCGCTCATAGAGTTGTCCGAGACGCAATTGCGCGTCAGCCTCGCCAGCCTCGGCCAGCTCGCGAAACGCCCGCGCCGCTTCAGCGAAACGTCCCTCAACGAGAGCTAGCTCGGCCCTTTCGAGCGCCGACATCGCAGCGCGGCGCTTCCGTTTTGAGAATGGTGTCCTAATACCCATAGGTATCAACGATGATTACTTCACCCCAAAAACGCCAGAGAGTCACGGCTCGCGCATTGCCTCCGAACCCGTGCGAAGTCCCCCTTCAACAAGGTAGGAGAAAATCGTGCGACGACCAACAAGTATGTCGCTCATGAGCGTCATGCCCGGGATCAACCGGAAATCGGGCGGAACGTTGCGCAACTGCGCTTCGGTTATCGCAACGTTTACCTTGAAGTACGGCGGCACCGGATTGTTATTCTCGTCGACCGTAAAGGATCCTTCGCTGATCGTCTTAATAACACCCTTTGCCGTGCCATGTTGCAGGTACCGATAGGCATCCAGCTTAATTTGAACTGGATCCCCGACCTTAATGAAACCAATATTCTCCGAACCGACTCTCACGTCAGCCTCCAGTGGCGCGTCGAGCGGCACCAGCGTGAAAAGCGGCTCCTGGCCCACAAACTGGGCGCCCCCGCCGCCGGCCACCGACCCAGACGAAACCTTTCCTACCTTAAGTACGACCGCGTCTGCCGGAGCGTTCAGGCTGGCCAATTCGTGCAACTTCCGTGCTTTCGCCAGGCTTTGTCGCGTCGCATCTAGATCGTTTCGCAGGGTTACCAGTTCGGTCCCAGTGTCGGAATGCCATTTGTTAATGTACGTTTCGCGCTGGGCGACCAGGGACGCCAACGTCTGTTGGCTTGACCGCATTTCGTTCTGCGCTCCTGCGAGCAGGCGATTCATCTCCATTCGCTGGTCGGTCGCTTGCATCAATTGCAACTTGGACACGTAGCCCTTTTCAAGCAAAGGCGCGTAAACCTTCTCCACGTCGTCCGCCAGTTTCAATCGCTTCGCGTATTCGACCGAGTCGGCTTGGTACTGGGCAACCTGCGACTCCGCGGCATGAATGCGGGCGTCAAAGTCAGCCAGATTGGAGCTGTATTCGGCTTGCCGCTTCTGCCAGATCCCACCTTGGAGCGTCCGATATGGGTCCCCTTTGGAAATTGCATACGGACGGCCAGCCAGCTCCGCCTCAAGGCGTGCCACGGCCGCTTCGTCGCTGGCAAGCCTCTGCTGCAACTGCGCCAAGTCAGCATTGGTGAAGGTCGGATCCAGCGTCGCCAACACCTGTCCCTTTTTTACTACGTCGCCAGCCTTCACATGCAACTGTCGCACGATGCCAGTGTCGAATGGCGAAACGTAGAACACTCCACCGCTAGGAACAACACGGCCAACCGCGGTTACTACGCGGTCAAGCTTCACAACAGCAGAAAGGAAAATCGAGACGCACAGGATTGCGACCAGCGTATACAGAATGATGTGCTCTCGAACCGGTGCGGTGCGTAGCATTACGGCGGCGGTCTGAGACTCAAAAGCGCCAACCACATGGCCGACAAACTCCGCACGACGGCGCAGATTTCGTTCCCTGCGAAGTGTCGCGAGCTCCGTACTCATCGAGCGGCGCCGTGGGGGATCACCCGCAGGTCTTCGGAAGCACGTGAGGTGACGTGGCGGTTCTGTTGATGCCACATCTGCTTGTAAATATCGCAATGCCGGATCAGATCCTCGTGCGGTCCCGCCGCGTAAACCTTGCCGCGCTCAAAGACCAGGATTGAATCCGCCTCGACAAGCATCGACAAGCGGTGTGAAATGGAAAGTACGGTTCTTCCCTTGGCAATTCGTTTCAAACTGGCGCTGATGATCGCTTCGCTTTCCGCATCCAGCGCACTAGTCGCCTCATCCAATATCAGGATGGGCGGATCAATTAAAAGCGCGCGCGCGATCGCGAGTCGCTGGCGTTGGCCACCCGACAGATTGCTAGCCCCCTCCTCTAAGATCGTGTCATACCCGCGTGGCAGGCGTTCAATAAATTCTTCGGCGCCAGCCAACTGCGCCGCGCGCACTACGTCCAGGAAGCTCGCCTCCGGTCTAGCCATCGAAATGTTCTCGCGGATAGTGCCCGAGAACAGGAAGCTTTCCTGTTGCACTACTCCTACGTGGGTGCGCAAATGGGTCAGATCCATCTCGCGCAGGTCCATTCCGTCGATCCGGATAGTTCCCTCGTATCCCGCATGGAGGCGCTGCAGCAAGCGGGTGATTGTTGTTTTGCCCGAACCGCTGCGTCCCATAATGCCGACCATGGCGCCTTGTGGTACCGAGAAGGTAATCCCATCGAGGGCCAGCGGCGCATCCCCCGAGTACCTGAAACGCACATCCTTAAAGGAAATTTCGCCCTTGATCGGAAGGCGCAATCCATCGTTTCGTGCTGGTTCCGGTAACACGTTCATGACCGACGCAACCTCCGCGATCGCTCCTCGCACCTCCGCCAAGTCTTGCTGAAGCTGCGCGATCCGCACCAACGGCTGCGCCAAGCGCGTCGATAGCATTGCAAAAGCCACAAGCGCACCAGGATTTATTGTTTCCGGTGCCTCCAAAACCACGTAAGCGCCGACTGCGAGACAACCTGAATAGATAAGGCGTTCAAACGGCAGCGTCAGCGTTTGCGGATAATTGGCCATCAGCCCAAGCGCATGATGCGCGGCGGTCGCCTCGGCGACGTGCCGATCCCATTCTTTGCGACGCCGCCCCTCAACAGCGAGCGACTTAATAGTGCGAATGCCATAGATGGTCTCAACTAGGTGGGCGTGTTTAGCCTGCTCGGCACGAATCATCTGGACATTGAGCCTCCCAATCGGCTTCATAAATACCATCACGATCACGAAAATGATGCCCGACAGAGTGAAAGCCATCAGCGCGAGGCGCCACTCAAGAATTAACATAGCCGGGACAAGTCCGAGCAACGGCACCGCATCAAGGAGGGAGCTGAACAGTTGACCGGTAAGAAAGCTCCGGATTCGCCAAATATCACCGAGCTTGCCGAGGGTTCGCCCGGTGGGGTTGCGCTCGAAGTATTCCATCGGCAGTTTGAGCAACCTCTCGACAACATAAAGATTGAGGCGCCCGTCTATACGCGTCGTGGCGACTTGCGTAAGCAACCGGCGCAAGTACCCGAGCACCGTCTCGAACACCAGCATAATAAGAATCGCCCCGACCAAGACATGCAGCGTTGAGTAAGAATGACTGACGAGCACGCGATCCAGCACAATCATGAAGGCGAACGGCGGTGCTAGAGCGAAGATTGTGCTTGCCAACGCACCCGCGGCAATGTCACCGAAAAGACGGCGTTCCTTCAACACCTGGCCAGCGAGCCAGGCAAGGCCGAATGGCTGCTGTTCGTCTGCAGGTGAGAACACTCGCTTGATCAGGATCACCTCGCCTTCCCACAGTTCAGCAAGGCGTATCTCTTCGATTGCGACCAGCTCGTCCTCGGAAGCGGCAGGATCGCGAATGATCGCCACCGACCCACGCATCGGATCCGATCGGGCACCCTCCAGAATCAATGCGCCGCCGTCCTTTGAGCGCAATATCGCAGGAAGCGTCCGCTCTAGCCGAGGCAACTCGGCGAATGTCATGTGCAGGACCTGCGCCTCCAGTCCCAGTTCGTGCGCGATACCGACCAGGGCATCAGTGGACGGTTCTGCTGCATCCAAGGAGAAACGCCGGCGCAACTGATCGGCGCTGGCGTCAATCCCTAGCCGGGATGCCAGTGCGGCAAGTGCACACAGGGCGCTCGTTGCCGTCGCGTCGGTGCTGCCTTCCTCTTGGGCTGTTGCTGGCTGCATCGACAGACCACCTAGCTATTACGTTGAACTTGAAAATCTCACCCGAAGGTTGTCCCTCTTCCCGCGCTGTCCATGATATTGCCGCATTGCCGGCCGCGCAATATTCCCTAGAGACCTAAGAAAACTACGGGTTGACGGGCGTCGCGGCACTATTTTGCGACGCATCGTCGTGTGCCTTCGTGGTAGATTTGCCCTGAGTGAGCGGCGGGTTGAGTGCGTACTTCAAATGGAATATGCGTGGTGGCCGAAGTCGCTCGTCGTAATACGGAAACCTGGTCGAGTACTTGAATGACCCCTAGTCGGACGAGGCCTGTAAGTGTTTGGCTGCTGGTGACCAGCGGGATAGCATCTGTTCTCACCGCTTTTGCAGCAAACGCCGCTTCGTTATCCGATCCGTTCCAGACGGGCGCTTCGCTGCATAGGCAAACCGCTCAGCTAACCGATCCCCTGGGCCGGGATTGCACTTTTTCGATCGGCGCCTTGACGCTAAACGTCGCAATTGATCGGGCCTTGTGTCGCAACCCCACAACGCGTTCCGCCTGGGCGGCCGCGCGCGGACAGGCCGCCGCTCTCGGCATTGCGGACAGCTCGTGGTTGCCCTCGTTATCGGCCACTGGCACCGGGTCACGCACTTTCGGAACACACACGGACTCGAGCGGCAACACGGTCCTAACCCCAGAAAACACGGGAGATGCGGCCGTCAATTTGTCTTGGACGTTGTACGATTTTGGAGCCCGCAGCGGCCGGATAACCAGCGCAAACCGCATGCTGGACGCCGCCGCCGCGACGGTTAACAGCGTTTCGCAAGTGACCATCCTCAACGTTATTCAGGCCTTTTATGGTGTTGTTGCAGCCGATGCCAGCCTTGTTGCCGCGAAGTCAGCGGAATCGGCTTACGCGCGTAGCCTCGAAGTAGCACGCGCCCGCCGCGAAGGCGGAGCCGCGACGCTAGCTGACGTGCTGCAGGCCGAAACTGCGTTTAACGAGAGCGCGCTGGTGCGTGTCCAGGCCGAAATGGCGACCAAGCGTAGTCGCGGGGCGCTGGCCATCACCATCGGCGCCACGGCCGATGAGCCCTTGGTTCTCGATGCCGAGCCCGTTCCGGCCGAGGTCCCGGCCGTGCTTGGCCGAATGTCCGAATTGATGGCGCTGGCGGCGAAGCAACGGCCCGACCTGGCATCGGCACTGGCACAGCGCGATGCGGCGCAAGCGGACGTTGAAGTTGCGCGCGCCGCTGGTCGACCCTCGATCGCGCTAAGCGCCGGCACCGATCTCATCGGGACAACTGGACTGCCGCATCAACGCTACAACGTGATTGGAGTCACGATCACGGTACCCGTATTCACCGGCTTCAACGTGGCTTACGGCGTCCGCCAAGCGCAGTCCATATTGGAATCGCGGCAGGAAAACGCGGAACAGATGCGCTTGAATGTAACTCTCGACGTCTGGAACGGGTATTACGCGCTCGACTCCGCGAACCAGCAATTGACCGTAACCGCCGCCTTGCTCAAGAGCGCGCAGGAAAACGAAGAGGTGGCTCTGGGAAGCTATCAGGCTGGCGTGGTAACGATCGTTGATCTGCTGACCGCTCAGTCGGCCGCAGCAAATGCCCGCCAGCAACGTGTGAACGCGGAACTGGGTTGGCAGGTTGCACGGGCGCAGTTTGCACTCGCGCTCGGCCGCCTCACCGGCGTCGAGCCTCTGTCGAACGCGACGCTCCCGAAATGATCCGGCGGACAAAACAGAACACGGATCGGGTCCATCAAATTGCGCACATGTCGTGCAAGCCACCCGTGCCACCAATAGCCCATCCTGCAGGACCGCAATTTTGCAGCAACCAGAAAGTAATAGGGAGGCGGTCTAACGTGGCCAATTACGCGATGGAGGCTAGTATGCCGAACTTGATTTTGGCAAAGGTTTGAACGTCGACGCAATGGGAATGATGCCCATAAAGAAAAACAGAAATTCAATCATGCGGTTCCGAGATGACCGGAAGGCGAAGGGAAAGGAATCAATCCGCCTGCGTCTGCAGGCACATCGGCGTAGCGTGGCGTGGTTCTAGGCGGTATTGCAGCAAAAAGTGTGGTTTGTTTTTCGGGAGTACTACATGTGAATCTCGCCCGCTTTCTTCAATTCGCGCTGTGGCGAACAAAATGAAATTGCGTGGGTGGACCCACGCGCAGGATCGGCAATGAATATGTCGGCGCTTGTGAGTATGTTTGCATTCATGTGATGACCGGGGTGGTAAATAATCTCGGAAATATTAATGCAAGCATCGACAGCGTCCGGCCCGCAATCATTTGTGCCGATTACGTACTAGGCGACACAAGCATAAGTTTCCACGAACTGGATGCCCTCGCAAATGGCATCGCCCGCGCTCTCGCGTCGAGGAACTACCTGCGTGGCGACCGGATTGCATTGCTGGCGGCCAACTCGCCTCAGTATATTGCGGCGCTGCTAGGCATCATGCGCGCCGGCCTCGTTGCCGTGCCGATCAACCAAAGGCTCCCCCCAGCGCTAGTTGCGAACGCGACGGCGGATAGTGGTGCACGGTTGGCTTTTTGCGATAACGCCGGACGGTCGGTAGTACCTGATGGTCTGGAGCAAGTGTCCTTGGAGGCAATGTGCCTCTTGCGCTTTGCCGACCTCGGCAGTTTCCAAGCTTTTGCTCCAGGGATCGATGACCCTGCCATGATCCTGTACACGTCGGGTTCCACAGGCAAGCCCAAAGGTATCGTTTTGAGTCACGCCAGTCAACAATGGGTCGTGCGCACCCGTCTTCAGATGACGCCGCTTATGGGGGAACGCCCGCTCATCGCGGCACCCCTTTATCATATGAATGCGCTGGCGCTTTCACTTCTCACGCTGGCTGCGAGCGCGACGGCGGTGCTTCTTCCGGAATTCAGTCCGGACGCCTACATTGCCGCAATACAGCGGCACCGATGCACTTGGCTTACGGCTGTTCCATCGATGATGGCGATGGTGTTGCTCAGGAAACGCCAGCTCGCGAGAATTGACCTATCGCATGTGCGCGCGGTGCGCCTGGGGTCCGCACCGGTCAGCCTCGGTTTACTTGAACAAATTCAACGACTCTTGCCCAGCGCACAGGTGATCAACGCGTATGGCACGACGGAGGTCGGACCTGTTGTGTTTGGTCCCCATCCACTGGGCCTGCCTAACCCGTCCAACTCGGTGGGTTGTGCGCATCCTGAGGTATGCGTGCGCCTGCGAGATGACGCGGGGAATCTTGGAACCTCGGGAACTCTGGAGGTTCGCAGCCCTGGGCTGATGAAGGGCTACCACAACTTAAATGAAACTGCTCTGCCCCTTACTACAGACGGCTACTTTGTGACCGGGGACCTGTTTCATTGCGATGCGGATGGTTTCTACACTTTCGCCGGCCGCCGCGACGAAATGTTCGTTAGCGGCGGCGAAAACATCTATCCGAGAGAAGTCGAGAAAGTGCTGGAACTCCATCCGGGCGTCCAGCAGGCGTGCGTTGTACCGATCAAGGATGAAATTAGGGGCTTTAAACCAGTGGCATTTGTCGTTCGTCGTGAAGGGGCACACCTCAGCGAGAGCGAACTAAAGGCCTTCGTACTCGAAAATGCGGCGCAGTACGCGCACCCGAGACGAGTATGGTTTGTTAAAGTATTGCCCTTGGCGGAAGGCAACAAGATTGACCGCCTGGCACTTATTCGCAAAGCGACGTCACTCACGGAGCCGGTTGCGGTTGTAAATCGACGCGACCTGCCGAAATAATCTGCAGTATCGCGGGCCTAAGCGTTCGATTGTCGTCATATGAATGCGATGAGATTCGGAGTGGCATTCCACTGCGCACGAGAGAGTCGAGGCTTGCTGCCATGGTAGCCAGTGAGCGACCGGGCCAATGAGCACAACTTTGGATAAGCCATACACCGCGGCTGCACTGACCTTGGCGGGTATAGGCAAGCACTTCGGTAATTTGGAGGTTTTACGCGAAGTTTCAGTACAGATCGAGAGCGGCGAAATTCTAGCGGTGCTGGGAATTTCGGGGTGCGGAAAGAGCACGTTACTCAACATTCTGGCCGGACTTTTGCCGGCCGACTCTGGCACGCTGCGATATTTCGGTCTGGCTGCGAATGAATTTCGGGATTGGCGACGAATTTCCTACATGTTTCAGGAGGACCGCCTGCTGCCATGGCGCAACGCAGTAGCCAATGTCGCGCTCAGCCTTGAGCCCGAGCCATTGAGTAAAGGCGAGCGCATTGCGCGGGCGCGCGCGGCTCTGCGCCTAGTGGACGTCGATAAATTCGCTAAGGCGTGGCCCCACGAGCTTTCCGGTGGAATGCGCAGCCGCGTTGCTCTAGCACGTAGTTTGGTTATGGAGCCGAGCATTCTCCTCATGGACGAACCATTTTCAACACTAGATTCACAAACCCGGGCGCAGATGCATCGGGAACTGCTACGCCTTCACGCTTTGATGTCCATGACGGTAGTATTTGTAACGCACGATGTGGAGGAAGCCGTGTTGCTGGCCGACCGTGTCGTCTTGCTTGCACCGCGTGCGGGGCAAATTCACGCCATCGAGAGCATAGATTTGCCGCGTCCGCGTGCAGCGACCGATTTGGCCGTGAGTGAGCGAATCCGACAAATACGCCTGCAGATATGAATGCAGAGGCGCTGAAACGCCTGATCTCGCTAATTCTGCAGCGCGTGCTGTTGGTGGGGTTAATTACGTTGATTTGGTCGTTCGCTGCCAGCCGCGCGCCCTCTTACATATTGCCGGGCCCAGGTAAGGTCCTTACCGCGATTGTTACGCTTTGGCACGGTGACTCCTTTCTGCAAGATCTTTGCGCCACTTTCAAGAGAGTATGCATTGGCTTTGCATTGGCCACCTTGATAGGTGCGCCGCTGGGACTGGCTTTGGGCTCAAGCAAGCTGCTAGGGCGATTTTTCGCCCCGGTTCTGTCAGTACTGAACTCGGTGTCATCCGCGATTTGGGCGATCTTTGCAATCCTTTGGTTTGGAATATCCGATTGGGCACCGGCGTTCGTGGTGTTCACGACTTCACTGCCCCTTATCTTGACGAATGTCTGGCGGGGAGCGCAAACCGTGGATCGTCAATATATCGATTTGGCGCGATCCCTCCGCATGTCGCGCCAACAAATCCTACTGAAGATCCACCTACCAACGATCTTGCCATTCCTTGTTTCCGGAGCTCACATGGCTTTTGGATTCGGTTGGCGAGTGTCTCTTGTGGCGGAAACACTCGGCGCCTCCAATGGCGTTGGGTATCGCTTACGTCAAGCAGCCGACCTTGTGCAAAGCGATGTGGTTTTCGCTTGGACAGTTTGCATCGTAGCGCTGATGTTGCTACTCGAAGCCTTGGTTCTGACGCCTCTAGAAAGCCGGATGTTTCGCTGGAAGATTGGTACCCCATGATTCGGAAGTTAAGCATTCTGACCAATCGTCTAATGGGGGCTCTTGCACTAGTTTCCAGTTGCACCACATGCTGCAACGTGAGCGCGGAAGAATTTGTGCGCATTGGCTATTGGACTAGCGGTGCAAGCCTCGGTTACGGGTACATACTGGAAGAAACAAATTTTTTGGCAAAACGAGGCGTTCATGCAAAGTACGTGCATTTCTCGGACGTAAATGCCCCAATTCGCGCGTTGGCCGCGGGATCAATCGACATCGCTTTCGGCGCACCGGTGGCGGGTGTATTCAGCGCCTCAGCCGAAGGTGTGCCGATCAGGATTTTCGCCGCGACGCAACCCGCCGATGTGCAATTTGCGGTGCCTGCGGATTCACCAATCAAATCCCTTGACCAGTTTAAGGGGAAGAAAATCGGTATGTCGCCGGTGGGTTCCTCCGTCGCCGCTATCGCCTGCGCGATATTAGCGGGGAACTATGGGGTTCGTGCGGGCGACTTTTCGTTGGTCGGAGGAAGCGAATCCCGGCTCGTGCAGTTTTTGCTGCAAAGGCAGGTCGACGGGGCCGCGTTGCGTTCCTTGACCATCGATCAACTCCCGGAAGAACATAATGTTAGGCTACTCAGCAGCTTTGCTGATGAGTGGTTCAAACTGACTAAAAGTCATGCCGTGCCCTATATGGGTGTAGGCGCCGTTGCCTCAAAACTGGTGGATAAGAACCCAAAGACCATTGCTAATGTCATACTTGGTCTGCGCGACACGCTGGTCTGGGGTGCTACTCACCGCGATGAGGTAGTCAGTATTCTTCAGCGAGCCGCAAGCCTCCCGTCGAACGCGGCTCGCGTCTACGCAGACCATTGGTTAGCAACGACCCGCGTTTCGTTCGATACCGCCGACGTTGACACGTTAATGCTCCAATACAAAATCTTTGCTGAAAGCGGATTAATTAAAGGTGCAATTAGCGAAGATTTGTTCGATCGCCGCGCCTACGAGCTGGCGAACATCGCAGATTAACCAGCGTATTCGTGCCATTTCCCACTGCTTTCGATAAATGCAGCAACCAAATTCCCAAAACTTTATTCGTCGACATCATGTGCTGGTATTCGAGAGCTGCGTCCCTGCGGAAGCATCCAGCGCGCAGCGCCTGATTTCGTCTTGAAGTTTGGGTGCGATGGATCCGTCGCCGACAAAATCTCGCAGCAAACGAGTCAATAGGCCGTGACCCAGGATGAGATTCAGGCATGCGTGGCCGGCGTAATCGGCAATGCCTATAAGAGTCACGCCTTTCAAGTCGGCCATATACATTGCATCAGCCGCATCTTTTGTGGCACGTTCACCGAAGATGAAACTTACGCGCGGTGTTTGAGCCGCCGATTGGTACTGCTCTCGCACGTCCTCAGAACATTTTGGCAAGCCGTGCTGCGGCCTGGACAGTCCTTCTTGCAGATTTGGTCGCTGCGGCTCGCTGCGGGGAAGGCGGATCCTAGGCGCTATCCCGAGAACGGCATCAGCCCCTATTGCCAAACCGTAGCGGAGGGCGCCGGAGCAACCTACGCAATTCCCAATCATTAATATTCTTTTGGCACCAAATCGCCGCACCGTATCCCGCAACCCTCCGACCGCCTCGCCAAAGCTGGTACCAAGACCAACAATTCCGTTTACGTACCACTGCCTTTCAAGGTCACGAAGATAAAGCGTGCTGACACCGGTCGAACGCAGTATGCGCTGGATGACGTCAAACGAAAAATCCAACCGATGATTGGCACCCCCGAACACCACTACAAGAGTCTCTGCGTGCGGAACCGGTATTTCCGTTATTCCGTAGCTCAGGAGGAGTTGGTCATCTTCTAAAGCTCCATCTTGACCAATAGCTGGCAAGGACCGGGCAAGACCCGTGCGCTCCAACTGTTTGACAGCGCGGAGGAGTTGCGCCGCTACAGAGGAGTGGGTACACAATAATGCTAGTTCCTTTTCCAGTCCTTGGGTCACCCCATACTGGATGAGGAGCCGACAGGCGCCAATTCTATCGTCGGGACTTGCCCGTTCATGGCGAAGGATCTGCAATGCCTTACCGATGTCCGCCTTCCAGTCAAAGTTTCGTTGCGCGATTAGTACGTTGCGCAGTGCTTCGTGAATAGCAAGGTTGTTCGGGTCCACCGCTGCGGCGGCTTCGTAATGTATCGCCGCTGACTTGGCGTCGCCGTTCAGCCAGCACATTTCCGCCAACCCAACAAGAGCAGAAACGTTTTGCGGCATCAGGCGCAATATTTCGTAATACAAACTTTCCGCATCCTGCGCGTGGCCGGCACTACGCGCACGCGATGCTTCCTGCAACAAAACCCCAATATCCGCGGTTGTAACCTGGCCGCGGAAACGTAGGTTAGCGCGTGGGGTAACTTCGCCACCGCTCGGTGTGACAGATTCCACCAAATATTGTTGAGATTTATCTTTCAACCGCAATCGAACCATGTGTCAATTCTGCTGTGAAGGAAGCTTCCGGAAGTCAGGCCTTGCGAACGTCGACGGCAACTTCTATCGCAATAAAACGCCCTTACAAAATATATGACCAAAAGCCCGTACTAACACCAAAAGAATACGCCACGTGCTCTCGTGGTCAAGCAGGCGATTAAAGTATTTGCTCGGCGCGAAATTGCAGCGGATTTTTTTGACCATCATCTGTCGTAATCAGTCCTTTTGCCTCCTCTTGAAAGGGAGGGAAAAGGTCCGCTCCAACTAGGCCTTTTGTGTCGTTCGGACACGGGGTACGATGGTATGCGCCAGCGACCTTCGATTGCGGGCATTCATGCTGTGCATCGGCGATTTAGGCGTCAACTAATTTTATGGATGGGTGAATCCGTTGAGTGAATGTAACGTCAAAGTATGGATTCAAAGGTACCTTTCCGAGGTTCTCGGCATCCCTATCGAACAGGTAGACCTTGCGCGCACAATGGACAGCTATGGACTCGACTCCGTCGAGGCGGTATTGATGGCTGGAGCGCTCGAAGACGAACTCGACCTCGAAATCGATCCTGCGGTCTTTCTCCGGTATTCCACAATCGAGGATTTCGTTGACGCTCTGGTCCGTCAAATGCAAGGGCGTATGCCATTGGCACCTCTGAAAGGCATGGATCCGCTCCTTTGAGAATTTTCATCTCACAGTTGTGGGCGATGGTCATTCAACGATGAATACCTCGGAAGATCGATACGTTTCAAATTCATTCAATGGCCGGCGCGACGCTGAATTCGTGGCTCGCTGGCGGTTAGCCATAATTCCGTGTTCCAACGTATGGGGTTATTTGCTAGAGCAATTCTTCGAATGAAGTAACAAACGCGGGCGTTACGCAACCTATTCGGCTCCATCTACCGTTCCGAACCTGGCTTGGATCCTGAGGATTAAATGTGGGAATCGACATTGCTTGTCATTTGGTAAAGCAAAATCAGGAGTTCCATTATTTCCGCGTGATTTTCCGATCGGCTCAATTTTTTCAACGAGCGACTCTGGTCAAACCCTCGCCGAAACTTCGCGATCTCATAATGAATAGCGATCCGGCTAGCCTGGGCGCAGGCGGTAATGGAACCGAGTACGCGATTGCCTGCCTGCCCTATATTGCATTTCGGCGGATTTCAACTGCCTGGCGCGATTGGCGGTATCCAGGGCGCGTCCACCAGTAACTGCGGCCGAGTCATGCGAATTCGTTACACGATGCCAAAAGTTCAACGACATCACAATCGGATACGTCTAGTGGATCGCAAATATGGACCCAACCCGCTCAACTAAAATTACCGCCGATCCGAATTGCTCAAACCAATCGGAGCGCGGCACGTCGTATAAATTCGTTGAATCTGCGCGGAAATTGGTAGCGCATATGAAAAATTGAAGGACTCAATCGAGCGCCGCAGAAATGGATGGCCCCCGCAATGTGGCGCAATGGCCTTGGCTCCTTGTATGATTTCTGAACAGTTCCGGACGGACCCGCGGCAACGCATCCTATATCCGGCATCTTGGCTCCGTCTAGGGGAAGGCGATCGTGCCTACTGGGAATATCGCAAAGCGGTCCGATATTGCGGGCGTTCCGTTTGCTGTTGAAAACGTTGGACCGCTTTGGCGCATGGGTTATTCTGCGCGCGTCATTTCGGCGTTGCCTTCGCGCCTGTGGTTGCGCGAATATGATCGCGATTTGGCAGAGTTCCTGCTCAAGGATCTGCGATCGATGACTGGCCAATTTGTACCGAAGTTCATCTCGGTGGACATTTTTGATACCCTGCTACTGCGCAATGGAAAATGCGAGTCACGCCGTTTTTGGGAGATATCCGAACTGGTCCGTGAAAAGATCTCATATTCCAAATTGGGCAATGCGTTTTCTACTGCTGAACTATTTGTTGCGCGCTGCTTAGCGATGCGAGCGGGATATGCCTGCTCTGACACGTTGGGGGGATGCCGCGAGGGGCACATCCTTCAAGTCCTCGCGACCCAGTTGGAGATGCTGGGACTCCCCGCTGACGCCCAAGTCCTGTTAATGGACGCGGAATTGGAATTTGAGACCGTAAACCTGCAGTGCAACGACTTTTTGTTGGCGGTATTACAGGAAGCCTTTCCTAGCACCCCTATAGTCGGTCTGAGCGATACTTATCTTGGCGGAGCACAGATACAAATTCTTATAGATCGATTGTGCGCTGGACGATGCAGGATGGAAGCGATTTATTCTAGCGCGGACATTATCTTTAACAAACGTACCGGACGCGCGTTCGCGCATGTTGCGCAAGATCGCAGGTGCACCTGTTCTGACATTTTGCATATTGGCGACAACGTTACGTCCGATTTGATTCAAGCAAGACTTGCAGGATGCCGCGCCCAACTGTTTCCGGTGGCGCACGCTGAATTGGACGCGCGCTGTCGAGATCTCAATGCCTTTCTTGAGGAACGTAGGAGTGAAGGTTTCCCCGCCGAAACCTACGCGATGCTGTAACGAATTGACAGCATTCATGCATCTATGACCGATTTCACCTCGCCACCCGCATCGCCTACGGAGGTCAGCCGGCGGCTCGCCTCCGAGCTGGCGTTCGATGCCCTCGCACCGGTCATAGCACTATTCCTCCTGCGCCTGGATGCCCACGTGAGATACGCGACGCTCATGGGAGCGCGAGTACTTTACGTGTCCCGCGCAGGAGTTCGTATTCGGACCCTCTATCGCGCTTACCTCTCGGCCCGGAGGCTCAGTCTGCCTGGAACCGGCGACATTCTTTGGACGTCGCGCTGCATGACAGCAAAGGCAGTCTGGAACCGGTATCCAGAGACGGCGTTGAGCTTGATACGTGCCCAGTTTCCTTCGTCTTCCTTGCGCGACGTCTGTGCGGCTTTGCTATCGCCGGTAGCCGGAGCGCAAGAAATGATCCTCTCGGCTAGCCGGGAGTTGGATGATGCGGCTTCTGCTTTGGACGATTTTTTAAAATCTAACCACCCCGTAGCGCGGACGCTCATCGAACACCTGCAGATACAGGGGAAGCTGTTTGAAAAACACCTGTTCGGCGTCGTGGGCACAGCACGGCGCGTTGTCTTGGTGGACAGCGGATGGAAAGGCACCAGTCAGCAATTGCTCGCAGACGCGTTTCGCGAGCTGGACTGGACGGGACTATATTTCGGCACGATGCCCGCGCGCATGAACGACCGTGGCGCGCTGGAACGCGCCACGGGATTGATCTTCGAATCCGACCACTTCGATCCCGATCGGCCGTCCACCGCCATCACACTCTACCGGCACCTAATTGAGGGTTTGCTTGAGCCGGCTGGGCACAGTATCGAGCACCTTGAACCGCACCCCGAGTTAGGCGCGTGGGCGCCTTATTCGCTCGCGCTGAGTCAGGAGGTTCCGACGCATGAATCCGACTTGATTTTTTGTTCCGTGCTTGCCTATTTGCGTGATCGCTTGCCGACCCAAGGTGTTTCCGAAATCGAAATTGACGGATCGGCTGCAATGACTCGTCTCGCGAGAGTACTAGCTTACCCTCGGGCTGAAGAGGCTCTTGCGCTGGGCGGCTTTTATAGCTCGGTAGATTTCGGCCGGACTGTTCGAGTGCCCGTGTTGGTGCAACCTGGCGATCCCGAACAAAGCGAGCGCCGGATCCGTGAATCCCTTTGGCCGCAAGGTCAGATTGCGCTTGAATACCCATCGCGCTTCGCACCCGCTCGACAGAAAGCAGAGTTAGGTATTACGCGCGGGCCCGATGACTCGTTTCGACAACGTCTCACTTTTTCAAACCCACAGCTACCGGCTCTCCAAGGCGACAGCGCGGCAGTGGCCATAATCGTACGCACTGTCGATCGCCCCCTTTTCTTGCGGCGCGCGCTTGCCAGTATTGGGCAGCAGACGTTCTCCGATTACGTCTGCGTGGTGATTTGTGATGGCGGTAATTTCGCATTGGCGGTCGACGAATGCCAACACGCCGCGATTGACCCGCGTCGACTGATTGTCATTGAAAATAAAGTCAGTAGCGGCATTGAAGCAGCGTCCAACCTTGCGATTCGCCAGGTGAACAGTGAGTTCGTCGTAATCCACGACGACGACGACTCTTGGGAGCCCGGTTTTTTGCAAAGTACGGTTGGATTTCTTAGCGGTACGCAGGGAACCCAATATGGCGGGGCAGTGACCTGGGTCAACCAGGTTTCGGAACTTTCGACGCCGGCGGGGCCCGTCGAAAAATCTCGACACCTTTTTATGACGTTAGACGCCGTTCAATTCATGGAATTAGCGTGTCGCAATCTATTCCCGCCGATTTCCTTTTTATTCAGACGCAACATTTACGATGCCCTAGGCGGTTACGACGAAGCCCTACCTGTACTGGGCGATTGGGATTTTAATCTTCGCTTTCTGCTCAAGGCGGACATCGCGGTCATCCGTGAAAGGCTGGCGAACTACCATCATCGCGACCTTGAACCGGACCGCGGCTCGGGCAACAGCGTCATCGTCAACCAGGACAGGCATGCGGCATACGACGTTATTGTTCGAAACAAGATACTTCGGTCGGCAGTTGTCGGCGGCAGGCCCGATGCAATGCTAACCGTCATGGCACGTATGCTGAATGAGATGCGTGCGATTTCGCAGCGCACATTGACTGCGGTGGAGAGCGACGGTGAAGTGCGCGCCATGCGGGACGTGACGGGCATCCTGCGCGTTCTTTCCGATACCGATTCGCACTTCATGAAGGACAGTCTTACAGGCCCGTGGTATTTGAAGCGCAATCCCGATATCGTGGCAGCGGGCGTTGATCCGGTTGCCCATTGGTTTCGTATCGGCGCAGTCGAAGGTCGCCTCCCCACTTCCAATCCTGTAGAACTCGCGCGAGATTTGCTTAGCGAGCGCGTCGCGCGCCTGCGCACCGAATGTGAAGAAAAGGAGCGCCAATTGCTGCGGTGCCAGCAAGAGTCCATGCAACACGAGCAGGCGCTTCAAACCCAGATGGAGCGCCTAGGGTCGACTAAATCAAAATAGCGCGATGGCGGCCTAGTCGGGTCCACTGAAGCCATTGGGCGGCGTTTGTGCCGGAGTGGCGGATGATTCGGGAGTCTCTCCAACATCTGTTAGCGCACGAAATAGCAATTCAAGCAACATAGGGGTTGCAGTCCTACCGGATTCGATACCTATATGCGCATCCACGGAATTAAAATTCGTAGCGGGAAACAAAGTTGCGTCGGAGGTCGGGTTACAGATCGCGCCACCAAAATCGGCCACCAATCGCGCATTGGACGCTTCGAAGCGAGCCGCGATATCGTGGGCCACTGAAGCGTCAATAATTTGCGCCGGCCCCGCGCCACTCGCAAAGCTCGGGTTCGAGTAGAAAATGTGCTCAAGCCGCCTACGCATCCTCAGGTATTGCGTACCAATTCCCGCGACGTGGCTCTCCGACCGACCGTAGCGCAAATTCATTTCTCTCAACAGCCATAAAAAACGTCCATCAGCCGAAGGGTTAATGATCGCCTCAACAGGAAATTCGAGAGCGGAGATTGGAACCCCCAAAATTCGGTCTGCAAAGTACCCGAAAATATTGCAGTTCTCACGTAACAGATTCTCGTATATGACGATGTGAATGGCGTCGGCGTCCAGGCCCGCCACCCAGCGGCGCGCGACTGCGTGAAAGTCGCCCATTCCCGCAGCTACGCGTTGATTCATCCACGAATCAAATGGTTCCGTCAGGCCCTGTTTGAAGCTCTCTCGATAGTAACTTTCCAAATACTGCGCCTGATTGCGCACCCAGTAGATCACCACTTTGCGATATCCAGCGAGATCGCTGCGAAGGCGCCCCACTGCCGAATCATCGAAAAGCTCGAAAAACTCGCTTGAAATTACGATCGACGTTAATTTCGAATCACGAATGCGATTTCGGAAGCGCTTGAGGAATTCCTCGCGCGACCAGCATACATCTCGCAATGCCCAGCCAAGATACGAAAAGGCGACGTTGTGATGTCCCTGACCCCAAACTGAAAAATCCGCCAAAGGATCGATTCCGTGGTCGACCAGCGCGTCACGATTGCGATGCAAACAGGTCTGTAGGTAGGTTGTACCGGTCCGGTGCGCGCCGATATGAAGGTATAGGGTCTTCATCAGCCCGGAATTTCGAACGAGTAACCAAAGCGCAGAAAATCCGAGTGATAGATCTTCCGCGCAAGTGCCTCCTCATCTGGGCCGTAGAACTCCTGCAGCCGCGCTGAGGCGTTCGTCTTGTGGTGGCTGATATCCAAGAGCGGCGCCTTTTCGCGATCGATTCCCAGGTGGTCGAGCACTTGAGGAAAGTCGCGCTGCAGACTTTCAAAACGACCGATGTAGTTGTATTGAATGTGCTGGTCGTTGATCAACATCGCCTGCGACCTCCAGTGAATATCGCGATCGCGATCCGCAATGCGATCGACGGCCTGAAGGAATTGGAGAAAACTAACTGGCTGCGCTTGAAAGAATCCGAGCCAAGCTTGATGGCGCCCGCGTTCCCCCTCATCGGCCACGATCTTCTCAAGATAGCAGGATAGTGCACGCGCGTACGGATTCCGTACGAAGGTGAACCGGAATAGGCGGGACGAAAAAAAGATTTGCTCGAAGGTCCAGCCAAGGGACAACGCGCCCTTGAGGGTCGATTGGGACTTATCGTGAACATTGCTTCCTGCATCCTGCAGGTTGGCTCCTTCGAGCAATTGCAATGTCCGCTTGATGCTCGAGCAGGCAACTTTGGGTGTTTCGAAATACAGAAACGAATGCCGCGCGCCGATGTTGCAAAGATAATCCACCTGATAGCCGGGATATCCAAACCCGGCCTCAAGTTCGTTGAATGTCAGCGCTTCCATCTGTTGGTAGTATCGTAACAGGACCACTCTTGGCGCAAGCAATTACGCATCGCAGCATAAGCGCTGATCGAATGTCGCGCATCTGTTACTTTTGTCCGGATTTCTCGCTCCCGTCCGGGGGAACGAAGTGTTTGTATCGGCACGTCTTTCAGCTGAATCGCCTCGGATACAACGCGTTCATCGTGCACTCTAAGCGGGGCTTCAAAATCGCCTGGCACGGCTACGACGTACCCGTGCTGTGGCTGGACGACTGGGTCATGTTTGGTCCGCGGGACATCTGTGTCTTTCCAGAAGGAATGACGCAGATGATGAAGCAATCTCGCGAATTTAACCTTTGCCGCGTCGTTATTGCCCTGAGCTGGTCCTACATATACGAACGTCTGCCCTCAGGCGAGGATTGGAACGATTACGGGATCGTCAACGTGATCACCTCCTCCCAAACAATCCGGGAGTTCGTGGAATGGAGCATGAACATACCGGCCGAAATCATCAGCAATTATGTTGATTGCGCAAAGTTCGCTTATCGCCCCGACAGCAAAATTCGGAAAATCTCCTACATGTCAAGAAAGTCAGGCGATCTAGTCGCAACGATTGCCACGAAGAATGGTGGCCCGGCCTCCCGGTATCAGTGGAGACGCCTGCTTGATCTGAACGAAGACCAGTATGCGACGGAACTCATGGAATCCGTGGTGTACGTAGCGACGGGACTTCACGAGGGCGCCAATGTTTCCGTACTTGAGGCCATGAGTGCAGGATGCATTGTCGTCGGCTTCTCTGGGATCGGCGCCAGGGAATACATGGTTGCGGATGGTGCGCAACAAAATTGCATCATGGTGGAAAATGGTGATTTGCTCGCGCTTGGGCGGGCCCTCGAGCGAGTCATTGTAAATTTGGAGCGCGACCCCGAACATTTCAACCCCCTTATCAGAAATGCCATAGCAACTGCGTCACGGTATCGCAGCCTTGACGACGAAGGGAGCTCCCTGAAGGCATACTTTGACACATTGCTGCGGCAGATTGGGCCGCATTCTGCAGATAAAGACCCAGCCTCCGCGCCTTATGTCACCCGCAAAAGTTAAGCCACACTAAAAGTCTAGAGGCATCCAACGCTCCCAGTGTCTTTAGTGGGAGCAAAAACAATGTCGCGTAAGGAGCTCCATTCGATGCCAGATCTCAATTCCCCAATGCACGTTGAAATGCTTGAGACAGCGCACCGGGAAGGCCAAATTGAACGCGACGGGCTGTACGGCCTGCATTGGGGGGATCCGCAGGTGATGCCGGCACTCAGAGCGGTGCGCGACCGTTTTATCCTGCCCTACGTCAATCCCGACCGTACCGCCGTGGAGATAGGCCCCGGAGGGGGCCGTTGGACGCGATATTTGCTCGGTTTTGCGCGACTGTATGCGGTTGACTACCACGAGAAATTGCTCGCGGAACTCTCTCGTTCCTACCGTGCTCCGTGCCTTACCCTCGTTCGGAATAACGGTCTCGACCTTGCCGGTATCGCAGATCGATCCGTCGACTATGCATTTTCATTCGGCGTATTTGTCCACCTGGAACTGCGCGTTATCGAAAGCTATTTTCGGGAACTTCGCAGGGTACTGAAGCCCGACGGTTGTGCAGTCATCCAATACTCCGATAAGACAAAGGAGTCCGCGCGCAAGCAAGGCGAGGGTTTCACGGATACGACTCCGGAAATCATCATCTCATTGGCTGAGCGTTGCGGGCACTGGGTTCTTGAGGAGGACCGGACCACGCTTTGGCATAGCAGCATTGTTCGTTTCGCAGTTCGGTCTTGATGACATGGGGAGTGCATCTGATATTGAGTAAATGCACCTGAATTGGAAATGACCTTTCTCTCGCGTCAATAATGCCTCGCAGCAAGCGAATTTGACTCTTGGAAAAATTGCGTCGTACTGCTTCGGATCAATGCAGTGGCCCGTGAGCGCCATTTTTGTTCTGCTATTGAGCATCCTGCGCATCGCCCGCTAGTCACCCCAAAGCAGACAGCAATCTGGATCTCTCTTGGCCAAGCGCCCTCATCGTTCTAAAGAAGGACCCTGGCGAGCCTGTTGAATCGTGCGCGCGATCGCTAACAATTCTTGCTGAATCACCTCCCATTCGATCTGCCTTTTGTGCTGACGTGTCAGGTACGTCGCGCGTGCAACCGACTGCATTCCGCTTTTGAAGTCGGCAATCTGACGCCCAAGGTCTTGGTCCTGGGCATTCTCGGAATTGCACAGCGCCTGGGCCACGTTTTGCCAGGCCTCCAGAACTTCATGCTCCGTCCGCCGGGCCCCCGGACTCGGGTTCATCGACCAGTTCCTGGATTGCTCGCCGCGGTGGTAATCGCGCAGCTTTAATGCGGGCCGAACCACGCCACGGGACTGGCGCCGGGTCGCGGTGGCGGCAACGCCCCTCTCTATTAGCCGATCGGCAAACTCCTGGCGCCATCGCGCCAGGTCCGCCTTCTTGGGTTGGAGTCTCTTCCAGTTCCTGCTCTGCGCCCGCACGATCATGTGCACGTGGGGGCGGTGCGAATCTGGGTCAGTCGCCGGGTCGTGAAGCACCAAGGCATATTTGTGCTGGGAAAATTCCTCCCTTGCCAGGGCACGTGCTGCGTTGTAGACAGCCTGCGGGTCGGTACCCGGCGGCATGGAGAACATGACGTGAAATGCCTCCCGCCGATGGGATACCTCAGGGATAAGCCCGCCGCCGTACCTCCATTCGTCCGCCAGGTCTGCGAGGTCCTCCTTTCCCTTTAGCTGCAGGCCGTCCTGGTTTTCCAGGGCGAGTTCGCCCTTGCGGCTGATGTAGGACATGTGCGCCTTGATGGCCGCCATGCCCCGCCCTCCTCCGGTTACCTTCACCATTACCTCGGGCGTATGGCTGACGATCGCCCGCAGCCCCGCGCGGATTGCCGCCCCGCTCAACGGGACAGGCCGGGCAGCGCTGGGATCACTCCCAGGCCTGCCGTAGCGGCGCAAGCCGGGTCGCAGCAGCTGCTCGCCCCATCGCTCCAGCGCACGATCGATGTCCTCACGGCTTTGCATCGTTTGGCTTCCTCTGGGCTCTACCTGCTTCGGTCGGCCCTACGCGAGTTACTTCAACCCGCGAGACGATCGGCGCAGCGCGCGCAAGGTGTTCGTGCACGACCGCCAGAATTTCCTTGACGATCGCCGTATCGGCCTCGGCCGCGCCCCGACGCCAGCTGGCAAAATTTAGCGCAACCATTGCCAGCCGGTCATTGGATTGAGTCAGGGCCTGCACCGCATCATTGCCGGCAATGGTCTGGGTGTCGCTATCGCGCGCGGTAAGGGCGGCCAGGATGTAACGCGAACAAGAAATGCCGGCGGCCTTGGCCCGAATGCGCAGGTGATTGCGTTGGTCCTGGGTCAAACGCAGGGTCAGGCGATAAGGGCAATTGTTTCGGTCGCGGTCGGTGCCGTTCCACTCGCCAGCAATATGACCAAGATCGGGAGGTGCGAGCCAGGAGGGTTGCGCATCGGATTTGATGGCCGCGGCGACGAGTTGGCGCATGGCAAGGGATCGGGACACCTTGCGCTGCGCGCACCAGGCGTTGAAGGGCTGAGTGAGCTCGCGAAGGTCAAGGGAGGTGGTCTTGGGCATGGGCTTGGGAGTGCCAATGGCACTTCGGTAATTCTGCATGCCGCGAGGCTATCCTGCCCTCACTCTTTAAAAAACACTGCGAGCAGTAGTTTTCGCTCGGGATTAGCAAAGACCTAGCACTTTCCTAGCATCAAAAATCACGACTGCGGCGATTCGAGCAGTTTCCTAGCAAAGTCCTAGCAGA
>Ga0209698_10000558_pt1 | contig 42618 bp, 49 predicted proteins | sample LitLauG_LLR_2012_FD_187203 | JGI IMG/M metagenome (GOLD analysis project Ga0209698, IMG submission 187203) | Freshwater sediment microbial communities from Pennsylvania, USA - Little Laurel Run_MetaG_LLR_2012 (SPAdes) (version 2) | ecosystem: Environmental > Aquatic > Freshwater > Creek >... | reverse complement strand
CGCCGTCGCGCGCGAGCGGCGATGAGAGGAAAGCGTCATGAAAGCGGTCGCAGTTTTTCCAACGGCCGGCGGAGCCCGGTTGATCGACGTCGCCAAACCCGACCTCGAAACGATCGACGACGGGCACGGAGTGCTCGTGCGCGTGCTGGCGGTCGGCGTCGACGGGACCGACAAAGAGATTCTCGCGGGCGAGTACGGTTCGCCGCCGCCCGGCGACGACTATCTGATCACGGGTCACGAGAGTTTCGGCGTGGTCGAGGCCGTCGGCCCGCAGGCCTTCGGTGTGAAGCCCGGCGACTTCGTCGTGGCGACGGTGCGTCGGCCGGGAACGAGCATCTACGACGTGGTCGGCCGGCAAGACATGACGACCGACAACGTCTACTTCGAACGCGGCATCAACTTACGGCACGGGTATCTCACCGAACACTACGTCGAACGCGACGACAACGTCGTCGTCGTCCCGCAGGGTCTGCGCGACGTGGGCGTGCTGCTCGAGCCGTGCAGCGTGATCGAAAAGGGCATCGCGCAAGCCTACGAGATCCAGCGGCGCTTGCCCGTGTGGCGTCCGCGCCGGGCCGCAGTGCTCGGCGCCGGAACCGTCGGACTCTTGGCGACGATGGCGCTGCGCTTGCGCGGCATGGAGGTCCATACGTTCGCGAACACGCCGCGGCCGTATCTCAACGCCGATCTGCTCGACGCGCTCGGCGCGCACTATCACGCGGTGGAGGAACGCCCCTTCGTCGGCAGCGGCAACGAGCTCGGGCCCTTCGACGTCATTTTCGAGGCGACCGGCTACGCGCCGATCGCCTTCGACGCGCTCGGCGAACTCGGGAAGAACGGCGTGCTCGTGCTCTCGAGCGTCACGGGCGGGAAGCACACGATCTCCATCGACGCGGACCGGCTGAACCTCGAGTTCGTGCTCGGTAATAAGGTCATGGTCGGGACCGTAAACGCGAGCCGCGAGCACTTCGAACTCGGCGTCAGCGATTTCGCGCGTGCGGAGCTCACCTGGCCCGGCTGGCTCGCGCGGCTCTTGACCCACCCGGTCAAAGGCCTCGAGTCGTACGAAGATTTGCTGCATACGTTGACGACCGGCAAAGGCGTCATCAAAGTGTACTGCGAGGTCTCGACGTGAGCGCGCCGCCGAAGAACGGCGCGGCGAATGCCGAAAAAGCGCGCGTCGCCGAAACGCGGCTGCACAGCGCTCACTGGCGCCGCTGGGGGCCGTACCTGAGCGAGCGTCAGTGGGGCACGGTCCGCGAAGATTACAGCGAGGGCGGTTCGGCGTGGGATTACCTGCCGCACGATCACGCCCGCTCGCGCGCGTACCGCTGGGGCGAAGACGGCCTTCTGGGCATCAGCGACAACCATCAGCGGCTGTGTTTCTCCGTGGCCCTGTGGAACGGCGTCGACCCGATCCTCAAGGAGCGCGCCTTCGGCCTGACCGGAAACGAGGGCAACCACGGCGAGGACGTCAAGGACTACTACTTTTACCTCGACAACGTGCCCACGCACTCGTACATGCGGGCGCTCTACAAGTATCCGCAGTCGCCGTTTCCGTACGGCGAACTCGTCGCCGAGAACGCGCGCCGCGGCCGCCGCCAAAGCGAGTACGAGCTGATCGATACGGGCGTCTTCGCGGAGAACCGGTATTTCGACGTGTTCGCCACCTACGCGAAAGCGTCGCCCGACGACGTGGCGATCGAACTCGAGCTGGTCAACCGCGGACCCGACCCCGCGACGTTACACGTTCTCCCGACGCTCTGGTTCCGCAACGACTGGTCGTGGAAGCCGGCGCAAGCGCGGCCGACGCTACGCGACGCGTCGTCCGGCGACGCCGTCGCGATCGACGCGGAGCACGCGACGCTCGGACGGTACCGGCTGTACGCCCAAGCCGACGGCGAAACCCTGTTCACCGAAAACGAAACGAACGTGCGGCGGCTCTACGGCTCCCCGAATCCGACGCCCTACGTGAAGGACGGCATCCACGAGCGCGTCGTGCACGGGAATCTCGGGGCCGTCAATCCCGAGCGAACCGGAACCAAAGCCGCGATCCGGTACGTCGTCGCGCTGCTGCCGGGCGAATCGAAGACGATCCGCTTGCGGCTTTCGAATAACCTCGACCTCAAAGAGCCCCTCGGCGACGCGCTCGAGGCCACGCTGCGCGCGCGGCGCCGCGAAGCCGACGCCTTCTACGCGGAGCTCAACCCGTTCCCGATTTCCGACGACGCGCGCGACATCCAGCGCCAGGCGCTCGCGGGCATGCTGTGGAGCAAGCAGTTCTACCATTACGTCGTGCGCGAGTGGCTCGACGGCGATCCGACGCAGCCCCCGCCGCCCGAATCGCGCAAGCACGGCCGCAACCGCGAGTGGGTCCACCTCTACAACGACGACATCCTCTCGATGCCCGACAAGTGGGAGTACCCGTGGTTCGCCGCGTGGGACCTCGCGTTCCACGTCGTGCCGCTGGCGATGATCGACGCCGATTTCGCGAAATCGCAGTTGATGCTGCTGACGCGCGAGTGGTACATGCACCCGAACGGGCAGATCCCCGCTTACGAGTGGGCCTTCGGCGACGTGAACCCGCCGGTGCACGCCTGGGCGGCGCTGCGCGTCTTTCGCATCGACCGCAAGATGTGCGGCACGCCCGACTACGCGTTTCTCGAACGCGTCTTTCAAAAGCTGCTGCTCAACTTCACGTGGTGGGTCAATCGCAAGGACGCGGCCGGCAACAACGTGTTCCAGGGCGGTTTTCTCGGGCTCGACAATATCGGCGTCTTCGACCGCAGCTCGCAACTGCCGACCGGCGGCCACCTCGATCAATCCGACGGCACGAGCTGGATGGGCTTCTACTCGCTCGGCATGCTCGCGATCGCGCTCGAATTGGCGCTGCACAATCCCGTCTACGAAGACGTCGCCTCGAAGTTCTACGAGCATTTCCTCTACATCGCCACGGCGATGAACAAGAGCGGCTCCCGCATGGTCGGCCTGTGGGACGAAGACGATCGATTCTACTACGACGCGCTGGCGTTGCCCGACGGTTCGCAGCACCCGCTCAAGGTGCGCTCGATGGTGGGTCTGATTCCGCTCCTCGCGGTGGAAAATCTCGAACCGGACGTGCTGGCGAAGCTGCCGTCGTTCACCAAACGCATGCAGTGGTTCATCGACAACCGGCCCGATCTCAAAGACAACGTCGCCTGCATGGAAACCAAGGGCGCGGGCGAGCGCCGCTTGCTCTCGATCGTCGGCAAGACGCGCCTGGAGGAGATCTTGCGGACGATGCTCGACGAGCGGGAGTTCTTATCGCCCCACGGGCTGCGCGCGATCTCGCGCGTCCATGCCGAGCATCCGTACCTGCTCGACGTGATGGGCACGCGGTACCGGGTGGATTACGAGCCCGCCGAATCCTCGAGCGGCCTCTTCGGCGGCAACTCTAACTGGCGCGGTCCGGTGTGGTTTCCGTTGAACTACCTGCTGATCGAGGCGTTGCAGAAGTTCCATTACTACCATGGCGACGATTTCCGCGTCGAATGCCCGAGCGAAAGCGGCCGGCACTTGACGCTTTGGGAAGTCGCCACGGAGCTGTCGCATCGCCTGATGGACACGTTCCGCCGCGGCGAAGACGGACGCCGGCCGGTGTTCGGCGGCAACCAGACGTTCCAAAACGATCCGCAGTGGCGCGACTACGTGCCATTCTACGAATATTTTCACGGCGATAACGGCGCGGGCATCGGCGCGAGCCATCAGACCGGCTGGACGGGCCTGGTCGCCAAACTGATCCAGCAGTGCGCCGAGTACTGCGGTCAAGACAAACATCCGCTCGCGGAAGACGAGCGGCTCACGGAGGCTGCCTCGCGATGACCTACGACGTAATCGTAATCGGGAGCGGCGCGGGCGGCGCGACGCTGGCGCACGCGCTCGCGCCGAGCGGGTTGCGCGTCCTGATTCTGGAACGCGGCGAATACCTGCGCCGCGAAAAGGACAACTGGAACGCGAACGCGGTCTTCAACGAGCAGCGCTATACGGCCGACGAGCGCTGGCTCGATAAGTGGGGGCGTCCGTTTCGCCCCGGTGCGCACTACTACGTCGGCGGCGCCACGAAGTTCTACGGCGCGGCGTTGCTTCGATTTCGCGCGAGCGATTTCGGCGAGGTGCGCCACCACGGCGGGATCTCGCCCGCCTGGCCGATCGCGTACGAGGATCTCGAACCGTACTACACGCAAGCGGAGCACCTCTATCGCGTCCACGGCGTGCACGGCGTCGATCCCACCGAACCGCCGGCGAGCGCGCCGTACCTGTATCCGCCCGTATCCCACGAAGCGCGCATCGCCGAACTGGAACGCGATTTCCTAAAACTCGGACTGCACCCGTTCCCGCTCCCCATGGGCGTCATGCTGGACGAGTCCGATCCCGAAGCGAGCCGCTGCATTCGCTGCAGCACGTGCGACGGCTTCCCGTGTTTGGTCGACGCGAAGGCGGACGCGCACACGATTTGCGTGCGAGCGGCGCTGGCCTATCCGAACGTCTCGCTCGAGCCGGGCGCCTTCGTCTCGCGGCTCGAGACGAACGCGAGCGGCCGTTCGGTGACGAGCGTGGTCGTGAATCGCAACGGCGCCGAAGAGCGCTTCGAAGGGAACGTGGTCGTCCTGTCCGCGGGCGCCGTCAACTCGGCTGCGCTGCTGCTACGGTCCGCGAACGACCGGCACCCGCGCGGGCTCGCCAACGGTTCCGACGTCGTCGGCCGGCACTACATGGCGCACAACAACTCGGCGATGATCGCCGTCTCGAAGCGCAAGAACCCGACGGTCTTTCAAAAGACGCTCGGCGTCAACGATTTCTATCACGGCTCCGACGACTTCGAGTTTCCGATGGGGCACTTTCAGATGCTCGGCAAATCCGAAGCCGCCGAATTCAAAGGGGATGCCAAGTTCGCGCCCGGCTTCGCGCTCAACCAGCTGGCGGAACACGCGCTCGACTTCTGGCTGACTTCCGAAGATTTGCCCGACCCGAATAATCGCGTCACCGTGCGCGCCGACGGCCAGATCTCGCTCAGCTACACCGAAAACAACCTCGAGGGTCATCGCCGGCTGCTCGCCAAGCTCAAAGACTTGCTCGCCCACGCCGGCTGCGAGACGCACCTCATTCCGAACGAACTCTACCTCGGGAAGAAGATCCCGATCGCGGGCGTGGCGCACCAAAACGGTACGGTTCGCTTCGGAACCGATCCGCAGACTTCTGCGCTCGACGTGAACTGCAAGGCTCACGAGCTCGACAACCTCTACGTCGTGGACGGCAGTTTCTTCGTGTCGAGCACGGCCGTGAATCCCGCCCTGACGATCGTCGCGAACGCGCTGCGCGTCGGGTCGCACTTGCGCGAGCGCTTCGGGGTCACGAATGCTGCAGCCGTCCAGGCTTGAGCTCGGCCGCAGCAGCTGCGGCGAGCTCGATATTGCCGAGCGGCGTGAATGGCTCGTCACGAACGGTCTCGGCGGATTTGCCTGCGGCACCGTCGCGGGGACGCTGACGCGCCGTTACCACGGATTGCTCGTGGCGGCGCTGAAGCCGCCGGTGGGCCGGACGCTGCTGGTCGCGGCGTTCGAGGAGGTCGCGACCTACCTCGGCGCGCGCTACGAATTGGCGGCGAACCGCTGGCACGACGGAACGGTTGCGCCGCGGGGATTCGCGTACGTCGAACGCTTCGCGCTCGACGGGACGACGCCCGTGTGGGAATTCGCGCTCGCCGACGCGCTGCTCGAGAAGCGCATCTGGATGGACCACGGCTCGAACGCGACCTACGTCCGTTACACGCTGCTGCGCGGGCAAGAGGGCGTGAAGCTCACGCTCCGCGCGCTCGCAAACTACCGCGACTTCCACGCGACCACGCGGGCCGGCGACTGGCGGATGGGCGTCGCGCCGTTCGGAAACGGCGTGAGCGTCGAAGCGTTCGCCGGTGCGCGGCCGTTCTACGTCGCGTCCGATCGCGCGGCCTGCGCGCCGCTGCACGAATGGTATCGCGGCTTTCGGCTGACGAGCGAAACGGAGCGCGGGCTCGACGACCTCGACGACCACCTGTGCGTCGCGGAGTTCGACGTCACGCTGGCCGCCGGCGAATCGGTGACGTTCGCGGCGAGCGACGCCGCGCCCGATCCCGGCGCCGGCGACGCATCGCTGCAACGGTTGCGCGAGCGCGAAGCGGGGCTCCTGAAGTCCTGGGAAAACGTCTGCGTCGAAACGGCACGCGCGCCCGCCTGGTTGCGGCGCTGCGTCCTCGCGGCCGACCAATTCGTCGTCGCGCGGCCGTTGCACGACGATCCCGAGGCGTTGTCGGTAATCGCCGGCTATCCGTGGTTCGGCGATTGGGGGCGCGATACGATGATCGCGCTGACCGGCCTCACGCTCCGTACCGGCCGCTCCGACGTCGCAAAGAAAATCTTGATGACGTTCGCCGCCTACGTCGACGGCGGCATGCTGCCGAACTATTTTCCCGACGGCGGCGAGACGCCCGAATACAACACAGTCGACGCCGCGCTGTGGTACGTTCAGGCCGTCGCCGCATACGTTGCCGCGACGAGCGACGTCGCGACGCTGCGCGAACTCTTCCCCGTGCTCGACGGCATCGTCCGCGCGTACTGCGAGGGGACGCGCTACGGCATCCGCGTCGATCCGGCCGACGGCCTGGTGTACGCGGGCGAGCCCGGCGTTCAGCTTACGTGGATGGACGCGAAGGTCGGCGACTGGGTCGTCACGCCGCGCATCGGCAAGCCGATCGAAATTGCCGCGCTGTGGTACAACGCGCTGCGGCAACTCGCGGCGCTTGCGCCGCGTGCCGGCATCGGCGGCACGAAGTACGCCGAGCGGGCCGACGCGGCCGCAAAGGGTTTCGAACGCTTTTGGAATGACGAGCGCGGCTACTGCTACGACGTTCTCGACGGGCCCGGCGGTAACGATGCGAGTCTGCGCCCCAATCAGCTCTTCGCCCTAGCGCTGCCGCATTCGCCGCTCGCGCAAGAACGCGGCCGCGCGATCGTCCGCGCGTGCGGGCGAGAGTTGTTCGCCTCGACGGGGCTGCGCAGCCTCGCTCCGCGCGAACCCGGCTACATTGGTACGTACGGCGGATCGCCGCGCGAGCGCGACGGCGCGTACCATCAAGGAACGTCGTGGCTTTGGCTGCTGCCGGTCTACGCGACGGCGTACGCGCGCGCGTTCGGGGACGAGACGACCGCTCGCGGCTTTCTCGACGTCTACGGCGACGCGCTCGAACGGCAAGCCCTGGGGACGCTCGGCGAAATCGCCGACGGCGACGCGCCGTTCGCGCCGCGCGGGGCGTTCGCGCAAGCGTGGTCCGTGGGCGAAGCGATTCGCGCCTGGCACGACGCGCCGCGCTTCGCTTAAGCGACGCGGGCTCGCCGGGACCGCACGACGATGCTGCGCCCGCAGCGCGTGATCTCGCCGCGGCGCGCGAGTTTGCTCAGTTCGCAGGAAAGCGTTTCCCGGGTGGTTCCGATGAGCGAAGCGAGCTGCTCTTGGGTTAAAGGCGTCTCGATGCGCGTTCCGTGCCGTTCGGGCACGCCGTATTTCGCCGCGAGATCGTCGAGGAGCGCGAGCAGCCGTTCGCCGACGCGGCTCGAGGTCGCCGCTTGAACCTGGACGAGCGCGCGTTCGTACTGGTCGCGCAGGGAGCGCGCAATGTTCAGTGCGAGCAGCGGATGGCGCAGGAGCAGGGCCGCAGCGAGATCCGCGCGGCAAACGGCAAGCGTGCAGGCCTCGAGCGTCGCGGCGGTCGTGCGCCGAACGGTTTCGCCGAACAGCGGCTCGTATCCGAACGTCTCGCCGGGGCCGACGACGCGCACGGTGTACTCCCGGCCGTTTTCGCTGAGCTGCCCGATGCGGACGATGCCGCGGAGCAGAACGTACACGTCCCGAGCCCGATCGCCTTGATGATGGATCGGGCGTCGCTCGCCGTACCGGATCGGCGTGAAAACCGACGCGCCGTCCCGCACGGCCGCGTCGTCCGATCCTTCGAAAAGCCGGCTCGCACGCAAGGCGGCGCCTACGTCGCTCCAAGGCCGTTCGTCGCACCGCATCGCTCCGCTCATGCCGCCAGACTACACCCGCCCCGCCGTGCGTGGGAGCCCGGCGCGCATACCCCCTAGCGGTGCCTGGGGGGATATCCAGCGAGGTGGCACGCGCGCATTCGTCCGTGCGACCATCGCGAAGGCATTATGTTCGAGCCGCTAGCCGAAGTTCGGCTTGAGTTTCACCCCGAGCACCAGCGCGTCGGCCCCGCCCCCGACGAGGTGGTGTTCCGTTTTACCGTGTCGGCGGGCCGAGTCGAGGGACCGCGACTCGACCTGACGGTCGTGCCTTGCGGCGGCTCCGAGTGGGGCACGATACGCGGCGACGGTATGTTCGGACTCGACATGCGGCATATGCTGCGCACTGGCGACGGCGAATTGGTGTATGCGACGTTTTCGGGCTTGTACGATCTGGGCGACGACGGTTACCTCGACGCCCTCGAGGACCGGCTCTCGTCGAAAGCGCGGGCCGACCTGATGGTTCGTTTTTACACGGCGGCCGGCGAATATCGCTGGTTGAATCGGGAGCAGTTCGTGGGTAGCGGGGAACGCGATTTCGCGTCGCGCACGCTGGCGCTTCGGATCTTTTCGCTCGGGCCGGCGAACGGGTAGCCCGCGGGAGCAAGAGCCGGCGCGGAACGAATCGAAGACCACCTGACCTTGCAAGCCGCCGCTCGTAGGGAGGCTCTGCGCTCGTTTCTGATCGAGCGCCGCTCCCGTCTCAAGCCGGAAGATGTCGGCCTCTCGAGCACCGGCCGCCGTCGCGTGCCCGGCTTGAGGCGCGAGGAAGTCGCGCAACTCGCGGGCGTCAGCGTTGCTTGGTATACGCTCTTTGAGACCGGCAGCGATATTCGCGTTTCGCCGCGCATGCTGGACAGGGTCACGGGCGCCCTTCGCTTGGCGACGGAGGAACGGCTGTATTTGTTCTCGCTCGCCATCGACGAGATGCCGACCGTCCCACGGACTTCCATCGAAATAGCCGGTACGGTCGGCGCGGAATACGCCGAGCTGACGCGGTTTACGAAGCGCGTACGCGCGGCTTCGACGCTCGGCGAGCTCGGCGACCTCGCCACGCAGGTGCTGATGCGCTTGGCGATCGCACCCGAAGTCGCGTACTTCGTGGAAGCTGACCTGCAGAGCGAAACCTTCACGTTCTCCTCGCAACGGTCCATCGGCGACGCCCTGCCGGTGCCGGTCGAGCGGCTTCCGTTTTCCGCGGTGCACGACGCCCAAGAAGTGCTCGTGCGCGGCGAGATGTATTTCGAACACAACCTCATCGAATCGCGGCATCGGTTGTTTCGCGAGCGCGCGGCGCTCTTCGGATCCGGACGCTATATCAGTGCGGGCGTCAAAGGACCGAACGTCGACGCGGCGCTCGGCTACATCGAAACGACCCGCGAACCGCACGGCGAGCGCGAACGCTACGTCGTCGGACTCGTCGCCGAAGTCGTGTCGCTGGCGTTGTCGGCAAAGCACTGATACCTCCGCCGTCGCCGCGCGCACTCCTCGGCTTCGCCGAACGCGGACGCCTCGCGCGGCGCCTCCGGCCGCCCGAAAGCGCGATCGTTCGGCCCGGGCCCGGCCAAGAGTCGGTCTGGGATTTTCCGCGTCCGCCGCGCGTCGAGCCCGTCGCGGAAAACGTGCTCGTCGAATTCGGCGGCGCGACGATCGCGCGCTCGTCGCGCGCGCTGCGGGTCGTCGAGACGGCCGGCGCGCCTTGCTATTACGTACCGCCCGAAGACTGCACGCTCGAGGCGCTCCGCAAGACGTCGCGCTGGACGATCTGCGAGTGGAAGGGCTTGGCGTTTTCCTACGACGTCGCCGTGGCCGGCGCGATCGTGCGAGACGGTGCGTGGTCGTATCCCGAACCGCTCACCGACCTCGGCATGGGCTACGAGCGGATCGCCGGTTACTTCGCGTTTTACGCCGCGAAGATGGACGGCTGTTACGTTGGGGACGAGCGCGTCGCACCGCAGCCCGGCGGCTATTACGGCGGCTGGGTAACGTCGCGGCTGACGGGGCCCATCAAAGGATTGCCCGGCACCGAGAACTGGTGATCGTTTCGCCGCTGTAGCGTGAGCGCGCTTACACGTGCTACGGCCCATCATTCGTAATATAGGGTCCGTACCGCAGATTCGATCCTTCTGCGTCGTCCGCCGGCTCCGCGCGACATGCGCCGCGAGCCGCCCGCGCTTCGTGCGTGCCGGTTTGCTTTATCGCATCTCTGAAAGGAATTTATCGTGTCCAAAGGATTCGTTGCCACTCTCGCGCTGACGGCGTGCGTCGCACTCGGAGGCCACGCGGCGCAAGCCGACCCGGCTTCCGTACCTGCCGCCGACCCTTGCGGCGATACGAATCTGCTCGCCACGACCGACCGGCCGACGTTCGGGACGAACCCGTGCGTGGTCAAACCACAGGCGGCGATCGCCGAGTTCGGCTACCGGAACGTGACCTCATCGGGTCCGAACGGCGCGAGCGTTTCGAGCGCGCCGAATAATCGCGACCGCATCGGCCTTTTCCCTCACGTCGAGCTCGTGATCGACGCGCCTTCGGCGGTGCGGACGACTTCGCGCGGGGCCGTCGTTTCGGGCGATTCTAATCTTGGGACCGGGTTGAAGTACGAGTTCGGCTACTTCGGCAACTTCGTCCACGGCGTCGCCGCAGAAGCGGTGTATCCGACCGGCAGTGCCGCCTTTTCGGGCGGACTACCGAGCTTCAACGGCTCGTACCAGATCGGCGGCGGCATCGTGAAGAACGTCGGTTTCAACCTGACGCTCGGCTTCAATTCGTTTTCCTCACCGAACCCGGCAGGCGGCAAGAACGTCTCGACGACCGCGTTCGAGCCGACGTTCATTCTCGGCGGCGCGATCGCGCCGGCGACGAAGCTCAACGTGGAGATTGCGGGAAATTCGTCTGGCGGCCCGGGTACGGGCGGCCGGTATTTCGGAAACGTCTTCTTGCAGCACCAATTCACGAGGAACGTCCTCATCGACATCGAGGCCACGCAACGGTTCACCGTCATCGACGGAACGCACTCGCATTACGTCGGAGTAGGCGGCTCGTTGAAGCTCTAGGGCCCGCTACATCGGCATATCCATGGCGGGCTGCGGCATCTTCATGCCGTGCTCCATCGAGTGAATGTGATTGACGACGACGGTCCAGGCGTCCGACGGAACGCCGATGCCGCTGCAGAACGGATACTGCAGCTCGAAGAGCAGGACCATCGTCGAAGCGACGATTACCGTCACGGCCGAGGTCATAAGCAGGTGCACGCGCGGGTTAGAGAGGCCGAAGAGCCAGCAGAAGCAGAGGACGCATACCGCGCCGAGGACGAGAATGATCCATTCCAGCTTGGCGATGCCGAACGTGTTTGCGGAGAGCCGCCGCTGCCGCGTATCGTGCACGACGCGCAATTGTTCGAGCGTCATCGTCTGCGCGTTCGTTTGCGCGGCGTTGGCCGGGTTGAACGTTTCGGCGACGTCGATCGCGTCCATACCGATCATGTCGCTCTCGACGCTGTGCTTGCCGACGTGCATCGCCGGCCACTCGTCGGTGACCATGAGATTGGCGTACTTGAGAATGTCGCCGCGCACGCGCGAGCGCTGCGCGGGAGGCAGCCCGACGGCGACGTGCCAGGCATCGACCGCCGCCGCGGACTCCTGCGCGACCAGCTGCTGCGCGTCGGAGTAGTGCTGCCAGGCGACGACGGTAATGAAGCCGAGAATCACGGCGTAAATCGCTCCGGCCACGGTAAAGATCAACCCGCCGACTTCATTGTGCTGGACGAAATCTTGCGAGCGGAACCAGTGATGCACGTACAACTGGCCCGCGCACACGATCGCCACCGACAGCGCGACCACGCTAAAGAGCAGCACGACCGATGGGATGTCGAAGAGGCGTATGAGCGCGCCCGGCTGGCGGAAAAAGACGATCCCCCCGACCAGCATCGCGGTCGCGGCGAGCGCGACCGTGCCGTGCAACGCGGCCGGTCCGAGCGGACCGAAGCCGGCTGCGCGCTTTCGTGGTTGATCGATCGGAATGCTCATTGGGGCCCTTTCGGCGGCGTCGAATGGTCGCAATCGTTTTCAGACCGGGTCGAAGGTCCTGTGTGCTCGCAGGATGGCGGCGCTCCTGTTGGCAAGCGAATCGCCCTGATCGCTTCGCTAGTCGGGAGCACGGCTATGTTTTCGTTCACTCGCGGTCGCGGCCTCGCGGGGATTGCGGCCGTTCTGTTCGCAAGCGGATGCGCGGCCGGTTCGGTCCCGGCCGGCAACTCCGCCCAAAGTTCGACGCTCGCGGCCGCCGCCCGTGCCGTTTCGGCGGGCTACCGCATGTATCGGGGACCGGAGGTCGCCGGACCGCTGTTCCTTCCTGCGGCGCCGCCTTCGCTAGGCCCCGGCTACATCTTGCCCGCTGCTAAGAAGAAACCGACGCTTTTCGTCGCGTGGATCGACGCCGGCATCGTCTATCTTTACGATCCGAGCACGCCGAATCCGGCGCCGGTCGGGCAGATCACCGCGGGTTTGAAGGGGCCGGCCGGGCTTGCCATCGATTCGGCCGGCACGCTGTACGTCGCTAATATTTCAAATAGCACCGTCACCGAATACCTCGCCGGGCAGACGTCCGTACACGCGACGATCAGCGCGGGCATCGACGGCCCGTACGGGATCGCGGTCGACTCGAAGGGCAACGTGTTCGTCAGCAATTTGAACAACAACACGGTCACCGGCTATCACGCCCATAAATCCACGCCGTTCGAAACGATTCCGCAAAGCGCGTTCGGCCCCAACAGCCAGCCGCTCGGCCTCGCCGCCGACAGTCACGACAACGTCTGGGTCGCAAGCGATTCGACGAACGCGGTCTACGAGATTCCCCGCGGCTCGTCGACGCCGAAGAACTCGGGGATCACGGGACTGAGCGGCCCGATCGGCGTCGCTTTCGGCTCGAAAGACACCCTGTACGTGTCGAGTTTTTCGAGCAACGTCGACGGCATTTATCCTTCCGGCAAGACGTCGCCGACCCGGACGCTGACGAACGGCATCAGCGCACCCACCCTGAACGGCCTCACTGCGGCGGGCGCATTCTTCCAAGCCGAGCAGATCGGGTACGTCGAGGGTTACAAGGCCGGCGCCTCGTCGCCGTTCTCGAAGATCGGTTACACCGGACGGCCGCTCGGCATCGCATCGTCGCCGAAGCTCGTGCCCTGACGTGAGGTCGCTCGCAGCGAGCGCTACAGCCCGTCCTTGAAACCGGTATCGGCGTGGGTGCCGTCGCAGAACGGTTTGTTTGACGATGCGCCGCAACGGCAGAGGGTGACGCGGTTGCGCGTTTCGTACGTCGTCCCGTTCTGCGAGCGGATCGCGATGCCGCCGCGAACCCAGATCGGACCGCTGCATTCCTTAGCCGGATCTTCCACCAGCATGAGGGAGGGTTCGAGAGGCGGTTCGAGGGCCGGCGCGTCCTGCGCGTGCGCTCGCATCACGAGCCGTCCCGACGGACAACGCTGCGCCTCGCCGACGATGCGTTCGCGTATCTGCGGCTCGTTCGAACGCGCGACGTTCTCCCAAATTCCGCCGTGATTGTCGCAGAAGCGCGCGAACGCGCAGAGCGCTTCGGCGTCTTCGAGCACGAGTTCCGGGCCAGGCAGGCGTTTCGCTTGCGCGGCGAACGGCTCGCTCGAAGCGGTCTCCGTTCCGTCGAAACCCGCCTTCGCGTGCGTGCCGTCGCAGAAAGGCTTGGTTGCCGAAAGTCCGCAACGGCATAGCGCGTATTTTTCGCGACGTTCGAGTTGCCGCGCCGGTCCCCAACTAACGGAGTTGCCCTGCGCGTCGCTATCGATCGCCCCGACTTCGAGCGGAACGCTTCCCGATACGACGTAGGGCCCGTTCTCGGTGATCAGAATCTGCATATCGCGGCGGATTTCCATCCGGCGCGTCTGAGGCGCCGGAAGCCGCCGTTCCTGCCGGTAGCGCCGGCGGGCGCAAGCCGCTTGCATGGCGGGGAGCGCGGAACCCGCAGTCGTACGACCCTTCAGCAATCGTAAACGAGAGGAATTCGGTATGAGCGCGGTGCGGGTTCTCGTCGGAACGCGGAAAGGCGCCTTCGTTCTCGAATCGGATGGATCGCGGCGAGACTGGAAAGTGAACGGGCCGCACTTTCCCGGCTGGGAAATCTATCACGTCAAAGGCTCGCCTGCCGACCCGAATCGTCTGTACGCTTCGCAAAGTTCGAAGTGGTTCGGCCAAATCGTTCAGCGCTCCGACGACGGCGGCGCGTCGTGGACGCCGGTGGGCAACGAGTTCGCGTACGCGAACAAGCCCGGAACGCACCAGTGGTACGACGGAACGCCGCATCCTTGGGAGTTCGCTCGGGTCTGGCACTTCGAACCGTCGCTCGACGATCCCGACGTCGTGTACGCGGGCGTCGAAGACGCCGCGCTCTTCCGCTCCGACGACGGCGGCGCCACCTGGCACGAACTCGCCGGATTGCGCGAGCATTCCACCGGTTCGAGTTGGTCTCCGGGCGCGGGCGGAATGTGCTTGCATACGATCTTACTCGATCCGCGCGATCGCAAGCGCGTCTTCGTCGCGATTTCGGCGGCGGGTGCGTTCCGTAGCGACGACGGCGGAGCCGCGTGGCGGCCGATTAACCGCGGGCTGCGCTCGGCGCAGATTCCCGATCCGGACGCCGAAGTCGGCCACTGCGTGCATCGCCTCGCGATGCATCCGTCGCACCCCGAGCGGCTGTTCATGCAGAAACACTGGGACGTGATGCGCAGCGACGACGCGGGCGACTCCTGGCGCGAAGTCAGCGGCAACCTGCCGACGGATTTCGGTTTCGCGATCGACGTGCACGCGCACGAGCCCGAGACGATTTACGTCGTGCCGATCAAAAGCGACGCCGAGCATTATCCGTTGGACGGCAGCCTGCGCGTGTATCGCAGCCGGACCGGCGGCGACGAATGGGAAGCGCTGACGAGCGGGTTGCCCGAGCGCGACTGCTACGTGAACGTGCTGCGCGACGCGATGGCGGTGGACGCGCTCGACGATTGCGGCATCTACTTCGGCACGACGGGCGGCCAGGTGTACGCGTCCGCCGACTCGGGCGCGTCGTGGAACGCGATCGTCCACGATCTCCCGGCCGTGCTCTCGGTCGAGGTGCAGACGCTGCGGTGATGCGCGTCGTATTGCCGCCGCCGCTCCGTGCGGTGGGCAAGTTGCCTGCCGAGATCGAAATCGACGTCCCGGGCGAACCGACCTTGCGCGGTTTGCTCGACGCACTTGAAGAACGCTACCCCGTCTTACGCGGCACGCTGCGCGACCTCGCGACCCGGGAGCGTCGCGCCTACGTGCGTTTCTACGCCTGCGAACGCGATATCTCGCACGCTCCGCCCGACGCGCCGCTTCCGGCCGCCGTCGCGAGCGGTGCCGAGCCGTTCTTGGTAATCGGCGCGATGTCGGGCGGTTGAGGGCACTGCGCGCGAACGCGTTTGCGCGCGCGGGGCAAGGACTTGTCGCACGACGGCAGCGCGTGATACGGTGGTCGTGCACGAATGCCGTCTCAAGAGATCGTTCTTCCCGAGACCGAACCGGAAACCGAATGGGTGCGCGGGCGAGCCTTGCAAAAGATGAGCCCGACGCGCTCGCACGCGCGCCTGCAGTTGTTCCTCGGTGCGGCTTTGGCGGCGTGGGCCGGCGATCGAGGTGAAGTGGGTACCGAGTGGCGCTGCCGCGTGGCCCCGCCGGGCGAGATCGTGCGCCCCCTCGTGCCCGATGTCGCCTATATCGCGACCGAACGGCTCCAAGGGCTTCGCGGTCGCGAACTCGAGGTGCCGCAGATCGCGCCAAGCGTCGTCGCCGAGATCCTCTCGCCGGGCGATCGGCGTGAGGATATCGATGACAAGCTTGCCACTTACCTCGCTGCCGGTTGCGCGCTCGCGATCGTAGTCGATCCGCGGACGCGGATCGTCGAATTGCACGATCCGGGCGGACGCGTCGACTTACGCGACGGCGATACGATTCGTCACGGTGCGTTGCCGGGCTTCGCTCTCGACATTACGAGGCTGTTCGCCCTCATCGAACCGCCTCGTCCGCATAAATAGCGAGGCGGAAAACGGCGGCCGCTGCCATCGCAGATCGGGAGGGGAGTCGGTGCATCCCGGGCCGCCGACGCCGGGTTCCTCGTTTTCGCACGCCCCCGCCGAAATGAGGATCGTATCAAAATGACTCTTCCGCTGCCGACCCGAGCCAATGCGGCCGTCGTGTTTCTCGATCTCCAAGAAGAAATCGTCAAGAACAGCCGGACCGTACCGCTCGAGCGGCTGCGCGTCCGGGCCGCCGCCCTCGCAAAATTGGCGGCGCTGCACGGTCTGCCGGCCTTCGCCTCGTCGGTGCCGCCGGGCGGCGCCTTCCTCGCCGACGTGCTCGCGCCGCTCGCCGGTCTCGCGCCGCGCCCGCGCGTGCAGACCTCGGCGTTCGCCGACTCCGGGCTCGTCGAAGCGCTGAAGGCGAGCGGCCGCCCGATCCTCGTCCTCGCGGGCGTCGCCTCGGAGATCGTCGTGCAGCGCACGGCGCTCGACGCGCTCGCCGCCGGCTTCGGCGTGCACGTCGCCGTCGATGCTTGCGGCGGCGTCGACGCCCGCACGGAAGAGGCCGCGTGGCGGCGCATCGTGCAAGCCGGCGGCGTCACGACCTCGTCGACCACCTTCGGCGCGGAACTCACCGGCGATTTCACGAGCGAACTCGGCGGAAAGACGCTCGGCATCGTCTACGAGACGCTGTCGCCGTAACGGAGAGGGCGTGCCCGCTCGTTACGGCGCACCCGCCTTGACGCGATCCGCGAGGGCCCGCATCTCGGTTGCGATCGTATCGGACGCCTCTTCGAGAACGAAGTGCCCGCCGTCGAGGAGCTTCACGGTCGCGTTCGGATTGTCACGTTCGAACGCGCGCGCGCCGGCCGGCGTGAAGAACGGATCGTTCTTACCCCACACGACCAGCATCGGCGGCCGGTGCGTTTGCAGGTACGCTTGCCACTCGGCGAACCGTTCCGGGTTCTTACGGTAATCGTAGAACAACTCGAGTTGAATTGCGTCGTTTCCGGGGCGATCGAGCAGCGCTTGATCGAGGGTATACGCGTCGGGAGAGATCCGCTCGGGGTTTGCCGCTCCATGCTTATACTGAAAGACGGTCGTCTCGCGAGTCAGCATGGCACGCACGGCGGCTTCGTTCGCCGGGCCACGATCCTGCCAGTACGCCATGAGCGGCGCGAGGTTCTCGGAAACGCCGTCCAGGTGAGCGACCGCATTCTGGACGACGATCGCGCGAACGAGTTCGGGACGCTTGGCCGCGATCCGGAAACCGATCGGCCCGCCGTAGTCCTGCACGTACAGCGACGCTTTGGTGATGCCCAGCGTATCGACGAATTTCTCGACGATCTCGGCGAGGTGGTCGAACGTGTATTCGAATGCGTGGGGCGGCGGTGCGTCGCTGTATCCGAAACCCGGATAGTCCGGGGCGATCAGCCGGAAGCGGTCGGCCAGCTTCGGCATGAGGTCGCGAAACATGTGCGACGACGCCGGCCAGCCGTGGAGCAACAGGACGACGGGCCCGTCCGCCGGGCCGGCTTCGCGGTAGAAGATGTTGGTGCCGTCGACGGCGACGGTGCGGTAGTTAACGACGGGCGCTTGAGCCACGGTAACGGTCCTTCGGAAGATTAGCGTTTTATCGAACGTTCGGTATACTTGACCGAACAATCGGTATAATGCCATAATGGATCCGGCTCGTCAAGCCCCGAAAGGAAAATAGAAATGCCCGCTCCCTTGCTCGCCAAAGAAGAGGTCCTCGGCCGCACCTTCGGCGTCTTTCGTGCCTACGGGTACGAGGGCGCGACCATGGCCCGGATCTCCGAGGCGACGGGCCTCGGCCGCGCCAGCCTCTACCATTACTTTCCGGGCGGCAAAGACGACATGGCGCGTGCCGTGCTCGGCGTCGCGCGCGCGTGGCTCGAAAAGAACGTCCTGGCCGCACTCGAGGGTCCCGGCAGCGTCGCCTCGCGCCTCAAAGCCATGACGGCCGCGCTGCGGGCCGGCTATGCGGACGGCGAGGCCTCGTGCGTCATCAATTTGCTCGGCGTCGGCGAGGCCGGTGAGAAGTTCGCGAACGACCTGCTCGCAACGCTCGAGCCGTGGTTGCGCGCGCTCGAAAATCTGTTACGCGAATCGGGCGTACCGGCGGCGCGGGCCCGGCGCCTCGCCGTCGACGCGCTCGTCCGAACCGAAGGCGCGCTCGTAATCGCCCGCGCGCTGCGCGATAACGGCGTCTTCGCGCGTACGCTCGGCGAAATCGAAAAGACGCTCCTGGAGGAGATCGCGAAGCATGGCTAAGGGTTTTTCGGAGATCGCTTTCACGCCGCGGGTGCAGGCTCTGCAATCGCGCCACGGTTCACGACAGGCGTACGCTCGCCGCAGCGCCGGGACGGAGTGCGAAAAGATCGGTCCGGACGAACGCGCCTTCGTCGAATCGCGCGACAGCTTTTACATCGCGACCGTCGGCGAGACGGGCTGGCCCTACGTCCAGCATCGCGGCGGCCCGAAGGGCTTTCTGCGCGTGCTCGACGAGCGGACGCTGGCATTCGCCGATTTCCGCGGGAACAAGCAATACATCTCAGCCGGCAACCTGGCCGGCGACGATCGGGCGGCGCTCTTCCTGATGGACTATCCCTCGCGAACGAGGCTCAAGTTCTTCGTGCGCGTCAAGCTGGTCGAGCGCGACGAGGATCCGGCATTGATCGAACGTCTCACGGTACCGGGCTACGACGCCCGGGTCGAACGAGCGTTCGTGCTCGGCGTCGAAGGTTTCGACTGGAATTGTCCGCAGCACATCACGCCGCGTTACACCGCCGAAGAGATCGAAGAAGCGATCGCGCCGCTCAAAGCACGCATCGCCGAACTCGAAGGAAAACTCGCGCTCGCGGGGACCGAGTCGCGATCGTAGGAAGGCGCGTCTTCCGCCCGGGCCAGGGCCGGACGGCGCCGGGCGCAAACCCCGTGCAGGTATGCGCACCTCCAAGATCATGCCGTGCCTGTGGTTTGATTTCGATGCCGAAGAAGCCGTGAAGCATTACACGAGCATCTTCAAGAATTCGAAGATCTTGGAGACGTCGTATTACGGCGACGCCGTTCCGGAACGCAAGGGCACGGCGCTCACGATCCTCTTTGAACTCGACGGCTTGCGGCTGCGCGCCCTCAACGGCGGCCCCGAGCATCCGTTCACGGAAGCGATTTCGCTAAGCGTCGACTGCGCGGACCAGGCGGAGGTCGACGCACTGTGGGCGCGTCTTTCCGAAGGCGGCCGTGAAGGGCGCTGCGCTTGGCTTCAAGACAAGTTCGGGCTCTGGTGGCAGATCGTGCCCCGCGACCTCGTGACCATGCTGAGCGATCCCGATAGCGCGAAGGCGTCGCGGGCGATGGAAGCGATGATGACGATGAGCAAGATCGACGTCGCCGCGATGCGACGGGCCTTCGAGGGCTGAACGAGCCGCCGAGCGACGTTCGTCGGCGCTTCGCTGCGAGACGACGCGTTCCGAGGACGATGCGGCCAAACCCGTAAGTTGTCGGGTGACACGCTCGCCGGAGGGTCCATGCGCGCACGCCACGACGCAGCAGCTCTCGTTGAAGATCTCTACGCCGCCGCGAGGCGGTTCGGCGAAACCTGGCGCGCGCGCAAACGCGCGCTTCTCGAGCGTTGCGCCGGAATGCCGTTCGACGATCGCAAGGCGCTCGTGCGCTATCACGACTGCCTGCTGTTCTTGCTCGCGTATCCCGAGGATCGCGCGCTGTTCGCCGCAGCGAAGCGCGAACTCGCGCGGGTAGCCCGAATCGCGCGGCGCGTTTCGCTCTCGCGCACGCGCGCCGGTGAATCGTGCCTCTTCGAGAGCGGCATCGCGTGGTCGCAAACCTCGCGCGCGTTCAGTTATCCGGTCGCCCGCTGGCTCGCGCTCGAGCACGCCGCATTCGCCGAACTGGACGCCGGGGACGCCGATTCCGAACTGTTCCGCCAAACGTTGGCATTGGCGCTACCGCCGATCGAGTACGCGCTCGCCGAGGTGCCGCAGACGATTGCGGACGTCTGCTCCGAAGCGAAGGGCACGGGTTCCGCGACCGACTTGGGCTGGCTGGTCGCGCAGTTGGAACGCTTGCCGAGCGACGACCGGACGCGCGACCATCTCTTCGAGCGCCTCGAGATTCCGATCCGCCTGACGCCGCGGGACGGCCCTCTCTCGCGCACGTTCGCGCGCGGACCGGCCGTCGCGGCGTTCGCGTACGCGCGGGGATTGCAACGTGACATCGACGTCCAGCGGCTGACGGCGCAGCCGTTACCGCCGAAGCGGCGGCTTTCGAAAGCAGAGCGCGCGAGCGCGATCGATGCGGGCCGGGGCGTGCTCGCGATGCTCGGGCGCGAAACCGACGTGATCGCGCGCGCGACGGTCGACGGCGTCGAATCGTTCGATCTCGAACGGGGGACGAGCGTGGTGCTCTACGCGATGCCGCCCGAAGAGCGCTTTCCCATCGACACGCACGTCGGTTTCGTCGCGTTCAAGAACGCGATTCCGGTAGCGTACGGCGGCGGCTGGCCGTTTCTGGGCACGTGCAAGATCGGCATCAACGTCTTCGAGCCGTTTCGCGGCGGCGAGTCGGCCTACGTCTTCGCGCAAGTCCTGCGTACTTACGCGCAACGGTTCGAAGCGCGGCGTTTCTTGGTCGAGCCGTATCAGATCGGCGAGCACAATCCCGAAGGCGTGCGTTCGGGCGCGTTCTGGTTCTACTATCGGATGGGCTTTCGCCCGCTCGGGTCGCGTCATGCCGCGCTCGCCGAAGAGCACTATCGCCGCATGAGCGCCGAGCGCGACTATCGCGCGCCGCTTTCGGTGATGCGCCGCCTCAGCCACGCCGATTTGGAGCTGCCGGTAGCGTTTCGGACATCGTTTGAAGAAGCGTGGCCGGACCCGGCAATCCTCAGCGCGGCCGTAACCCGCTGGATCGCGCGCGAATTCGGAGGCGATCGCGCAGCCGCACAACGTTTTGCGGAACAGAGGGTGGCGCGTGTGCTCGCCGCGCACCCTGCCAAATGGCGGCCGGCCGAGCGCGCCGCGTTTGCGTCGTACGCGCTGCTGCTGGCCGCCGCGCGCGGTCTCGACGCGTGGACCGAACGGGAGCGGCGCGATGCGGTCTCCGTCATCCGCGCCAAAGGACGCTCGGACGAAGCGGAGTTTGCGCGCCGTTCGACTGCCCACCGCGCCCTGCGACGGGCGCTCGGGGAACTCGCGTCGTCGGTGCTTTGACGAACGAACGAATCGGTTTCGTTCGACGAATGAAATACGGCAATCTGCGAGGAAGAGCGTCGCTCTCGAACGGGGGACTCTTTTTGCGTATCTCGCGATTCATTCTCGCGCTCGTTGGATGCCTATCGTCGTCGGTCGGGACGCATTGGGCGGCGGCATCGGCCCAGGAACATCAGAAGGTCTTGCGCATCGGGCTCAGCGAGATCAATACGCTCGATCCTTTGTTTACGACGCAGTCCGTCGAGAATCTCCTGGTTCCGTTGGTCTTCGACCCGCTCGTCGCGAACTTTCCGGACGGAACGATGGTGCCGCGATTGGCAGCAGTCGTGCCAACCACCGCCAACGGAGGAATCAGCGCGGACGGCAAGACGATTACCTACCGCTTGCGGCGAAACGTTCGCTTTCACGACGGCGCTCCGTTCACGAGTGCCGACGTCGTGTTTACCCAGCAAGCGATTCTCAACCCGCGGAATAACGTTTCGAGCCGAGAACCGTTTGAGGTCGTATCGCGAGTCGATGCGCCCGACGCCTACACGGTCGTGGAACATCTCCGGCGGCCATTTGCCCCGTTTGTCGTGCAGGCGTTCCGCGCGATTCTTCCGGCCCACCTGCTCAAGGCGTATCCCGATCTCAACGGCGTAGACTTCAACGCGAGCCCGGTCGGAACGGGCCCGTTCGTCTTCGATCGCTGGGATCGCGGCAACGACGTCGTCTATCACCGCAACGCGAAGTATTTTCTTGGAACTCCCGTCCTCGACGGCATCCGCGTTCGTTTTATCCCGGATCAGAATGCGAAGATCGTAGCGCTGCAAACCGGCGTCATCGATTGGATTCCCCTCGTCTCGGAGTCGTCCGCGGCGCGCACCGCCGCCGAACGGGGAAATTTTCGCTGGCTCTCGCTCCCCGTCAACGGTTTCGGGGGATTTCGGCTCAACGTCGCTCACCCGCCCCTCGACGACGTCCGCGTGCGGCGCGCGATTCAACTCGCCATCGATCGTGCGACTATCGTTCGCAACGTGTACGGCAACCGCTTCGAGTTGGCGACTACCGATCAACCCTCGTGGAGCTGGGCGTACGATCGACGATTGGCGCCACCGCGTTACGATCCCCAACGGAGCCGAAAGCTCCTGGCATCCGCCGGCTGGCGTCCGGATAAAGACGGCAAGGCTATCAAGGACGGCAAACCGCTTTCCTTGACGCTCGTAACGCCCGCCGAATACCAAACGGTGGCTCAGGTCGCGCTGCTCGCGCAAGCGAATTTGGCGGCCGTCGGCATCGACCTCACGATCAAGCCGGAAGCTACGAATCTCTTGTTCGGGCGAGGCCCGGGCAGCCTGGACAACGGCGACTTCGACATGACGTTCTCGACGTTCACGGATGCGAACGATCCCGATGACAGCCGGACGTTCTCGTGCGCGGCCATACCGCCGGGCGGCTTTAACGTTGGCCGCTGGTGCGACAAGGCCTACGAGAAAGCGAATGCCGTCGCCCTTTCGCACTACGATCGGCCGACGCGCGTTCGCGCGTACGCGCAGATGCAACGCGCGCTGTTGGACGGCGTTCCGGAAGTGTTCGTCTACTCCAACGTCCAGTCGCACGTCTTCAGGAACGGTGTGCGCGTGGACGAGCGCGGCCGGCATCTTCTCTTTCCGGCGCAATGGTCGATTTGACCCACCACATCAGCACGAATTGCAGCGGCAGCCGAGCGTAGAGCGCCCACGGCGGTGCGACGCTCGCGAAGCGGCGCGCTTCGAAAGCCATCTCGATGTTTGCGGGAAACACCGCGACGAGTAGCGCGATCAATCCCCAGCCGGCGACGACGCGAGTCGGGCGAAGCGCGATGCCGAGGGCGCCGAGGATCTCGAATCCGCCGCTCACGAGGACGAGTTCGCGGTGCGACGGCAGCCAAGCGGGAACGATGGCCTCATAAGCTTCGACGAATCGAAAGTGCGAGATGCCCGCTACCGCGAAGAGGCCTGCAATCAGATACGGCTGAAGCGACCTGACCGTTCTCGCGCTCGGAATCGCGCTAGGCGCGGCGTTTCTCCAGGAACGCCGCAACGGACCGCTTGGGCGCGCGCGCGAGCCATGCTTCGACGAGCACGTCTTTGAGCGTGCTCTTCGAGATCTTGCCGAGTCGTATCAGGACGGCCGGATAGCCGTCGAAATGCGGCGTCGTGAAGAAGACGTCGGGATCGCTCGCAAGCAAGACGTCTTTCATTTCGAGATCGGCCGTGCGCACGCCCAAGACGGCACCGCTCGGGGCCTTCGCTCCGAGCGCAGCGATATCCGATGGTCGTAGCGGCCGCTCCCAAGCGAAGAACTTTCCGTTCACGAGCCAGGCAGAACTGCCGCGGGCCTTGCTCGCCTCGCTCGTTTCCGGCAACGCCAGCGCAAACCGGCGAACGTCGCTCCAAGAGGCCACCGCCGGCGGCTAGACGCTTTCGCCGATCCGGACCGGCAACGCGCTGCCGATGCGCAACGCCAGCGCGAGTGCGTCGCGCACGTTATCGCCGACGCCGAGACCGCGATAGGCGTTGCCGCCGAGCGCGAGCGTCGGATACGCCGCCGCACGCCGTTCGATCGCGCCGAGGACGGCGCGGTGCGCCAACGTGTATTGCGGAATCGCTTCGGGCCAAGTCGCCTCGTGATAGGCAACCGGCGCCGCGTCGATTCCGAGAATCGTCCGCAGGTCGGCGAGCACGATCGCTTTGGTTGCCGCGCCGTCGAGGCCGACGATCGCGGGATCGGTCGCCCCGCCCAGGAAAATGCGCAGGTAGACGGTATTTGCGGGCGCGTGCTCCGGCACGATCGACGAGGTGTAGAACGCGCCCAAGACGCGCACGCCCTGATTGCGCGCCGCGAGAAAGCCGAACCCGTCGAGCGGCGTCGTCACGTCGGCGCTCCGGAACGCGACGGCCGCCACGCGCATCGGAGCGTACGGAATGCGGCGCAACTCGCGCGCCAGTTCCGCATCGAAGCCCTCGACCAAGCCGGCCGCGGCCCCGGCGGGCGTTGCGACGATGGCGGCGTCGACGGCGGTTTCGCCGCCGTCGTGAACGATGCGCCAGCCGGTTCCGTGCGGCTCGAGCCGTCGCACGGGCGTGGCGAGGCGGACGCGGCTGCCGAGCAGGTCCGCGAGCCGGTTCGTCAGCGTCTGCATGCCGCCGTCGGCGAAGCTATACATCGTCGACGTCCGTCGCGGGCCCGCCATCATGCCGCGGATGACCGAGCCGCGTGCGGCCTCCATTTCGCGCAGGCGCGGAAACAGCGCGGCCAAACTCGTCGTTGCGGCATCTCCGCCGCTGATGCCCAGAACCGCGGGCGCGACGAGCCGATCCGCCACCTCGCGGCCGAAGCGGCGCCGCACGAACGCGTGCACGCTTTCGCCCTCGCCCGCCGAACCTTTCGGTACGAGAAGCTCGGCGAGCGCGCGCACTTTCCCGAGCGGCGAGAGCAGCGTCATCTTGAGCGCTTCGGGCGGTTTCGAAGGCAGTTTGTGAAGCCCGCCGTTCCAGTAAACGAATCGATTCTTCGCGGACGGTCGCGCGGGCGTCAACGCATCGGCGAGACCGATCTCGCCGATGAGCGTTTGGAGCTCCTCGGCGCCGGAGAGAATCGTGCTCGGCCCCCACTCGAACAGAAATCCGTCGATGCGTTCCGAGCGGATTTTCCCGCCGGCGGTTGCTTCGCGTTCGAAGAGAACGACGTCGTGCTTCGCGCCGAGACGATACGCCGCCGCAAGCCCGGCGATGCCGCCGCCGATGACGGCGACCTTGCTCATGCCGGCAGGGGCGCCGAGTTACGGCACAGCGCCGCGAGCGCGGCGATCCACGCCGGATCGTCGTTGAGGCTGCGCACGTAGGCGAACGCCGCACCGCCCGCGTCCATGTACGTCTCGCGACCGCGGATATCGATTTCTTCGAGCGTTTCGAGGCAATCCGCGACGAACGAAGGGCAGACGACCGCCAGCCGTTTGATTCCGCGCGCCGGAAACGCAGCGAGCTCCTTATCGGTGAACGGTTCGAGCCATCCGCCGCCGAGGCGCGATTGGAACGCGAAGCCGTAACGGCCCTTTTCTAGCCCGATCCGCGCGGCGGCGCTTTCCATCGTAGCGATGACTTGGTGCCGGTAGCACGTCGCCCAAGCCGCCGACGGCGTGGAGCAGCACGTTGCCGAACGCAGGCAGTGCGTGCCCGTCGGGTCCATTTTGCGGACGTGCCGCTGCGGAATGCCGTGATAGCTGAAGAGCACGAATTCCGTGTCCGGCGGAACGTCGGCGCGCAGCCGGGCGCAGAGCGCGTCCAAGTAGCCCGGGTCGTCGTAAAACGGCGGCACGAAACGGTAGGGGATGCCCATGCCGCGCATCGCCGCTTCGACCGCCGTTTCGACCGTCTTCGTCGAGGCCATGGCGTAATGCGGGTACAGCGGCACGACGATCAGCTCGTCGATCTCCCCCGCGCGTTGCAGCAGTTCGGCCAGGCCGTGCGCGATCGAAGGCTCGCCGTATCGCATCGCGAGCCCGACCGGCATCCCGGCGGACGCCTCGAGCGCGGCCCGCGTCTTCCGCGAGATCACGATGAGCGGCGAACCTTCGTCGGTCCAAATCTTCGCATACGCTTCCGCCGATTTCGCCGGCCGCGTGTTGAGGATCAAGCCGCGCACGAGCAGTTTGCGCGCAAACTCCGGGATGTCCAGGACGTCCGGGTCCATGAGAAACTCGTCGAGATACGGTTTGACGTCGGCGGCCGTCGGCGACGCCGGCGAGCCGAGGTTGACCAGGAGAATGGCCTCGCGCATCAGTGCTCCAAGGGATCGGCGGCGAACCAATCGCGCGGGCGCAGGTAATCGGATAAACGCGCCTCGCGGCTGCCGGGCTCGGGCCGCTCGTCGTACGCCCAGCGGACGAGGGGCGGCAGCGACATCAGGATCGATTCCGTTCGTCCGCCGCTCTGCAGTCCGAAGTGGGTGCCGCGATCGTAGATCAAGTTGAATTCGACGTAGCGTCCGCGACGCATCAGTTGAAACGAACGTTCGCGTTCGCCGAAGGGCTCGAGCGCGTGGCGCTCGACGAGCGGGAGGTACGCTTCGGCGAACGCCGCACCCGCGTCGCTCATGAACGCCAAGAGTTCGTCGAAGGTTTTCTCGCACGCGAATCGCGTACGCTCGTCCGATTCTCCGAAACCGGCACCATCGAGGTAATCGTAGAAGATGCCGCCGACGCCGCGCGTCTCGGCGCGGTGCTTGAGATAAAAGTAGCGGTCGCACCACGCTTTGAAGGCCGGATAATAACTCGGATCGTGCCGGTCGCACGCCCCGCGGAGCGTGCCGTGGAAATGGCGGACGTCCTCGAGCGACGGGTAGTAGGGCGTGAGGTCGGAGCCGCCGCCGAACCACCACGCGCTGCGCGAACCGTCCGGCGCTTGCGCTTCGAAATACCGGTAGTTGCAATGCGCCGTGGGAGCGTTGGGATTGAGCGGATGGAGCACCACGCTCACGCCGGCCGCGAAGAACCCGTGGCCCTTCAGTTCGGGTCGCTGCGCGACGACGCTCGGGGGAAGGTTCGTGCCGCTCACCACGGATGTATTGACGCCGCCTTTTTCAAAAACGGCGCCGCCCGCGATGACGCGGGTGGAGCCGGCGCCGCGGACGCCGTGACTGCCGTCGCTCTCCCACGCGTCGATCGTAAAGTCCGCAGGCGGCGTCCCGGCGGAGCGTGCCGCGATCGCCCGTTCGAGATGCACGACCGCCGCACAGATGTTTTCCTGGAGCTGCGACACCAGCAGCGCGGCCGCGCGGCGAACCGTAGGGAGCTGGTCGATCACGACCGCTCGAACGAGTGAACGGTATCGACCAGTTGCGCGACCGCGTCGAGCGGCGTGTCCGGCCAGATTCCGTGCCCGAGGTTGAAGATGTGCGCGCCGCCGCGCCCCGCTTCGAGGATGCGCGTCGCTTCCGCCGCGATCGCCTCGCGGCTTGCGTAGAGCACCGCCGGATCGAGGTTCCCTTGCAGCGTTCGGCCCGGCAGCAGACGGCGCGCGACGCCGAGATCGGTACGCCAGTCGACGCTCACGACTTCGCACGGAATCTCGGCGACGGCGCCCATGAGGTGCGACGCGCCGAGCGCGAAGAACATGCGCGCGACGCCGGTATCGGCGAGAGCCTCCATGATGCGACGATAGTAAGGAAGGCCGAATTCGCGGTACGTGGGCTCGTCGTGCAGTCCGGCCCAACTGTCGAAGAGCTGGATCGCGTCGGCGCCGGCGGCGGCCTGCATGCGCAAGTACCGGATCGTCAAGTCCGTAAGTTTTTCGAGCAGCGCGTGCATGGCCGCCGGATCGCGACGCAGGAACTGCCGGAAGCGCTCGTACTCTTTGCTGCCGCCGCCTTCGACGAGATAGGCGGCGAGCGTCAGCGGCGCGCCGCCGAAACCGATCAGCGCGGCGTGCGCAGGCAGTGCCGCGCGCACGAGGCGCAGCGCCTCGCCGACGAAGGGCGCGATCTCGTCGCGTAAAGCGAGCGCCTCGACCTGCCCCGCGGTGCGAATCGGCTGCGCGATCACCGGTCCCGGCGAGAAGGCGATGTCGATCCCGAGCGCTTCGAGCGGCGTCATGATGTCGCTAAAGATGATCGCGGCATCGAACGGGAAACGGCGCAACGGCTGAAGCGTGATTTCGGCGGCGATCTCGGGCGTGCGCGTCATCTCCAGGAACGACGACCTCGCCTTGATCGCGAGATACTCGGGCAGATAGCGTCCGGCCTGACGCATCAGCCAGATGGGGGCGCGCTCTCCGGAGACGCCCCAAGCCGCTTGCAGGAAGCCGCTGGACGAACGGTCGGTGCGTGGGGCCGTGGGAATCATGAGTGGCATTTTCGGTTGGCCCCCTTTCGGGCAAAGGCCTTTTCGCGCAGTCTTCAACGGAAATTCACCGGACGTTCACCCGGCGTCGTTAGCCTCGGGCTATGTACGACTACGGCGTCGCCCCGCGTTACGTCTATTGGGAGATGACTCAGGCCTGCGGCCTGGCCTGCCGTCACTGCCGGGCGACCTCGAAGCGAAGCGGGCATCCCGATGAATTGACGACGGACGAAGGGAAAGCGCTGCTGCGCGAAGCGGCGTCGTTCGGGGGTCCGCCGCCGACCGTCATCTTTTCGGGCGGCGACCCGCTCGAGCGCGCCGATCTTTGGGAATTGCTCGATTACGCGTGCGGGCTCGGCCTTCCGACGGGCGTGACGCCGAGCGCCACGCCGACGCTGCGCCGCGAAGACTTCGTGCGGCTCAAAGCCCACGGCGCGGGCGCGATCAGCATGAGCCTCGACGGCTCCGACGCGCAGCGACACGACGGCATCCGGAACGTGGCCGGCTGCTTCGACATCACGATGCGAGCTTGGGATTGGATCGCGGAATTGCAGCTCCCGCTGCTCGTCAATACGGTCGTCTCCGAACGAACCGAGTCCGACATCGCGGCCATCTACGCGCTGTTGCGAACGAAGACGCTCGTTCGCTGGAGCTTGTTCTTCCTCATCGCCGTCGGCCGGGGACGCTATTTACAGCCGGTCTCGCCCGAACGCGCCGAGGAACTGATGCGCTGGATGTACCGGGCTTCGCTCGACGTGCCGTTCGCCATCGGTGCCACCGAAGCGCCTTCGTACCGTCGCATCGCGCTGGAAGCGATGCGCGCCGACGGCTGGAGCGAGGAGCAAATCGCCGTCACGCCGCTGCACGCCGGGTTCGGTATCCGCGACGGTAACGGCGTGGTCTTCGTCTCCAAGACGGGCGACGTCTACCCGACGGGCTTCCTGCCGCTTTCCGGCGGGAACGTGCGCGAGCGCGGTCTCGTGGACATTTATCGGAACGGCGCGCTGTTCGCGAGCATTCGCGATCGTTCGCAATTCAAAGGCAAGTGCGCCGACTGCGACTACGGTGCGATTTGCGGCGGTTCCCGCGCCCGCGCTTACGCGCAAACCGGCGATCCGCTCGAGGCCGATTCGCTCTGCACCTACCGCCCCGGAGTCCCCGCCTAGTATGAAGATTCTGATGATCCAGCCCAACTACCACGCCGGCGGCGCGGAAATCGCCGGCAATTGGCCGCCGGGCTGGGTAGCTTACATCGGCGGCGCGCTCAAGCACGCCGGCATGACGGACATTCGCTTCGTCGACGCGATGACCAATCACATCGACGACGAGAGCCTTCGCAAGATCGTTACCCTCGAGCGGCCCGACGTTGTCCTGGCCACCGCCATCACGCCGATGATCTACAAGGCGCAGCGGACGCTTCAAATCGCACGCGACGCGGCGCCCGCCGCGACGCTCGTGCTCGGCGGGATCCATCCGACGTTCATGTACGCGCAAGTCCTCGCCGAGGCGCCGTGGATCGACTACGTCGTGCGCGGCGAAGGCGAGGAGATCGCCGTCGAGCTGCTGAGCGCGATTCGCGACGGGACGGTGGCACGCGACCGCGCGTCGATCCGCGGCATCGCGTATCTGGAAGGCGGCAAACTCACGGCGACGCCGGCGCGTCCGGTCATCGAGGATCTCGACTCGCTGACCCCCGACTGGAGTCTGCTCGAGTGGAGCAAGTACGTCTACGTTCCCCTCAATTGCCGGGTCGCGGTCCCCAATTTCGCGCGCGGCTGCCCGTTCACGTGCCGGTTCTGCTCGCAGTGGAAGTTCTGGCGGAAATATCGCACGCGCGATCCGAAGAAGTTCGTCGACGAGATCGAAACGCTCGTCCGGGATCACAAGATCGGGTTCTTCATCCTCGCCGATGAAGAGCCGACCATCAATCGCAAGAAGTTCATCGCGCTCTGCGAGGAACTGGTCGCACGTAAGCTGCCCGTGCAGTGGGGCATCAATACGCGCGTCACCGACATCTTGCGTGACGAGGCCTACCTGCCGCTCTATCGCCGCGCCGGATTGCTCCACGTGTCGCTCGGCACGGAGGCGGCGGCGCAGCTCAAGCTCGACCGCTTCCGCAAGCAAACGACGATCGAGCAGAATAAGAAGGCGATCCGGCTGCTCAAGAACGCCGGCATGGTCGCCGAGGCGCAGTTCATCATGGGCATGGAGAACGAGACGCGCGAGACCATCGAAGAAACCTACCGGCTCGCGCTCGACTGGAACCCGGACATGGCCAACTGGAACATGTACACGCCTTGGCCGTTCGCGGAGCTGTTCGAAGAACTCGGCGATCGCGTGGAAGTTCGCGACTACGCCAAGTACAATTTCGTCACGCCGATCATGAAGCCGGACGGCATGGAACGCGAGGACGTGCTCAAGCGCGTGCTGCGCAACTACGCCCGTTTTTACATGCGCAAGACGTTTCTCGACTATCCGTTCATCAAAGACCGGTTCAAACGCAAGTACATGTTCGGCTGCCTCAAAGCGTTTGCCAAGACGACCGCCACGAAGAAGTTCTACGATCTCGAGCGGCTCAAGGTGCGCGGTCTCACGACGGAAGTGGATCTGGGCTTCGACCCCTCGAAGGTCCTGAGCGCCGACGAGTTGGCCGCCGCGCAAGCCCGGCCGTCGTTCGCCGCGGACGTCAACTACGCAGGCATCAGCGCGTGCTCGGCACCGAACGACCTGCCGTCGATCGTGAACTGATCGCCCGGCCCGCGCCGGGACGGATCGGCCCGAACGCGATCGTGCGGACGGTCGAAGCGCTACGCGAGCGGGTCGGCGCCGGAGCGGCAGGCTCGCTCCTGCGCGAAGCAGGCCTCGGGCGGTGCGGCGAGCCGTTTCCGGACCAGTTGGTGGCGGAGACGGAAGTCACGGCGCTCTTCGGCGCGCTCCATCGCTCGCTCGCCGAGGACGATGCGCGCGCCGTCGCGCGGCGTGCCGGCGAACGCACCGCCGACTATCTGCTCGCCCACCGCATTCCACGCGTCGCGCAACTCGTGTTGCCGCGGCTGCCTTCGTGGATGGCGAGTCGCGGACTCTTGTCGGCGATGCGCGGCAGCGCGTGGACGTTCGCCGGCTCGAGCGAGTTTACGGCGCGCGACGGGCGACCGGCCGTCCTCACGTTTCGACGGTGTCCGTTCTGTCGCGACCTGCGCGCGAGAGCGCCCGTTTGCGATTACTACGCGGGAACGTTCGAGCGCCTCTACCGTGAGCTCGTCGCCCGCGGCGCTCGCGTGCGCGAGACCGCGTGTACGGCGACCGGTGGTTCGGTTTGCGTTTTCGAGGTGCGTTACTGAGCGGCGTCGCTGCAACGTTCGTCGGAGCCGGATGCATCGCGACTCCGGTTGGAACGAATCCGGTTCGAGGGGGGTCAACGTAGTTTGCCCCCACTAAAATCAACTTTTGAGGTAAAATGTCAAATATCGTCCAAACGGCCGAGCAAGCCGGTACCTTCACGACGCTCCTCGCTGCCGTCAAGGCCGCCGGTCTCGATACGACCCTGGCCGGCGCGGGCCCGTTCACCGTTTTCGCTCCGAACGACGCTGCGTTCGCCAAGCTGCCCGCGGGCACCGTCGAGTCGTTGCTCGCGGACATTCCGAAGCTGAAGAAGATCCTCACGTACCACGTCGTTTCGGGCGACGTTCGCGCGGCCGACGTCGTGAAACTTCATAACGTCAAGACGGTCGAAGGCGGCGAACTCAAGATTCACGCCAACGGCGGCGTTAAAGTGAACGAGTCGAACGTGATCGGTGCCGACGTCGTGAGCAGCAACGGCGTCATTCACGTCATCGACACGGTCCTGATCCCCACCAACTAAGCGCGAACGACATCGCATCTCGCTCAAGCGATCCGAACCGCCCGCATGCCGGTGCCGGTTTCTAGCCTGAGCAAAAGCGGCCGATCGTGGTCGCTCCCGTGAAGGCTCCACCGCCCCGTTTTCGGGGCGGTGCGAACCTTTTCTCTGCGCGCTGCCTGCTTCGCGCCGTGCTTTTTCATGCGATCGCCTCCTCGCGCGCTTGTTAAGCGAGTCTGCTACGCCCCGTGAAGAGGTTGATGATGAAGATGACGAGCGCGAGAACCAAGAGGATGTGAATCAGCGAGCCTCCGACGTGGACGATCAAGCCCAACGCCCAAAGTACGACGAGTATCGCGATGATCGTCCAGATAATGCCACCCATGTCAATTTCCTCCGTCTCTTGCGTGCCCTTATAGCGGCACCATTTCCACGTTAGGCGCGCGGCTAAACAAAGCTCGAGCGCGCGACGAGCGTGCTTCGAATGCGGGCCTTCGTGGTTCTGTCGAGGCTGCGTTACGATTGCGTTCCCGTCTTGCTTGGTAATCTTGTCGGCGGCATGCTGCTTGTCGCCATAGGAAACTTCGGACGGGTCGCTGCGGAAACGTGAAATGCCGATCGTTTCGGTCGTCGCGTGCGCGGGTAGCATTTCGTTACGAATGGAGAGCGAGGCGAAGCAGTCGCCTCCGTTCACAAAACGAAGCGAAGTAATGACGTAATTAGGAGAATCGAAGGCGATATGGCGCAACGAGGCGGAACACCGGAACAGCATCAGGAGGCGGGACGGCGCGGCGGCGAGGAAACGGCCGCAACGCACGGTCGCGAGTTTTATAGCGAGATCGGCCGGATGAGCGGCCGCGCGCGCTCGGGAAATCCCGACGCGAGTGCCGCGCACCACCAGGCGGCGAGTCATCACGAGGCGGCCGCGCACCATCATCGGCAGGCGGCGTTCCATCACGCGACTGAGGACGAGGACATGGCGCAGGATCACGCCTCGCATGCCGAGCACCACGGCCGGGCGGCGTCCGAGCACGGCGAAAACGCGCGGCGCTTCTCGGGCAATTCGAACGGGTCGAGCCAGCGCGGCGGTTCGCGCGAGCAACACGCCGAGGCGGGTCGCCAGAGCCACCGCAACAACTAACGGCCGCGCCGAGCGCACGGAAATGAAGAAGCCGGTGCTAGCGCGCCGGCTTTTTTTATATCTGCGTTTACGATTTCTTGCGAGGAACCTTGGCTCCCGAACGTCGGGCCTCGCTCAGGCCGATCGCGATCGCTTGCTTTCTGCTCGTTACTTTCTTTCCGGACTTGCCCGACGTCAGTTCGCCGCGCTCCATTTCAAGCATGTTCGCTTCGACGTTCTTGCTCGCGGCCGCTCCGTATTTTGTGGTTCGTCGCGTACTAGTCTTTCGCGTGCTTGCTTTCTTTGCAGCCATGGTACCTCCGATAAGACGGCTTGCTCGTTCAATTCCCCGCGTCGTGCCGCCGTTAAACCGCGGTGAACGGCGTTTGCAACGTATCGATGCCGGGTAGAAAGGCGCGGTAAGAAGGAGGTCCGCGATGGACGCGATTGCCCTGTTGAAATCGGATCACCGTACGGTCAACGAGTTGTTCGAGCGACTCGAAGAGCAAAGCGATACGGCGCACGCGACGCGCGGCAAGCTGTTCGAGCAAATCAAACAAGCTCTAACCGTGCACGCGCAGATAGAAGAGCGCATCTTCTACCCGGCGTTTCAGAGCCGAACGAAGCAGAACACCGAGGAAGGCGACGAAGTGCTCGAAGCGTTCGAAGAGCATGCGAACGTGGAAGCGATGCTGGACAAGCTTTCGAAACTGCCGCCGACCGACCCCACGTACAACGCCAAGCTCCAAGTGCTGATGGAGCTCGTGAAGCATCACGTGCGCGAGGAAGAGACGCAGCTCTTCAAATTCGCGCGCGAGTTGTTCGAGCAGTCCGAACTCGACGAACTCGGTCGAGAACTCGCGGCGGCCAAAGAACGGCTCGGCGCGCCCCAACCCGCTACCAGTCGCTAGGCCGCCGTAGCGGCCCTACCGGAAATTGAGGAGAATTCATGACCCGTTACGACGATTTCGAAACCGGAATCTATGACGACCGCGAGTCCGCGGAGAACGCCGTCGCGCGCCTCCACGAACTCGGCTACACCAAAGACGACATCAGCGTGATGATGGACGACAAGACGCGCGAACGCGACTTCGCCGACGCGACCGGCAGCAAAGCGGGAAGCGGAGCTGCCGCAGGAGCGGCCATCGGCGGCGGACTCGGCGCGATCGTCGCCGGGCTCACGGCGACGGGAAGCGTGGCGGCCATCGTGGGCACGGGAGGCGCCGCGACGCCGCTCGTCGCGGGACCGCTGGCCGCGGCGCTCGCGGGCCTCGGAGCCGGCGGCGTGGCGGGCGGCATCGTCGGCGCTCTCGTGGGTGCCGGCATTCCCGAAGATCGTGCCAAGCGCTACGAGTCGCGCCTGAACGACGGCGGCATCCTCGTCGGCGTCAAGCCCCGTCCCGAACACCGCGACGAACTGCGCCGCATCTTTCCCGAGGACGACGGCGACTACTCGAGTTAGTCCGCGCGGCGCTTGCGCGCGGCGGCGCCCTGCTTCGCAGGTGCGTTCCGCCGCGCTGCCGGGCGCGGTTCGAGATCTTGCCACCGCTTTTCGGTGAGCTCTACGCCGTAATACTCTGCCGCCTTTTTGATATTCGCGAAGGCAAGGGCGCGCTCGGCGTCTGTAACGCCCTCGACTTGATCGAAGCGCGCGACGGCGTTGCGAACGTGGCGCGCGTCGGTCAGCGGCTCCTTGCGCTCCTTGGGAAACGCGAAGACCGAATCGGGCAAATCGCTTTGTTTGGTCAGCCGGCCGTGCTTCTCGTGCGGTTTCCACGTGCTTCTCATGCCTACGTCGTACCCAGCGCGCGGCGTTTCGCCTCACCATCGGCCGAGCCGTTGCGTGGGTGCGCCCGTACTTGCGCTTGGCCGCGGGGTCTCACCCTCTACCGTTGCGAAACGCGTCGGCCATGGTATCGCTCGGCGCGGTGTTTTCGATCGGGATGGTTCTACTCGCCGGGACCGCTCCGGTAGAACGCGCGAGCGATTTGGCCTACCTCTCGGACGGCGAGACAAAACACCAACTAGACGTGTACTTGCCTGTCCGGCGCGACGGTGCGACGCTCGTCGTGTTCGTGCACGGCGGCGCGTTCATGAGCGGAGACCGCCGCGATTACGCCGCGGTCGGCAGGGCGCTTGCGGAGCGGGGATACGCGGTCGCGATACCGTCGTATCGGCTGTATCCGCATGCCGACGCGCAAGATGCCGTGCGGGACGTCGCGGCGGCGATCGCGTGGCTCGCGCGGCACTCCGAGCGGTTCGGTTACGATGCGAAGCGCGTGGTGCTCGCGGGACACTCGGCGGGTGGCCAAATCGTCGCCATGCTGGCAACCCATAAACGCTATCTCCAGAGGGCAGGCGCTCCGGCCGGCATCGTGCGCGGCGCATTCGCGCTCGCCGGCGCCTACGACGTCCGCGACCTCACGGACGAACCCGCCGCTTGGCAACGCATCGACGACCGCATCTTCGGTGCGACTGAAGCGGCGCGCGGCCGGATCTCACCGGCCATCGACGTCGATCGCGACGCTCCCCCGATCGTTGCGGTGTGCGGAACGCACGACGACCCCGGCGCCTGCGCGCGAGCGCGGCATTTCGCGCGCGTCTTGAAGGCTCGCGGTCTCGACGGCTCGGCGCTCGAAATCGATACCGACCACGGCGGCCTGCTGCGCCGTTTCATTCAACCGGGCGACGCTCTGGCCGAGGCGTTTCGTGCGTTTATCGAACGGACGCGTTGAAATGCAGACCGTATCCGTCCGGGTCGCGGACGTGGATGGCTTTCATGCCGTAGTTGGTCGTGCGCGGTGGATCCAAGACGATTTCGCGTTCGCGGAGGCGCGCGTAGAGCCGATCGACGTCGCCGCAGTCGATATACAGCGCAACGTCGGCATGTCCGCTCCAGCGCGCTTGGTCGCGAACCGGCGGGCGCTCGTTCGAATCGTACGCGGTATTCAGGAAGAGCTCCGAACCTTCAAAGCGCAACCGGACGAAGTGCGAAAATCGGCCTTCGGCAGTCTCGACTTCGGGCGAAGCGAAAACGACTTCGAATCCTAGCACGTCCCGGTAGAACGCCACCGACTCGATCATATCGAAGACTTCGAAATAAGGAATCACCGGCGGAGCACGCTCATGCTAGCTCTCCTGCGGAAAGTTGAAGAAGAGCTGATTGCCGTCGGGGTCGTCGACGACCAGTAGCCGGTAGCCCCAGGAACCTTCCTTGACCGCAACGCCTTTGGTCTCGAGTTCGGAGCGGAGCGCTTCCAACGCGGCCACCTGCTCGTCAGGTTCGGCGTTCATCGAGATGAACGTCAGCCCCTTACCGATCTTCGCCGGCCACGTATCGGCGAGGATGAGCGCGCATCCTTGCCGCTCCACCTGCGCGACGTGCATTTTGCCCTCTTCCTCATAGCGCCACGGGCTCGCGAAGCCGAGCCGTTCCACGTAATAGCGAAGCGACGCGTCGACGTCGGACACGTGCAGCACGGGGCGCGCGAACCAGTCCGTCATTGCCGGACTACTCCGCCGGCGGCTCCCAAATCTCGATCGCGTTGCCTTCGGGATCGTGTACCCGCGCGAAACGGCCGGTTTCCGGCGAATCCCAGCCGGGATCGGTCAGCACCTCGATACCGGCACGCCGTAAATCGGCGAGGAGCGCATCCAGAGCGTCCACGCGTAAATTGATCATGAATTGTTTGTCGGCGGCGAAGTAGTCCGTGTCGGCGGCGAACGGCGCGAAGACCGTGGGCCCGGCTTGCTGCTGCCACACGGCCTCGTCGGGGGCGGTGAGGCCGAAATGCTTGCGGTACCATGCAGCGAGCGCGTCCGGGTCGCGCGCCCGAAAGAAGAACCCGCCGATGCCGGTGACTGCCATGGCTCGTTACCTCCGGGAACACGGTGAAGCTTTCGCGGTGCTTCCACGTTGTCCGAGGCGCGAGAACAATCTTTCTTTTCATTCGCCGTAAGAACGCCGGTCCCAGAGGTCTGGAACCGGCGTTGAGAGTCGGCTTATATCTTGGCGTTTTTTAGAGGTCGCCGCAGGAAACGTACTTCTTGAGCTTCGCGGCGCTTTCGTGCACGTTGATCGCGTAGTGAGCCTTCTTAATGTCGCCGACCGACAGTCCCGCGATCGTCGTCGTCGACACGCCGTGGACGACGTTGGAAAGCGCTTTCCACGGAACCGGGTTCAGTTTTGCGCAGGTTCCCTGATGGATGTGAGCGGGCTCGGAAGCCGAAGCCGGCTCGTTCTTGAGTTGAACTTTAACGTTCAGTCCGCTCGCGGTGTCCTTGAGAAACGCCTGACCGTCTTGCTTGGAACCGTTCTGTGCTCCGAGGTTGATGGTCATCGCGTGAACGGACACGGCATTGGTCATGTGGTTGACCGTGTTCGGGGCCGCAAGGCTAGGCGCCGCCGCGGCCGCGGTCAATGCGGCGGCGATGAAGAAGGGACGTATTGCATTCATGGTCCGGTCCTCCGATCGGATGGTAAGGATGGCAGCTGACGGTTAGTCGTGCGCCTTATACCCGGTTGCGGCGGAGGTTCGCACTTCGGCGGTATCGCCGAACCAATAGGATGCGGTCACGCGCCGTCGATGAGGGATGACGAAGCCCCAGCCGCCGCGAGCGACGACGCTCCCGAGCTCTTCCGGGCCGACGGCGGACGCTAGCGTCGCAGCCCGCGTCGGAGAGCCTGGCCACGCGATTGCCTGGCCGTCCGGCCCGATAACGACGACGACCTCCGTCTAGCGATTCACGAGTTTTGAGAGGTTGTCGGGATAGCGGCTCCCACGAATTGCGATCGCCGAGAGAGCGCTGTCGATTTGCGCGAGGTCTTCGTCCGTTAACCGAACGTCAGCTCCCCCGACGTTCTCCGCAAGACGTGCCGGTTTGGTCGTGCCGGGAATCGGCACGATCCACGGCTTTTGTGCGAGAATCCACGCCAAAGCCAGCTGCGCCGGCGTCGCGCCTTTTCCGGCGGCGATGCGGCGAAGCTCCCCAACGAGGACGAGGTTCGCCTTGCGCGCTTCCAACTCGAACCGCGGAACGATGCTGCGGAAATCGTCCTTGCCGAACGTCGTCTTTTCATCGATCGTCCCGGTCAGGAAGCCCCTGCCAAGCGGACTGAAGGGAACGAAGCCGATGCCGAGCGCTTCGAGCGTCGGCAGTATCTCCGACTCCGGCTCGCGCCACCAGAGCGAGTACTCGCTTTGCAACGCCGTGACGGGCTGGACTGCGTGCGCGCGACGGATCGTCTCGGCGCCGGCCTCGGAAAGCCCGAAGTGCCGGACCTTCCCTTCCGCGATCAACTCGCGAACGGTGCCGGCCACTTCCTCAATCGGCACCTTCGGATCGACGCGGTGCTGGTAGAACAGGTCGATGCGATCGGTGTTTAAGCGTCGGAGCGACGCTTCGGCAACCGCGCGAACGGTCTGCGGCCGGCTGTCGAGTCCGAGGTCCGGCTTTCCGTCGACGAATCCGAACTTCGTCGCGATGACGACCTGGTCTCGGACCGCCCCAAGTCCCTCGCCCACGACCTCTTCGTTAACGTACGGACCGTAGGCTTCGGCCGTGTCGAAAAACGTTACCCCGCGGTCGACCGCCGCGCGGAGCAACGCGAGAGCCGCTCCCCTTTCGGTCGCCGGCCCGTACGCGTGGCTGAGGCCCATGCAGCCGAAGCCGATGGCCGATACCTCGAGCGGACTGTCTTTCCCAAGCGTGCGTCTCTCCATCGTTTGCCTAGTCTACGCCCATCGAGCGGCCGGTGGAAGCACCCTCAACGCGTCGAGGCGAGCCGTCCACTCATCCGCAAGGCCTCGCCGCGCGTACTACGGCAGCATCATTTCGCCTGGAGGTCCGCAATGCACAAGTTCCTAGTCGCCGCCGGCGCGCTCGCCTTCTACCTTGGCCCCTGGGGAGGCCATGCCGTCGCGGCCGAGCTCGACGCGCCGCTGCTCCCGTCCGTTCTGACGATTCACATCAAGGATTTCAAATTCAATCCGACGCCCGCCAAGATCAAAGCCGGCGATCGCGTGACCTTCATCAACGACGACGACGAGGCGCACACCGCCACCGCCGAGGACAAGTCGTTCGACTCCGAAGGACTCGACGGCGGCCGAAGCTGGCAACACGTGTTCTCGAAACCCGGAACGTATAAGTATTTCTGCGAGCTGCACCCTTATATGAAGGCCGTCATCGTCGTTCTTCCCGCGTCGAGCGATCCGCAACGGTAGGGCGCAAGATGGACCGTAGCGATTTCCTCAAACACGTGGCCTGGACCGGCACCGGCATCGCCTGGAGCATGTCCGCGTCGGGGCTCCTCGTGAGCGGCCCGGCCGCAGCGGCGACCACGTCATTTTCGTTCGTTCAGATCAGCGATAGCCACATCGGCTTCTCGCGTCCGGAGAATCCCGACGTGCTCGGGACGTTTTCAAAGACGATCGAGGCGATCAACGCGATGGCGCAGCAGCCCGCGTTCGTCGTCCATACCGGCGACGTGACCCACCTTTCGAAGCCGGCGCAGTTCGACGCGGCCAAGCGAGTTCTCTCGACGTTACGCGCGCCGCTCGTCGCTCTGCCGGGCGAACACGACGTTATCGGTTCGCCGCAGGGGTTTTTCGACGCGTTCGGGCGCCCCGACGCGCCGCAGGGTTGGTTCTCGTTCGACCAGGGCGGGATCCATTTTCTTTCGCTCGTGAACGTTTTCAATTTCGAAGTGGACGGAAAGCTCGGGACGGAGCAGCTGGATTTCGTCGAAAAGGATTTGGCCGCGCAGAAAACGTCGACGCCGATCGTCGTCTTCGGCCACGTGCCGCTCTACGCGCTGTATCCGGCGTGGGGCTGGACCACGGAAGACGGCTCCCGCGTGCTGGCTGCCCTGCGACGCTTCGATGCCGTAACCGTCCTCAACGGCCACATCCACCAGATCATCCAGCATACGGAAGGCAATATCCGTTTTGCAACGGCGGCCGCGACCGCGTATCCTCAACCCGCGCCCGGTACGGCCGACAAACCGGGACCTCTCAAAGTTGCCGACGACATGCTACTCAAAGTACTGGGCTACCGGTCCGTCGAACTCGCGACGGGCGTAGCCGCCCACATCACCGATCGTTCGCTTGGCTAAGAATGAGGCACGGCGTTTACGACTCGACCGGCACGACCGACCGTGAAGACGAGCGCATGGTCGCCGACTTTCTTGCGGGAAAGAGCAGCGGGCTTGAGGCCGTGTACGCCGCGTACGGACGGCTCCTGTACTCGGTCGCGCGCAACATTCTCGGCAACGATGAGGATGCGCAGGATTGCGTTCACGATGCGCTCTTGCGGCTCTGGCAGCGCTCCCAGCCGTTCGATTCAGCGCGCGGTTCGCTGCCTGGACGCGCTTACTGTATCCCGACGGCTTCAGCATGGACATTTCCAGCATGGCTGGAACCGATCCGGCCGGCTATGCCGGATTTGCCGCGAACGTCGACGAGCACCTCAACAAGATGTTCAACTCGGCGCTGCTGCTCAGCATCATCGGCGCTGGCGCTCAACTGAGCCAGCCGCAGCAGTCGGGTAGCATTTATGCGGCGCCGGGCATCGGTCAAACCATTGCCGGCGCCGTCGGGCAGCAGATCGGCAACACGAGTATTCAGCTCACGCAGCGTCCGTTGCAGGTGCCGCCGACACTCGAAGTTCCGCCAGGCTATCTCTTCGACGTCATGGTCGATCGTGACATCGTGCTGACGTCGCCGTACACAGTTGCGGGTGCGCCATGATGTTCCAGGGACTCGCTCTAGCTGGGCTCATCGCGCAATGCGCTCCGAGTGTCGCGCCGTCGACAATGGCCGCGATCGTTCAAGTCGAAAGCAGCGGGAATCCGCTCGCGATCGACGACGATACGACGCGCCGTTCGTACTATCCGCGCGACCGCGCAAGCGCGGAAGCCTTGGCGAATGGTCTCATTGAGGCCGGACACACTCTTGACGTTGGAATCGCACAAGTCGACAGCGCGAACTTCGCTCATCTCGGCGTCAACGTACACACGGCATTCGATGCGTGTACGAACCTTCGCGCCGGTTCTGCGATACTATCGGCAGCCTACGGTTTTGCGGAACGCCGCTATGGCGGTGGCCAGATCGCTCTACGCCACGCGATCGGCATGTACAATACAGGCCGTCTGGATGGTGGAACAGGCTATGTCCAACAAGTCCTTTCCGCCGCAGGGATTCGCGAACTGTACGATGCTGCGTCGCGTACGGACGCGCAACGCGAGGCAATGCGCTCTCCGGTTCTCGTGCGTGTTCCTGTTGCGTCGCATTCCGCGCTTCGCGTAACCCGGAAGGTCGTGACACCTTCGCGCGCGCCGATTCTCATTACGGTCGCGTCGACGTCCAACCTGACCGTTTTCTAGCGTCCTATGAGTCAGCCGGTGTTGGTGCTCTCGTTCGCGGCCTTGTGTAGTGCCGCTATCGCTGCGCTGATCGCGAGGTTGGCTTTTGTGGAGGGTCGAGCGGCCCGCGCGGTTGCTCTCGCTGCTGCTACGGTGATGCTAGGCGCCGGAACCTACACGATTTTCGGAAGTGGCCTGCGCGTCAACTTCACGCCGAGTATGCCGCTAGGGATCTACCGGCTGGAGCCGCTACCAACCAGCGGTGTTACGCGCGGCATGGTCGTTGCCGTGTGCGCACCGGAAGCGGCTGCCGATCTTGGCCGGCGCCGCGGCTATCTTTCCAGCGGACCGTGCCCTCACGACACCGAGGCACTACTGAAGGTCGTTGCGGGTGTCCCGGGCGACGACGTCGCCGTTTCGACCGAGGGAATGGCTATTAACGGGTGCCTGTTGCCAGATAGCCGGCCGATCGCGCTGGACAGCGCCGGCCGCCGGGTATTGCCCGGGCCTCGCGGCGACTTCCACCTGCGCGGGGGCCAGTTGTGGCTCTATGCCGGCAACCCTCGAAGCTGGGACTCCCGCTATTGGGGTCCGGGAGCCGTGGGGGACATCATCGCGAGAGCGTTTCCGATCCTGGTCGCGCCATCGCCCCGCCCTGCGGGTGGGCGATCCGGCTGCCCTCGCCGGCTAAGCGAAACGGGAATCGAACGCCAGTTCGGGTAATAGGTGCGGCGAGGGTATTATTTCCGACCGTGCGCGTTGCTGACCTGACCCTGCGTGAAGACCCGAATGATCATCGCACGATCGATCGCCTGCTCGCGTTCGGTTGGTTTGCGGACTGGCAGCGCCCGATCTACGATCTGGCCGCCAACGCGCGAGTGTCCGTGCGCAACGATCCAAGACCTGAAATCCGGTTTGGGGCGCAGGGATCGTGTCCCCGGGCGTGGTGTATGACGGCACTTGGCGGGGTTGCGATCTCAGCGGTTAGCGACGGCTGAGATTCGGTGAAGGTGATTGTCGCTGACG
>Ga0209698_10000557_pt1 | contig 42643 bp, 20 predicted proteins | sample LitLauG_LLR_2012_FD_187203 | JGI IMG/M metagenome (GOLD analysis project Ga0209698, IMG submission 187203) | Freshwater sediment microbial communities from Pennsylvania, USA - Little Laurel Run_MetaG_LLR_2012 (SPAdes) (version 2) | ecosystem: Environmental > Aquatic > Freshwater > Creek >... | reverse complement strand
TCTCTCAACAGGACAGGCTCTCGACCAGGAATCTCCAGCTTTGGTTCCCGCCACAGAACGATATCTCCCGCTGAGCCATCTCCGGCATCGTGCGAAGTAAGGTAAACCGTCATCGCGCTGCCAGATGACGGAGCGCTCAGCGGCACGCGGAAATGTTGCTCCTCTACCACTGGATCCACTGGCTCCATCCAAGCTCTTGGGCCGTCCGCTTTGCCGATGTGGCCCACGCTGCTGAAAGTCCATAGTGTGTTCTGCCAGCGCTCAATGTCGCTGACCATTGCCGGAATGTCGCTCGCCCGCGCGCGACGCCAACGGGCGCGGAGCCCGTCCAACAGAGGGGAGGGATGCGTCCCTTTTAGCAATGTGACTAACTCAGCTAGATACTTAGGACTTAGGTTGCGACTTCGCGCGACACTATCAACGCTTGTGGTATTGCTGCGAAGTTCCAGGGAAGCCGTCAAATAGCGCTGAAGAGGCAACCGGCCGCCACGGTTCTTATCGAGGTCGATTCCTTGCTGCTTGACGGTTTCTTCGCCACCGGCCTCAGTGAACTTTGCGTAGAAGGCGCGGATCTCGGTCAACATTTCGTTGGTCCAATCGCGCCGTGAGTTCCCGTCCGAAAAACGAATGCCGTCGGGCAGCAACACCGCGTGGCTGGCAATCGCTTTGCCTGCATCCAAATATTTGGTGATCAACGAAGGGGACATCACCAGGGAGTTGCCGGTATTCATGAAGCCTTCGCCGGCGGCGCCGTCGGCCGGGAATTGTTTGGCGGGTTCGATGGCGGCTAAGCCAGTGAGGTCACGGACCGTAAAGGTGTATTCGGCATTGTTCAAGCGGCGTAGGACGACCGGCCCCGGATCACCGGCATGGGCACGAGCCGCGATGCTGAGAGATTGCTTCAGCCAGGCGATGACGCGAGCACGCTCGTCTTCGCTGGGCTGTGGCATTTGCTTGGGAGGCATCTCGCCTGTGGAGAGACGCTCGGTCATCTTTTGCCAAACGCGCGGATCCTTCGGCACTTCCTCGAGGTTGATGTCACCGGTGTGGTGTGCCGCCGAATGGCACGGCAGGCAGTACTGTTTGAGGATTGGGCGAACTTCTGCCTCTTGATGAGCGAATAATGCTGGAACGAACAGGGCAGCGATGAATCGGCTTTTGCAGATCACGACTCTACTGTATTTCATTCGAGGCTACCTGGAATTGAGCGCGGAATAGAGCCGCTTGCCTAGGAGGAAGTCGCGGGCAAGTTCGGCGGCTTTGACCTGGAGTTGCACGACGGCCCGTTCAGAGACGGACGCCGCGTGGCTGGTGAGGAGGAGGTTGTCAAAGCGGAGAAGAGCGCTCGTTTTAGGTAGCGGCTCCGTTTCAAAAACGTCGAGGCCGGCGCCTGCGATGTGACCGCTGCTGAGCGCTTCTACCAGATCGGCTTCATTGACCAAAGGGCCGCGGGCGGTATTGATGAGTAGTGCGCCGGGTTTCATGGCGGCTAAAGACTCGCGGTTGATGATGTGTCTGGTCTGGGGCAGCAGCGGAGCGTGCAGGGAGAGAACGTCTGAAGCCTGCAGTAGATGAGCGAAATCTACCCGTGTCACATGATGCTCTTCGAAAACTGAATCGGCCACGCCAGGATCTGAGGCAATGATGGAGAAGCCGAAGGCGCGGGCTTTGGCAGCTACGCGGCGACCGATTGCGCCAAAGCCGAATAAGCCGAGCGTCAGATCGGAACAAGCGCGGATGGGTAGAAATTTGCCGATGCCCCATTCGCCACGGCGGATTTGCGCGTTATCTTGCGGCATCCGGCGCACGAGGATCAGAATCATAGACAGCGCGTGGTCGGAGACTTCTTCCAAGCAATAGTCGGGAACGTTAGCGGCAACGACGTTTAGTTCACGCGCGGCGTCAAGGTCGAAATTATCGACGCCGACGCCATAACGAACAATGCAGCGCACGCGAGGCAGGGCTTGCAGCACCTTCTTTCCGACGGGCGCCCACTGAACGAGCAGGACGTCGGCGCTCTGGCACCGCTCGATGATTTCGTCTTCGGTGCGGCAAATCGGGCGGGCTTCCTGAAGAGAAAAACCGGCGCTCTCGATGATCTCGCGTTGCCGTTGGATGGAGGGGAAACCGTGGTCGGTAACGATGACAGTGCCGTTTGAATGCTGCATCGGAAAGAGTCTTGGTATAAGCTATCATGCGCGCCAGGACTCAATGACATTAAACCCGGAACAGATTGCGGAGATGCGGAAGAAAGTGGCTTGGCGGGTTCTGCCGCTGGTGATTGTGCTGTATTTAATCGCGTACTTAGATAGGGCAAATGTGGGCTTTGCCAAACTGCGCATGGCTAGCGATTTGCATTTCTCCGAAGAAGTGTTTGGGCTCGGAATCGGCATATTTTTCATCGGCTATTTGATCTTGGAAGTTCCCGGCGCGCTGTTGGTGGAGCGCTGGAGTGCGCGCAAGTGGTTTGCGCGGATCTTGGTCACATGGGGTTTTATTTCGGCGGCCACGGCGTTCGTCGAAACACCTATGCAATTTAATGTCGCGCGCTTCTTTTTAGGCGTCGCCGAGGCGGGATTTTTTCCCGGTATTATTGTTTACTTCACACACTGGTTTCCGGTGCAACTTCGCGGACGTGCGATGGCGGGGCTGATCGTGGCGGTGCCCTTCAGCTTGGCGTTAGGCGCGCCGATTTCGGCGTTGTTGCTGGATGTGCACTGGTTGGGATTGTTCGGTTGGCAATGGCTCTTCATTCTGGAAGGTTTGCCGGCGGTGGTGATGGGCGTGGTGACGTTCTTTGTTTTGACCGACCGGCCGCGCGATGCGAAGTGGCTCAGCGATGACGAGCGGGCGTATCTAGAAGACGAACTCGCAGCCGAAGCTCGCGCGAAGGATTCGATTCGCAAGTTTTCGATTTGGCAGGCGCTGCAGATCAGAGATAGTTGGCTGCTGGCGTTGAGCATCTTTGCCGCAAATACAGGCGGTTATGCACTTGGGTTTTGGCTGCCGACCACGGTGAAGAGCCTTTCGGGAGGATCGGATCGCTCGTCACTGATCTACAGCGCCATTTACTATTTGTGTGGCTTGGTGGGCGTGATCTACGCGGGTTATGCTTCAGACCGGAGCGGGCGGCACAAACGGCACTGTGCCCTAGCAATGTTGGCGGCGGGCATTTTGCTGGGTATTTCTTCACTAAGCGGCCAGCCTTTCTGGTTAGTGATGATATGGCTCTGCTTTACGGGCTTCGCTGCGAATCAATGGTCTCCGCCGTTCTGGGCGTTGCCCACGTTGACGTTAACCGCCTCCGCCGCCGCGGTGAGCATTGGCGTGATTAACATTTTTGCGAACTTGGCTGGTTACTTGGGCAATCACCTTTTGGGATGGATGCGACACAATGGTGCAACCGATAGCCAATGCCTGGTTTTTCTTGGTTCTTGCTACGGGCTGGGAGCGTTGATTGTCAGTTTTGTGAGGACTAGGCGGCCAGCGGAAATTACACTATGACTTCGAATACGCGAAACATGTTTGATCTTACGGGCAAAGTTGCTCTGGTTTCTGGAACCGCACAAGGAATGGGCCGGGCAATGGCAGTGGCCTTGGCCGAAGCGGGCGCCGACCTCTTGCTCGTTGACCGAAATGAGACGGGTGCGGCGGAGACAGCAACGTCAATCCGCCAATTAGGGAGGCGCGCGGAAGTGGCGTCGGCAGATGTCTCACAGCCGGGGCAGGTTCGCGAGCTCTTTCAAAAGCTGGACCGTGAATTCGGACGGATTGACTTTCTGGGGAATGTTGCCGGCGATGCTGCGCTGGGGCCGCCAGAGGACATTTCGTTAGAAGACGTGGAGCAGACGTGGCGTAATTTAGTGCTCGGCCGTTTCTGCGCGTGCCAGGAAGCAGGCAAGCGCATGTTGAACGCGGGACGGGGCAGTATTGTGAATATTGGCTCGCTGGCGAGCATTACGGCGCTAGGCCGCGGACACATTGCGTACAGTATGGCGATGGGAGCGGTGGTTCAGATGACTCGCGAATTGAGTACGGAGTGGGCCAGTCGCGGTGTTCGAGTGAATGCAATCTTGCCTGCGCAGGTGATGAATCCAGGTTTGGAGAAACGCATTGCGGATGCACCGGCGCTCCGCGACAAATTCTTGAGCGGGATTCCGGCAGGGCGCTTTGGTGAGCCTGCGGACATCAAGGGGCTGGCTGTGCTTCTTGCTTCCGATGCCGCGAGTTGGATCACGGGCGCGCTGATTCCGATGGATGGTGGAAATCTGGCCATGAATGCAGGAGGATCGCGGCGGGCATGAATTCCGACCAAAGGTTTCTATACAGCAGCATGCAACTCATCCGCACTGCGGAAGAGCAATTAGCTCGTTGTTATGCGCGGGGGCTGGTTCACGGCGCCTGCCACACTTATGTGGGTCAAGAGGCGATTGCGGCGGGTGTGTGCCTGCATTTGCAGAAGAGGGACATGGTTTTCAGCACGCATCGCGGACACGGACATGCGCTAGCGAAAGGTTTGCCTCTGCTGGAATTGTTTGCTGAATTATTTGGCCGCGCAGCAGGATGTTCGCGTGGCCGCGGCGGATCGATGCATTTATTCGCGCCTGAAATCGGAATGATGGGCACCAGCGGGATTGTGGGACCTTGCATTTTGCAGGCCGCGGGCGCGGGCTACTCTTTTCAGATTGCGAAAACCGATCAGGTGGCCGTGGCGTTTTTCGGCGATGGCGCGGTGAATAACGGCGCATTTCATGAAGGGTTGAATCTGGCTGGGATCTGGAAGCTTCCGGCGCTTTTTGTTTGCGAGAACAACCAGTTTGCGACGGAGGTTCCATTTTCATCGTCGGCGGCAAGCCAAGATGTGGCTGGACGGGCGGCGGCCTATGGAATGCCAGGCGTGCGCGTGGACGGAAACGATGTGGGTGCTGTGGCGAGTGCGGCTCAGGAGGCAGTTGAACGCGCGCGTTCGGGCGGCGGGCCGACACTGCTGGAATGTTTGACTTATCGAACCCGCCCTCATTCCGAGGGGATGGGGGATTACACGTACCGCACGCGCGAGGAAGTGAATGCGTGGCGGGAACGTTGTCCCATCAAGCGCTATCGAACGCGGTTGGTCGCCGGCGGATTCGCTTCAGAAGTGGAATTGGATGAGATTGATAAAGCCATCGGTCAGGACGTTGCAGCGGCAAGTAAAGCGGCGGAAGAAGCGCCTTGGCCTGCCCCTGAAGACGCGACCAAGCATGTGTTTGCTCCGGCAAGAAGCGTGCGCGAGCCTGCGAGTGCAATGGCAGCCAGCCGGGAGATCAGCTTTGTCGCGGCGACACTTGAGGCGCTGGATGCGGAGATGCGAGCCAATCCGGCGATCTTTGTGTTGGGTGAAGGTATTGGTACGCGTGGCGGCAACTTTGGCACAACGGCAGGACTATTCGCCAAGTACGGAGCCATGCGATTACGCGACACGCCGATTTGCGAGCGAGGATTCGTAGGTCTGGCTTGTGGCGCGGCGATGGCGGGCGCGCGCCCCGTTGTGGATTTCATGTTCGTCGATTTTCTGAATGATGCGTTCGGAGAACTAATCAATCAGATCGCCAAGATGCAGTATATGAGCAGCGGAAGGCTAAAGATGCCGCTCTTGATGCGCGGATCTATTGGCATTGGACACTCGGCGGCAACCCACCATTCGGGCAGTTACTACTCGATCTACAGTCACATTCCTGGGTTACGGGTGGTCGTTCCCTCGACGCCCTATGATGCGAAAGGTCTTTTTACGCATGCGCTGCGCTGCGACGACCCAGTGTTGTTTTTGGAACCGCGTGAGTTGCTATCGGTAAAAGGAGCGGTGCCGCAGGAGTCTTACGAAATTGAGTTCGGACAAGCTCGGGTTTTGCAAGAAGGGAAGCAGGTAACGGTGGTTGCGGTGGCGTTTATGGCTCAACGCATGTTGGCGGTGGCGCGGCAGCTCGCCGTGGAGGGTTTTTCCCTTGAAGTGATTGATCCGCGCACGGTGATGCCGCTGGATACGCGAACGATTCTGGAGTCGGTAAAGAAGACGGGCCGACTGATGATCATAGAAGAGACGTTCGCGCACTGTAGTCTGGGCGCGGAGATTGCGGCGCAGGTTGCTAACGAGGGGTTTGATTTTCTGGATGCCCCCATTCGCAGAATCAACGGGGCTTTTGCGCCAACGCCATATAGTCCAGCGCTTGAGGCTGCGGTGATTCCCAATACGGAAAGCATCGCCGCTGAGGTTCGCCGCTTGATTCAGGAATAACAATGGCCATCGAAATTAGAGTTCCGCGGTTGGGCTGGTCATCGGAAGAAGGAGTTTTCTCAGGCTGGTTGAAGCAACATGGCGAGAGTGTAAAAGCGGGTGAGCCCGTCTTTTTGTTAGAGAGCGACAAAGTCACGATGGAGGTGGAGTCGCTCGATAGCGGCACGCTGTACGTTCTATCTGGTTGTCCGGAGACGGGCGGAGCAGTGAGCGTGGGGCAATTACTCGGCTACTTACTGGCTGAGGACGAGCAAGCTGACAGCGTGAATGCGCCGAGTCCACAGGCTGAGCCAGTTTCCAAAACGGTGACGCAAAGCGCCGTGGCGACGCCGCCCACGATGGAGAAACGCGAAGGCCGGATTGCGGCGAGCCCACGCGCTAGAGCCCGGGCGAAGAGTTTAGGCATCGATATTGCGAGTGTGAGCCCCGCGACGAGTTTGCATCGAGTGGTAGAGGCTGATGTGCTGCGGGCGGCTGGTAAGCTCACGCCAGAATTGGGCGGATGACGTGGCCGTGGACGTCGGTCAGGCGGCGTTGAATGCCGTTGTGATACCAGGTAAGGCGTTCATGATCGATGCCTAATAGGTGAAGCACCGTTGCATGGAAATCATAGACGGTAGCAATGTCCGTCACGGCGCGGCGGCCGAATGGATCCGTTTCGCCGTAACTCGTGCCGCCCTTGACGCCGGCACCGAGCATCCAGCAAGTGAAGGCGTCGGGGTTGTGATCGCGACCGAGAGTATCGGCTTGGTGAGTTGGCATACGGCCAAATTCGGTGTTCCACAGAATGAGAGTGTCTTTGAGAAGACCGCGGGCCGAGAGATCTTTGATCAAGGCTGCGGTCGGTTTATCCATGATGGGACAATGCCGCTCATAATCGGCCTTCAGCGTTTTGTGAGCGTCCCAATTCAAGAGGCCGTCCACAGCAGAGGCGCGCGAGCCGCAGTAGATCTGCACGAAGCGGACGCCGCGTTCGCTCAGGCGGCGGGCCAGGAGACAATTTCGCGCGTATGCGGCGAGGAGTGGATTGGGATCGTCGACGCCGTAGAGAGCGCGGGTGGCGGCCGATTCCTTGGTTAAGTCTGATGCTTCGGGGGCAGCGAGTTGCATGCGGGCGGCAAGTTCGTAGGCCGAGATGCGAGCGTCCAGATCGGGATTGCCGGGATGCATCTCGCGATGCGCTGTGTTTACTTTTCTGAGAAAGTCACGGGTGTCGGCATCGGCAGATTCGCTGATGGCGGTCGGCCTAGCGAGATTGCGAATGGGGTCAGAGGCGCTGAAAGCGGCGGCTTGGTGTTGTGCCGGGAGGAAGCCATTGGTCCAGTTGGCTGGGCCAGCCGGAGGGATGCCGCGGACATCGGGAATAGCGACGAAGGCGGGCAGGTTTTCGTTTTCAGCGCCGAGTGCGTAACTGACCCACGCGCCGGCGCTGGGAAAGCCTTCGAAGATGAAGCCGGTGTTCATGAAGACACAACCCGGGCCATGGGTGTTCGTGCGAGACGTCATGGAGTGGACGAAGGCGATATCATCCACCCATTTCGAAAGTTCGGGCAGCGTAGAAGAAATCCGTTTGCCTGATTGACCTGCGGGCATAAACGGCCACGGACTCTTCATGAGTGGGCCGTTCTTGCCTTGAAACGTAACTTCGGCAGCGCCCGGCATGGGTTCGCCGCTCATGCGCTCCAGTTCGGGTTTCCAATCCCAAAGGTCAATGTGGGAGGCGGCGCCGGGGCAGAAGATTTGAATAATGCGTTTGGCGCGCGCCGGATGGTGCGTAATTGCCCCACTGGCGCTTTGGTTACCGGCTAGCCAGGCGAGCGCTATGCCGGCCAAGCCATCTGTAAAATTCGACAAAAACTCACGGCGGTTGGTGGGCATAAATCACATAACGTAGACGAACTCGTTGGCGTTGAGGAGCGCGCGACAAAAAATGGCGATCCCGTGTTTGGCGATGAGATCGAGAGCGGCCGTCCGCTCCATGTCATTAGGGGCACGGCCGAACGCAAGATTGAAGGCTCGATCCACTTGCGCGGCGCTATCAGCGGGCGCCTCTTTTTCTAGGCGTTGCGCGAAAAACTTGGCTTGTTCTACGAGAAACGAATTATTCAACAGGTCGAGCGCTTGCAGTGCTGTGGTGGTAACGGCGCGCTTTGGCTCGGGCATGGCGGAATCCGGACAGTCGTAGGTTGATAGGAGTTCGATTCTGATCGAACGAGGCGCCTGATGATAGACGGTGCGCCGGAAGGTTTCGGGGCCAAAGGTTTCGCGGGCTAAATAGGTGGCTACGTTATCCACGGTGTACTTATATAACTGAAAGCCCGGGCCGTACATCTTTTCATCGAGCGTTCCAGCGACGGACAAAATAGCGTCGCGAATGGCTTCAGCTTCGAGCCGTTGGGGCGGGAAGCGCCAGAGGTAACGCGATTCGGAATCTACTTTGGCGTTCCCTTCGTTCCAGGTACTGGCTCGTTGATAGGCGCGGCTGAGCATGATTTCCCGGTGCATCGCCTTGATGCTCCATTTATTGGCGTACACCCGGGTGGCAAGATAGTCGAGAAGATCCTGATTAGTGGGTTGCTCGCCGTTGAGACCGAAGTCGCTGGGAGTTCCCACGATGCCGGAGCCAAAGTGATATTGCCAGAGACGATTCGCCAACACACGCGCCGTGAGCACGTTGGCAGGGTCGACTAACCAATTCGCGAGCATGAGGCGTCGCTCGCCCTCTGGCGCTTCGTCGGAGACTGACTTCACAGGCAGGAGCTTCGCCAGGGTGGACGGAGTGGCGGGATAAACGATGTCTCCCTTGTTCATCGGGTTTCCACCGAGATTGATGTAAGACGGAGCTTGCGGCTGCTCAAAATCGCCGATGTAAGCCATCGGCAGTGCGGGCGCTGTTGGGAATTTGTGTGCTTCGAGTGCGGTCCAGCGGGCTTTTTCCTGATCGTTGAAAACTTGAAAAAGCAGGAAGCGTTCGCGAGTCTTTTCTTCGAAGGGGAGGCGGCCTGTCGAATCTGAGAGGTGTTCCCAGTGCTGGCCGTCGCTGGAACCCTCAAAAATATATTCAATCGGAGTGCCTCCGGTGGCCGATAAATTGCCGCCACCGCCGTCGCGCGACCAATGAATGCGGTTCACAGTCTGCGGCCGCGAGAAGTGTACTGTGACCGTGGCGGTTTTGTTTTCGTCGGCGATCCAGCTTTGACCATAGCGGCCGTCAATCAGATTGGCGGCTTGATAGTGATGCTTTCCTTCGCCGCTCACGCGTTCGGAACTGGCGGTGACCGTGGCGCCGTTGGCAGCCAGGGCGACGTTGACTGGTTTGGGAGAGGCAGTCCAAACTTCGAGTTCGTCCATGGCGGGGGCGCCCTCGCCAGCGGTGTTCGCGATGCGCATGCGAATGGCACTTAGTTTTTGCGCACTGAAACTCTCATCTGTGCCGCGCATATCAACCGGGGGGCGAAGCCTGGCGCGGATGGCGGGTTCCGTTTGTTGCAGACGTTCTTTCGCGCCGTCTCGCAAGGCAGCAAACGCTTTCTCAGTGGCTTCTTTATCCTGCTTGACCAGCAGTTCGGCTTGCTTCGCGCGGGCAACTTCGTCGCGCGGAGCTAAGGGCCGCTCTTTGTGCTGAACGCCGTTGAAGACGGAGGAAAGCTGGTAGTAGTCGGCCTGGCGGATGGGGTCGAATTTGTGATCGTGGCAGCGGGCGCAATTAATGGTGAGGCCCAGGAAACCACTGCCCACTGCTGTGACGATGTCGTCTAAATCGCTGGCGCGCTGCAATGCCGCCGCTTCCACGGCTTGATTGCCGACAGTGTCATGAACGCCCGCGACGAGGAAGCCGGTGGCGGGCATGACGTCTGGGTCGTCAGGAGCGATTTGGTCGCCGGCGAGTTGTTCGAGGATCATGCGGTCGAACGGTTTATCGGAATTGAAGGCGCGAATCACCCAGTCACGATAGTGGTAGGCGTTGGGGCGAAGGTGATTCTGCTCATAGCCGTGACTTTCTCCGAAACGGGCAACATCAAGCCAATGACGGCCCCAGCGTTCGCCGTAATGAGGCGAGGCGAGGAGGCGATCAATGAGTTGGGCGTACGCGTCAGGGCGAGAGTCGGCGACAAAGGATTCGACTTCTTCGGGAGTGGGAGGCAGGCCGATGAGATCGGAAGTGGCACGGCGGATCAGCGTGCGACGATCGGCTGTCTCCGCCGGCGAAAGATGCTTTTCCCCGAGTTTGCGATCAACGAGTTGGTCGATGGACGCAGCATCGGTTTGCTTCAGTGGTTGGAGAGACCACCAGTTGGTGTCGGCCTTGCGGTATGGGGGTTGGAGCTTACCGGGGTACTGTGCGCCTTCGGCGATCCACTCTTGGATGACGGTGATTTCCTCGGCTGCGAGTTTGCCGGTGGGAGGCATAGAGCCTTCGCCGACGCGGGACGACATGCGGGCGAGGACGCGTTCGGCACCAGCGCGAGTTGTGAGATCGAGGCCTGCGACTTTGGATTGATCGTTGTGGCAACCGAGGCAGCGCTTAGCGATGAGTTGAGGCCCGGTATCGGCAGCAGCGCATAAAGCGATTGACAGGATAAGGATCGGGCAGCGCGGCCACATATTTGATGACGGGATTATATCGCTTATCAGATTTTGCGGGAGGCGGAATTCCCAGGCCTCAGGCTAACTGGGGTTGGCGCGGGTCGCGTTTGATCCAGCGGAACGCGTGAATCGAATTTTTCCAGAGAAACTTCTCGGCTGCGGGACGTCCCATGGCCATTGTGTAATCCCGCAAAATGTCAAGATTCTGTTTGTTACGCCCGGCATAGACGACGTGATCCTCTCCGAAAATATCCCAGATGAAATCGAGCATGGGCTTATAGACGGCAGGGTCGAGCGGTGCTTGCGGGTTCGCCTTGGGGAGCCCTGAAACTTTGGCGAATGCGTTCCGTTGCCTAAGTTCTTTCAAGTTATCTGCGTAAGCTTTCCGGACCTGCGGGTCCTGCGGCAGCGGCAGCGCTTGCAGGTGACCGACAACGACGCGCAACTCCGGCACCTTATCGGTCAGGCGTACTGTCGCCTCCATGAGGTCGACTCTGGGGTTAGCGACCTCCAGCGTAAGTCCGGTTTGAGCAAACACCTTCATGTTCTCGATGAAATCGGGCTTATGAATGGCAGTAACTAGGTCCTGGCCAGGCCACACGTTGCCATAGCGGATGCCGAGGAACAGCTTATTGCGGTGATAGCGTTCGAGAAATTCCTGGAAGTCCTGTTTCACAGGGTCGAGGTTGCCCACCATTCCCACAATCATCGGTTCGTCCTGAATGATCATGAGGACCCACAGATTGTCCTCCACCCACGGACTGGCTTCTACCTTGATGCCACCCACGATTCCCAGCGGCGTCGCGGACTCGACAAAGTCGCGCGGCAGGAACGGTTTGTTGTTCGGGGTAAAAGGAAACGGCGCTCCCTGCGGCCGAGTTTGGTCATACAGATGGAAATGCGTGTCGATGATCGGAATGGGGTTATCTTCTATCCGAAATACCGCCGCCGATCCGGCTGCCACAGTGGCTGCAGAAGCCAACAGGGCCCTTCTCGTCGCTGTGCCGATGTGTCTCATGGCAAACTAGGCAATAATTTCTTTGATGACTCTACCGCCAATGTCGGTCAGCTTCTTGTAGCGGCCAGCATGCAGATAGGTGAGCCGGTATTGATCGAGGCCCAGTAGCCAAAGCAGGGTCGCATGGAAATCGCGCAAAGGAACCTCTTCATTGGCAGCGCGCACTGAGAAATCGTCCGTCTCGCCAAAGGTCGCCCCTGCTTTCACACCCCCTCCGGCCATCCAGGAAACCAGACCATACTGGTTGTGATCGCGGCCCGGTTTGTCGGTTGTCAGGTTGTTGTCAAACGGAGTGCGGCCCATTTCCGAAGCCCATACGACCAAGGTAGATTCGAGCAAACCGCGTGCTTTTAGATCGGTCAACAGACCGGCGATAGGCTTGTCAATCTCGCGGCAGTGCACGGGAAGCCGCTCTTGAATGGCGCCGTGATCGTCCCAGCGGTCGCCCCCCGCCCCGTGCAGAAGTTTCACGAAGCGTACGCCACGCTCCACCATCCGGCGGGCCATCAGGCATTGCTTGCCGAAGGGTTCGGTGACCGCGTCGTCGAGGCCGTAAAGACTCTTGGTGGCATCCGTCTCCTTTGCCAGATCTACCAGTTCGGGAGCCTTTGTCTGCATACGGAACGCCAACTCCCAGGCGGCGATTCTTGCTTCGAGTTCGCCAGTATTCGAACGCTGGGCGGCGTGATGCTCGTTTACCCATTTCAGAAGATCGAGTTCGGCGCGCTGGGCGCTTTCAGAAGTGTCGGCCCGGCGATTGAGATCGACGATCGGAGCGGATCCATTGCGGAATAACGTGCCCTGGTAGGCCGCCGGCAGATACCCGGAACCCCATACGCCTGCGCCGCCGATGGTCGATCCGCGGCGGTCCCCCAGAACAATGAAACCTGGCAGATCCTTGTTCTCGCTGCCCAGCCCATAAGTGACCCACGCGCCAATTGCCGCACCGCCCGGGATGATATTACCGGTGAGTGTGTGATAGACGGCTGGCCCGTGGTTGTTATTGTCGACCTTCAAGCCGTGGATAAATGCCAGATCGTCCACGTGGGTTGCGATATTCGGCAGCAGACTGGAGATCCAGCGGCCAGACTGGCCGTACTGTTTGAAATCCCAGAAGGGCGCTATGACCCGGTTGGGAGCGGCGGAGAACGTAGCGAGCTCGCCGGTGGTGCGCTCGGCGCGCGGCATCTGTTTGCCCGCATGCTTCCAAAGTTGCGGCTTGTATTCGTAGGTGTCCATCTGGCTGACACCGCCTTCCATGAACAGGAAGATACAACTCTTCGCCCTCTCCGGATGATGCTGAGGCTTTGGCGCCATCGGATTGACGTCCGGCAGAGTGCCCCCCTCCATCTTGCCGGCAAGCATATCCATAGCGGCTATGCCTCCCAGTCCCAGGTACGAGCTGAACAGCCAGTCTCGACGTGTCAAAGTGCGTCTGTCGTCCCGATTAGTCCACATATACAAACTCGTTCGAATTCAGCATAACCTTACAAAGGCTGTTTAGGCCGCCCGCGAACTGGCTAAAGGCCGCCAGTTCGCCGGCGTCCGGCGGGCGTCCCAACGCGATTTCAAACAACCACGTGATCTGGGCGCGCCGTTCCGCTCCAGCTTCCTTCTCAATCCGTCTCGCCAGAAACCCAGCTTCCTCATTAGTCAAGTCCCCGTTCAGCATGGAAAGTGCCTGCAGAGGAGTGGTGGTAACGTTGCGGCGATCACACGATTCGCTAGAAGGAATCGCATCGAACGACGCCATCATGGGCAGCGGCAGCGAGCGCCGCTGGAAGATATAGATCGATCTGCGCCGGGCATCTTCTTCCTTCTCGCTCGGCTCCCACATGAGTCCGCCGGTGCGGCCATAGCGGGCGAAGTCGGCGAGATCGCCTGGCAATGACGGGAACACGCTCGGTCCGCCTCGCTCCGGGTTCAAACGCCCGCTCACCGATAAGATTGAATCGCGCAACGCTTCCGCCTCCAGCCGCTGCCGGTTGAAGTGCCAGAAGAGGCGATTGTCTGGGTCTTTTTCATTCTTCGCCAAAGCGGCATTCTCCGCCGCCTGCCGGTAGGTGTTTGAGAGAAGCATCAGCCGGTGCATGGCCTTCACGTCCCAGCCACTTTCCACAAAGCGCACAGCGAGCCAGTCGAGTAGCTCGGGATGGGAAGGACGGTCGCCGTTCACGCCGAAATCGCTAGGGGTGCGCACGATGCCATAGCCGAAATGGTGTTGCCACAGGCGATTGACAAACACACGCGCAGTCAAGGGATTTTCAGCAGATGCGATCCATGCCGCGAGCGTGTGCCTCCAGCCGCGCGTGGGAAACTGCCGGTAACGGTCGGATTCGATAACAGCCGGGTCGCTGTTACCGGTTATTGCACTCGGAAACCCAGGTTCCACAACTTCGCCCGGCTGGCGGTAATCACCGCGAGTCAGCACCCGGACGGGCGCGATGTCAGGTCCCGTTGGCGGTCCGGGGACTTGCGTGACGCAAGTTACGGCCGAACTCCAGCGAGCGAGTCGATTCTTGTAAACATCCAGCTTTGCGGCCAACTCACCGTGGCGGGCCTTCTCCTTCTCATTGAAGATAGATTTGCCCGAGTATTTCGCGTTGGCCTCGGTCCTTACATCGTCGAGGGTCAGGCTCGCAAATCTAGCGTCGGGATCGGCATCTGGTTTTGCGTACGCCGCCCTTAGGGCTTCGAGCATCGGCTTCTCGACGGCTTCGAGAGCCTGCTTTTGCTCGGCGTCGCCGGTCCGTGTCGCGTCATCGAGCAGCTCCAGATAACGCTCTTTTTCGGCGTCGGTAAACACGCGCGACTTCGGCAGCTTCACTTCCAGCGTCAGATCGGCCGCAGTGAGGGGTTTACCTTTGGCCTGCGCGGCTTTTCCCGCGACGAGCTTCTTCAGTAATTCCGCTTCGAACGCATCCAGTTCCTTCTTTTCAGTACTGTCGTTTAGTAGAGTTTGATACTCCTTAGTACGCTGCGCGGCGCGGGCTGCGATTTCCTTGTCCTTAAAGGGCACCTCAATTGCCGGCCCCGGCTCGGTGGTCTGGAAGAAAGCCTGCAGCCGGTAGAAATCGCGCTGGGGAATCGGATCGTACTTATGATCGTGACAGCGCGCGCAGCCGACTGTGAGCCCGAGGAAAACGGAAGAAGTTGTAGTCGTGACTTCGCTGAGATAGTTCTGCCGAACGTCAGCCGCCACCAGATTGGACCGATCCCACGGTGCAAGCCGAAGGAAGCCGGTCGCGATGAGCCCCTGTTTATCGGGCTGATAATTGTTTCGCGTCTTGCTATGTTCATCGCCGCCCGCCAGTTGCAGCATGACGAACCGGTCATACGGCATGTTGGAATTGAAGGCATCGATCACCCAGTCACGGTAGCGCCACACGTTCCCGATGCCACCATCGCCCTCGAGCCCACTGGTTTCGCCATAGCGCGCAAGATCGAGCCAATGACGGCCCCATCTCTCACCATAGCGAGGATCAGCCAGAAGTTTATCGATCAATTTTTCGTATGCGTCCGGTGAATTGTCAGTCAGCCACGCGCTCATCTCGTCTGGAGACGGAGGGAGGCCAAGTAAGTCAAAATACACGCGCCTAGCTTAGCGTGCGTTTGGCCGCGGGGGGAGCGGGTTTGAGACCTGCCGAATCCAATTTCGCGAGGATGAAATTGTCTATTGGATTCCTCACCCACCCAGCATTGGAGGCGTTCGGCGGATCCTTACGAACCGGCTTCTCATAAGGCCAGCGCCACGCGGTGGATGCGGCGCCTTGCTTTGCGGGAGGCAGCGTACGTACCCAATCTTCAAGCGCCGCAATATCTGCGTCCGACAATTGCCCGCCCATTGGCATGCGCGGAGCAAGTTCGCCCTTCAGCAGTTTAATAACCGGGCTGGTCTCCGGATGTCCGGCCACTACACCTCGGCCATGTTTGTTGCCGCCTTGTATGACGGATTCTAGCGACGCCACGGAGAAGCCGCTGGTATGAAGTTTCTCCGAATGGCATTGGACGCAGTTCTTCTGAAAGATTTCCAAAGGTGGAACCGACGCGGCGGCCCCCGCCAGTGAAATGCAGGTCAAAGCCGCAAAGCGTGTATATGCCCACAACCGCATTCGTTGTCCCAATAATTTTATCTCGTTTTTGCGGATGCTAGAACAAGATCTTCAAAGCCAACTGCACGTTGCGAGGCGGGTTCGACTGACCCGTGACCACTCCGAAATTCACACCGTTCACCGTTGTGCCAGGCGCGCTAAAGACCGGAGTGTTGGTGAGATTGAACGTCTCGGCCCGGAACTGCAGCTTGATCCGTTCAGTGATTGTGAAGTTCTTGAAGAGCGAGAAATCGAGGTTCCGCAGCCAAGCGGTTCTAACACCAGTGTAGGTTCGCGAAAGATTGCCCGATGAGAAGTTGGCCGGCTGCGCGAAGGCTGAGGTGTTAAACCACTGGTAGATACTCTTGCCACTCGATAGCACCGGGTTCCCGACAACATCCGGATGCTGGCCTCCATATGTGTAACTGTTGTTAGACGCGGTGCCGAACACCAGCGGATAACCCGCTGCGAGGGTCATAATGCCGTTGGCTTGCCAGCCGCCGAAGACGCCGTTAACGGCGCGGTTCCAGTTCTTGCCGATCATTTTCCCTTTGCCCACAGGCAGTTCCCCAACTGCGCTCAACGTCAGGCGCTGGGGTATGTCGTAAGCGCTGTTGGAATGTTCGCAGCGGATGCAATAGATACTGCGTACCGAACCGGGGCTGCTCCAGGTACCGTCGGAAACGTCCGTCATCAGCTTGGCCCATGTGTACCCCGTGATTAAGCTGACACCGTCGGTGAACCGCTTGTTGAACGATATCTGGAGTGCTTCATATTCGGAATTGCCGATGCCGGTGCCGTTCTGGACCACGTTCCCCCACAGAGGGAAGGGGCGCAGCAATTGGCTGTACTGAACCTTTGGCTGTGCCAGGGTACCGGAGGGCACGATTCCATAAAATGGATTCGTCACCTGGGTGAGAAGTTGGTTGCCGAGCGTAGCAACCTGCGAGGGGGGCAGCATATTCAGGTTGCCGCCGCCCCATGCCAGATGAGTTCCCTTGTTTCCCACATAAGCCACCTGCAGCATGGTAGTCGCGGCAAGGCTGCGCTGAATGGAAAAGTTCCATTGCTGGTTGTAAAGAGTTTTGAGAGTTCCGGGATCTGCGCTGTTCAGGTCCAGGCCAATGGTTGAAAGCAGTCCCAGCGAACTTCCCGGCGGGTAGACGTAACCAGATGCGAACGGATTGCTCATCAGCGCTCCGGGGTGGATACCGTCAGCGCCGACAGTAGTTACCCACGGGGTCGAGGACTGGAATGCCCCGCTGGTAAATGCGCGGGTCGCCCCGGCGTAGGGTACTCCGTAGTACAAGCCATACGCCGTGCGAATCACGGTCTTTTCGTCCAGAGAATACGCCACGCCGAGTCGAGGGCTGGGCTTAAACTCCACAGGGCGGATTGCATGCCGGCCGAGACTGTCGTTACCGCCCCCCGCGAACACGTAGCCTCCATAGAGGTTCCACGGTGTTTGGCCGGTGAATGGGTTGGTCAACTGACTAGATACCGGATTCAAAACAGATGTACTGATGGCCGCCATTCGGTTGTATCGCTCGGTGGTTCCAGTCTCTTCTTCAATCCGGACCCCGACATTCATCGTCAGTTTCCGGCTCCACTTGATATCGTCTTGTAGGAACTGACCCCAGTAGTGGTTTCCGTTGGCAGTGCGAGCGTAGTAAGTGGCGCTTCCGCTGTCGCCGGCTCCGAGTAACATTGACGCGACCGCATCGCCCGCCGTCGCAGAAACCGTACGGGGATTAGGTCCTTGTGTCATGTCTGCTCCGAAGTTCATGAGCAGTGGATTGGTCTGAAAGAAGTTGAGAAAGTAATCACGGTGTTCGGCTCCGGCGGTAAGGGTATGTTTGCCGATAACGCGCAGAAGAGTTGCGGAGAAGATGTAGTCTAGCTCGTGGCTCTCGTAGTAAGGACCGCTCTGATTTCCGAGTAGCGTGTAACCCTGAACACCGATGCCCGGAAATTCATCCACATCGCCCTGTTCGAGGTATTGTTGGACGTCGTTAGGAAGGCCAAGGGTGGAAAGTTTGAAGCCCAAGCCGTTACTGGGGCGTAGGGCGTTAAATCGGTTGACTCCGAGCCGCACTTCCAAGACGGACGCCGCGCCCAGTGTCTGCGTGTAACCGATCGCCGCGTTTTGCGAGTGGACCGTCATGGGCCCAAAGCCGTTGTCCGCAAGATTCCCAAAGAAATTCGGCGAACCGGCGACATTGTACAGATAGGCATAACGAATGAAGGCGCGCTTGTTGGTACTGAGATTGTGGTCAACCTTAGTCGTGATCTGCTTCAACGGATTTGCGCTCACTGCAGTCTTGTTTAGATTGTTGGCCAAGCCCGGCAGGTTGGCAGCAGGCCAGTAACCGGCCGCGGCCTTTCCCACCGAATTAAGCATGCTGGTAGGGATGACATTGCCGGAAAACGGCGTGCGGATGAACTGGCCTGGATTGTTCAGATCCGGAGCGGTACTGAAGGGATCGCTGATGATCTTAAGCTGCCCCTTCGCATTCAGAGCGCCGGAAAAATCGCCGTTGCGCTCGGCTGCCGTGGGAACTGTGAAAAGGCCGAACGCGCCGGCATTGTTGATGTTCTGTTCGTAAACACCGAACACGAACGTTCTGTTCTTAATGATGGGCCCTCCGAGGGAGCCCCCGAATTGGTTTTCATGCAGGGGCGCAATCTTCGATCCAGACCGGTTGGCGAAGAAGCTATTCGCATTAAGACCGTTGTTCCGGAGAAAGTCAAATGCCGTGCCGTGAATAGCATTGGTGCCGGACTTCGTCACCATTGTCGTGATGCCACCGCCCGATCTCCCATAACTCGCCGAATAACTATTGGTCTGCACGCGCATCTCATCGACTGCGTCCACTGAAGGAAGCATGGTTAGTCCCATAATGCCCGGGATGTCGCTCTGGTTAAGGATGGAGATTCCGTCTTGCTGAAAGTCGGACGTTGATTCGAGACCGCCGTTGAATGAATATCGGATAGCGCTGGTGAAGAAGTTACTGGAATAGTTGTTCTGCGTGGAGGGCTGAACTCCAGGCTCAATGGCCATAAGAGTCAACACATTGCGGTTAATGATGGGTAGATCCACTATGGATTTGTTGTTAACGACGCCGCCCAGAGTTGCGTTTGTCGGATCTACCATCTGAACCTGGCTGGACACTTCCATGGTTTGGGTAGATGTGCCGATACGGAGCGTGATGTTCAGCCCCGCCTCCTGCTTCGCCTGCAAAGGGAATTGATCCAACACATACGTTTGAAAACCCGTGGCTTCGGCTGTAACTTTATAGGTACTGGGAATCAAGCTGTTGATGATATAAACGCCGTCCGAATTGCTGGTGGTGGTAAAAGGCACACCGCGAGCGATGTCGGTGATTGTAACTTTGGCGTTAGGCACAACGGCCCCGCTCTGATCGCTTACGATACCTGTAACGGAAGCCATAAAGCTTTGTGCCTGCGCGCGGCCGTAACTCACCAGTAGAACCAAGGTGACGAGAAGCGCAAGTTTCCGGGAGATGTGGCGTAAATTAGCAGACGGCAATAAATAGAAATGATCGTTTCGCATTGGATTGCGGCGATGCTATCAGAGCATTTCTCAGGGTGCAATGGGTTTTCCGCAATACGGAAAGGTTTTCTAATTATGAGAAAAAGCTGACAAAAACGACACATGCCGGAGGGTCGTGTGTTACGGGATGCGAAACTCTGATAGACTGTCGCCGATGCCAGTCGTCCCAGGAATCGAATCTGGCCCCAAATTCGGAAAGAAGCCGTTAGACCGTCGCGCTAGCATGTCTTCCAGTCTCAAGTGCTTCCAAGCTTTGGAGCTGCTTGCCTTCCCTCCCTACGAGTTTGCGTTAACGGACATAGCCACTAAATTGTCGCTTCCGGTTGCTTCGGCGCACCGGATCATGACGACTCTGTGTGTGGCTGGAGAGGCCGAGCGGCAGGGAGAGCCGAAGCGGTACCGGCTCACGGGGCGGGCGTTGTGGATCGGAACGGGATATCTGCGGCGTTCGGCCGTTTACCAAGCGGCTTTCGTCGTGCTCCAAGAGATGGCGAGGAAATGCCACGCTCTGGGCTTGGGCGAAGCTTTGGCCTACCTCGCGACGATCGACAACGATCAGGTTCTTTACCTGCACACGGTGGGCAACCCGACCGCACTCGCGCTCTACGCGAACACCGGAGAGCGCCGGCCCATGCACTCAACGGGACTTGGCAAGGCATTGCTGGCTTATCAGCCGCGCGATGTCGAGGAACGAGTTCTGTCCCGCGGACTTGCTAGAACCGGACCCAATACAATCACATCGGCGACGGCTTTGAGGGAAGAACTTTCGCTCATCCGGCGCCGCAGCTACTCCGTTGACAATGAGGAAAACGTGCGTGGCACCCGCTGCGTTGCCGCGCCGATAATCGATCAGTCCGGCCATGCTATCGCAGCCATGAGTGTAAGTGCCCCAGTCACATCGCTGCTGGAAAATATGTTGGAACCGTACAGCGTGATCGTTCGCGAAGCGGCGTTGCGCGTCTCGGTGCAGGTTGGTTTTCGCCCGCACACCGTCGCAAGCAAATCTTAATGGTTCCGCAATGCGGAACGGCACACATTGACTTCCGGCCGCATCCGATGTAGGTTTACCTTTGCGCGGAGTATGATATCTCCGTTGCCGATAAAGTTTGCTTGGAGGTTTTCGATGTTATTCCGCTTACAGCCTTACGTGGCCACGCTGTTGATCGCCGCCGCTTTTCCTTATATCGGGATCGCGCAGGAAACGACGAAGGATGGGATCCGTATTGAGAACTCGGTGAACCGGCCGGAGCGGCCCTATCGCCAGGCGGGGTCATCCGATCCGCGCGACGCTGGTCCGCATGTGGCCCGGGGATTTGGCAGAGTTCAACGCCGGTTGGTCTACGTGGCGCTGCCGGGCGGATCGGCTGGCGGGCAGTTCTCATCCGAGCAAAACGGAGTCGGAATCGTGGTGCTGGACGTGGACCGGAACTTTGATTTCGTGAAGCGCATCCCTACGTGGAATGTGCCCGCCAGCGTGAGTCCCGAGGAAGTTTCGGGGATTGCGGCCAGTACAACCACAAACATGGTCTATCTTGCGACCCGCGGACGGCTGGCGGCCTTCGATTTGGGAACGGATCAGAAGGTTTGGGAGCAGACGTACGGTGGCACCTGCTGCGAACGGCCTGAAGTAACTCCCGACGGCAAGACGCTGGTTGTCGGCTCCGACCTGAAAGACTTCTGGTACGTGATCAACGCGCAGGATGGCGCGCTGAAGGGGAAAATCCAAGCGCCGAAGAGTAACTTTGCTCACAATATGGCACTGAGCGCAGACGGCAACACCGTGTTTATGGCGCCGAACGGGGTGACGATGACAGTAGGCGATGTGCCGTCTATGAAAGCGATCAGAACCATCACTTTCTCAGACCACGTGCGGCCGTTTGTCATTAACCACGATGCCACCCGCGTGTATGCAAACCTGAACAACCTGCTCGGGTTTGAGATTGCCGATGTGAAAACCGGCGAAGTGATTAAGCGTATTGAAGCGCCGGCGGAGATGTGGAAGCCGCAATGGGGCGATTTGAAACAGCATTTCTTCGGCCATGGCTGCCCCAGCCACGGCATCGCGCTTACGCCAGATGAGAGCGAACTGTGGGTGGTGGATAACATCAACTACGGCGTTCTGGTTTACGACAACACGGGCGAATGGCCGACGCTGAAAATGACCTTCCCCACGACGGCCTCCGCCGACTGGATCACGATGGGGATTGATGGCCAGTATGCATTTCTTTCCTCGGGCGATGTGGTGGACGTGAAGACCAAGAAAATTGTCGGCCAGATGAAGGATGAATACGGCAAGCCGATGCATAGCGAGAAGCTTCTGGAGATGCGATTCGCCAACGGCAAGCTGATTCGAACGGTGAGTCAGTTCGGCGAAGGAATTCCGAGCGCAGTGCAGACGCGGTTGTCTGGGACGGCGACAGCGGCGGACGCGAGGACAAAGTGAAGTGGTGGCTTGTGCCGGCTGCCTTGGTTTTGCTCGACGGCAACGCGTGGGCAGCCGGCAACGGGGCCGATTGGGAGGCCGTCAAGACGGTGTGCGGCAGATGTCATACGACTGCGATCTTCGATGGGAAGCTGCAATCCTGGGATCGCTGGAACGACGTCTTTGCCCAGATGACGCAGCACGGAGCTAACGGCACGAACGAACAACTGATGCGCGTGACGCGGTACTTCCTGGAGAACCTCACGCTGGTGAATATGAATACTTCCGAAGCCGAGGAGATAGCTGGGATTCTTAGCGTGACTGACGACGTAGCTGCGGCCATTGTCGAGCGCCGGCAGAAGCAACGATTCAACAGTATTGCGGACCTACGGGCTATTTCGGGCGTGGACGCGGCGAAGATCGAGCAGCGAAAGAGTCGTATTTCGTTTTAGGAATCAAGGGGGTGGTGTGGCAAGTTCCAGACGAAGTTTCCTGCAAGTCTTAGCGGGCGGGTCGCTCTGTCTTGCTGAAGACAACGCAATTTCGGCCAAGCCACTGCGCGGCGTTTTCCCTATAGCGCAAACTCCTTTTACCGATTCGGACAAGCTCGATCTCGATGTTTTGTTAGAACAACTGCGCTTTATTGACCGGGGCGGGGTTCATGGCTTTGTTTGGCCCCAACTGGCGAGCGAATGGGCATCGCTGAGTGAAGCGGAGCGAATGGCCGGCTCTGAAGCTCTGGGTGCGGCCGCAAAAAAATTGCGCCCTGCCCTGATACTCGGCGTACAGGCGCCGAGCGCGGAGGCTGCGGTGCGATTCGCTGTTCATGCAAAAAAGGTGGGAGCCGATGCAATTATCTCCTTACCCCCACCCGGCCAGACAGACTCGAAAGTAATTGCTGGCTACTACCAGAAAGTGGGCGCAGCGACGGATCTGCCTTTGTTCGTTCAAGCCGTCGGTAAGCTGAGCGTGGCCACTCTGGTTGAGATGTACAAGTCAATTCCGACATTCCGTTACGTCAAAGACGAAGCGGGTGAGCCGCTCTTTCGCATGCACGAGTTGCACGAGCAGACCCGCGGAGAGATGAAGATCTTTACCGGATCGCATGGCCGAACGATGATTGACGAAATGAATCGCGGAGCCTCAGGCACCATGCCGGCGGCATCTTTCGCCGACCTATACGCGACGGTTTGGGATTCATGGCATGCGGGAAATCATAGGGAAGCCATGGAAACGTTTGGGCGCATCTCAATGCTGATTAGTGAAGTGAACGTGTACGGCATTGCGTCGCTTAAATACATTTTGCAACTGCGCGGCGTTTTCCAAAACTGCCGCACACGAGAAAGCGCAAACAGCCCGCTGGACGAAAAAGGTAAAGAGGTCATCCGGCAAATGATGGAAGAAATCAAGCCATGGCTACGGACGAGATGAGTCTACTAGCGCGAAGAAAGTTCGTTTGGCTGGCGTGCAATGCGGTTGCTTCGGCGCTTGCGGAAAGCTCTGCGATACCGATTCTGGATTCCCACGTGCATCTTTACGATCCCAGCCGTCCGCAGGGTGTCCCCTGGCCGGACCGCGGTACGTCCATCTATCGCACGTTTCTGCCGTCCGACTATCGCAAAATAGCCGAGCCCGCCGGCGTGATGGGCATGATCGAAATGGAATGCAGTCCTTGGGTGGAAGACAACTATTGGGTGTTGGAGGTGGCCGCCCGCGATCCCATTGTTGTCGGCACCATTGGCAATCTCCATCCGGGCAAAGCCGATTTTCGCGAGCATCTGACGCGTTTGCACCGCAACCCGCTGTTTCTTGGCATTCGTTTCGGCTATTTGTGGGACCGGGATTTGTCGGTGGAGTTGCAGAACACGGATTTCATTGCCGGCTTAAAGCTGCTGGCCGAAGCCGGACTCACGCTCGATACTGCGGGGCCTGCGCGTGTGGTGGAAGACGTGGTCCGCCTATCTGACAAGGTTCCGAACTTGCGCATTGTCATCGATCATCTGCCGGCGGCAGATCCGCCACCTGAAGCGGCGGCCCTCAAAAACTACGAAGACATGTTGAAGGAGATAGCCAAACGCCCACTGGTCTATGTGAAGCTTTCAGAGGTGTTCCGCCGTTCGCATGGCGGCATTCCACGCGAGTTGAGCTTTTACCGCCCGCGCCTAGAGCAGCTATACGATGTCTTTGGCCGCGATCGCGTATTGTTCGGCAGTGACTGGACCAATAGCGAGCCGATGGGCACTTTCGGGCAAACTGTAAATCTCGTTCGTGAATTTGTCGTGGAGAAGGGAAGGGAAGCCGAAGAGCGCTACTTCTGGAAGAATTCAGCCGCGGCCTATCGCTGGGCTCCCCGCACGTCGCGTCAGCGGCAGTTGGTGGGTTAAGAATAGATCGCGATGCCGAAAGCAAATTTCATCCTGGTAACGTTCTTGGCTGTTGGGTCGGCCATGGCGCAAGATGCCGTGGAATCAATATTTCAACAGCGGTGCGCAGGTTGTCACGGCGCGAACGCTCAGGGAGGCGACCGCGCGCCGTCTCTCGTGAAGAACCAAGCGATTCTGCAGCGTAGCGAGGCCGAGATTCGTGACCTGATCAGGAGCGGTACCAGAGGCGGCATGCCTGCGTTTGCGCTACCAGAGGACGATCTGAGGTCGCTGACAAAGTGGGTCCGAAGTCTCAACTTGTCGGCCTTTGACGCTCAGCCCCTCGGCGACGTGATGAGCGGCGAGCAATTCTTCTTCGGGAAAGGCCGCTGTTCCGAGTGCCATATGGTTCACGGCCATGGAAAATCGAACGGACCAGACCTTTCCAGCATCGGCAAGCGTTCGACAGTCACGGAAATAGAAAATGTGCTCACCGACCCCACCTCGCAAATGGGTATCCATCCAACATCGTCGTGCCCTGGATTCGCCTTTTGTCCCGACGAATCTTGGAGGGTGATTAGCGTTCGGCTCCGCAACGGTTCTTCGCTGCGCGGCCTTCTTCGCCATCAAGGCAAGCACGACCTCCAACTGCAGACTTTCGACGGCCGCCTCTTACTCTTGACGGATTCCGACTATCAGGAGGTACTTCACGAGAAATCATCGTACATGCCTGCACTACAGGCCAACGAAACAGAACGACGCGACCTTGTCGCCTATCTCAGCAAACTGGGCGGGGTTGTGATCGGCCCACTCAGTGGAAGCGAAGGGCCGGTCTCTCCGCAGACGATGCAAGCCGTCCTGCATCCGAATTCGGCCGAGTGGCCGACTTACAACGGAGTCTTGGGTGGCAATCGCTATAGTTCGCTCGATCAGATCAACACCTACAACGTCGGCAGCCTGCAACTCCAGTGGGTGTATTCGCTGAACAGCCCTGAGTTGGAGACGACGCCTCTCGTAAGTGACGGTGTGATGTATGTCACCGCCCCAGGTCGGGTGTGCGCTCTAGACGCGCGCAACGGAAGTGAGATCTGGTGCTATGCGCGCTCCAGCGTGGCGGGGGCGTCAGCCGGTGCGCAGCCGAACCGTGGTGTGGCGATTCTGGGTGATCGCGTCTTCTTTGTAACGGATTCGGCTCATTTGCTTTGTTTGAATCGGCTTACGGGCGGCGTTATGTGGGAAATCGACATGGTGGACTCGACCACCGGCTATAGCGCGACATCGGCGCCATTGGTGGTTGGGGACTTGGTTATCTCGGGCATCGCAGGCGGTGATGGCCCACTGCGAGGTTTTCTCACTGCCTTCAACGCGGTTACCGGGCGTGAAGTTTGGCGGTTCTGGACCGTTCCGAAGCCGGGCGAGCCTGGCTCCGAAACATGGAAAGGCCAGGCAATCAAGACCGGGGGCGGTGCAACCTGGCTTACGGGTTCCTACGATGTGGAGACGGAGACTCTTTACTGGACTGTGGGAAATCCTTATCCTGCCACGGACGGCGACGATCGGGGCGGCACGAATCTGTACACGAACTGCGTCATCGCCCTGAACGCCAAGGATGGAAAACTCAAATGGTATTACCAATTCACACCGCACGATCTGCACGATTGGGACGCTACCGAGCCATTGCTGCTTGTCGATGCACCCTTTCATGGACGTGATCGCAAATTGCTTCTGCAGGCGGATCGCAATGGGTTCTTCTATGTTCTGGACCGAACGAATGGCGAATTACTGCTCGCCAAGCCGTTTGTCAGGAAACTGAATTGGGCCAGTGAGATCGGTGCCGACGGCAAGCCACAGGTCCTGCCCGCAAACCGGCCTACCGGAGCCGGTACGAAGACCTGCCCTGCCGTAAGGGGAGCGACTAATTGGTATTCGTCCTCATTTAGCCCAGTTACTAAGCTGTTCTACTTCATGGCTGTGGAGGATTGCAGCGTCTATCGCCAATCGCATGACGGTGGCTATGAGGGCGTGCGCGATCCATCGGATGCCGGCCAGCGGTTTCTGCGCGCACTCGATATCGAAACGGGCAACATTGCTTGGGAGATTCCGCAATTTGGCTCAACTGAGTTGAATTACTCCGGCGTGCTGACCACGGCGGGCGGTGTTCTTTTTTACGGTGAGACCGGCGGGGAGTTCACGGCTGCAGACAGCAAGACCGGCCGTCAGCTGTGGAGTATGCGTAGTAACGCCGTATGGCGGGCCTCACCGATCACGTACATGCTCGACGGACGGCAGTACGTTGCTGTCGCGGCTGGTGGAAATGTACTGTCGTTCGCTGTGGCTGTTAATTGACGGAAACATCGTAACGGCCTCCGATTCGCGCGATAGGATATCGCGCGAGCACTGTTCGGAAGCTGCCATGAACTCACGCGATGCCGAGATCGCGAAATAACATAGCGCCCCGCGGTAGTAGACAGAGTAGCCTTCGATTCCTGAGTCAACGAGCGGATCAAGCTTTGTCCAAGGCACGCACGGCGCGGTAACAGATATCTTCCACGCATACATGCTGACCCACCAGCATGCCAAGCCGATCTGGGGGGCGCGGGCCAGGAATTTGTCGATCAATGGTTGTTGCAACATGTCCGTCTGCTCTCCTTCCCCTTTAGTTGAAGTACTGCGCGTCGCGAATGTAGCCGCGCAGCGCATCGAGTAGCTGCGCTGTCTGCGGGCAAATGCGCCCGCGCCCAGCATGCGCGAGGGCGTCCAATGTAGATGTGCCTGATGGCTCTTCCGGCCTGTGGCCATGTCACCGTGATGCTTGCCATGGCCGCGTCCACGCAGACGGAAAGCCACGCGCTGTCCTTTGTGTAGAGTCTCTACCGTCGTCGGTGTCGAGCGGATCTCCACCACTTCATGCACCAGCTTGTACGGCACGCTGTAAAAGTTGTCGGGCGCCACGTGATAATCGATGTTCACTTTGGCGCGTGTCCACTGGCTCATGTCGAACCGTTCCGCCGGCAGCGCACGCAGGCAGTGCCGGCTTGTCGACTTCAGAGCGAGCGCCGCGTGAGCCAACAAATTTGCGAAACGGTTTCCGATTGACTTGGTCGAGCATCTCACTTACTGCTTGGCGTCGCTGACGGAAATGAAACGGTGAATGCCGCAGAGCAGCGATGTTCCAGCTTTGGTGCGAAGCCGTGCCGTGTCAACGAACTATGTTCGAAGGAATCTGCCTGTCGGAATCATCTTTTGGGATTCCCCCTATGTTTTGAAACAATCGGCAAGAAGCTCAACTGCGTGCCTTTTTTCGTTTGCCAAGACCGCTTTAGCCCCCCCACCCGCAGTCTGGAGAATACCCCGCAGGGCTATCACAGCCCTGCGGGGGCAGTTTCTTATTGAGCGGTAAACGTGGTTTGGCTGTTTCCTTCGTAGAGGTTCCCGGCTACATCACTCATGTAGTAGTAGATGAAGATCTTGTAGTTTGTTCCTGAAGTGAGGGCCGACGTGGGCGTCAACGTAACGGTTTTGCCGTCCGACGAAACGCTTACCGTCGTCGGCACTACAGCCGAGGTGCTTGTCAACTCAAGTTTGAAGTATGTGGTCGCTGCGTCGAACGAAAGCGGGTTCATCGGCTCGCTCCACACAACCTGGATGCTCGAATTATCGGGTACCCCAGTTGCTCCGTTTGCGGGAGTGATTGACACAATCGTCGGCAGGACCAGATTCACACCCGTGCCGGTAGTGAACGTTTCGGTGAAAGTACTCGTCATGGCCGTACCTTGCACGTCCTCCACGCCACTGACCGAAATGGTATAGGTCGTATTCGGTGAGAGCAGTCCTGACGGCGTGAAGACCGCGATCTGGTTAGCCCTTGTAAAGGAGAAGGTGCCCGCCACCGGGTTGCCACCCGAGAGCAATTGGATTCCGCCAATCATAGCCGTATTGATCTCCTTGCTGAATTCAATTTGAATCGCAGCGTTCGTAGGAACGTTCGTCAATCCGGCGATCGGATTAACCTCAGTCACCGTGGGTGCCGTGGTGTCGGTACCTGAACCGACCGTGTAGTACCAATACGGGCAACCGCTGATTGGGTTTCCGGTAAGGTCCCAAGCTCGGCAAACCTGCAAGTACAAACTGTGGCCTGCCGTAAGCGCGGCACTCGGCGTAAACGTATACGTCTTGCCATCCGCACTTGCCGAAATGGTGCCAGCCACAGCGGTGCTCGATGCGGTCTGATCGATAAGATACATGTTCGCCGAGTTCACCGAAAGGGGATCCATCTGTTCGCTGAATTCCACGGTGAACGCCCCCGTGTTCGTCGGGATCGTGTCGTTGGCGGCCGGACTCTCAGCCACGATCGTCGGTGTATTGACGTTCGGGCCGGCACCGGTTGTAAATTGGCTGGTAAATGCCGGCGCCACGTTGCCGCTAACGTCCGTCACGCCATTGACCGTAATCGTCATCTGCGTGTTGGCTGGTAACGGTGCGAGCGGCGTGATTGTCGCAATCGTGTTCGCCGTACCCGAAGTATTGAAGCTAATGCTCGCCGGAACCACCGTCTGGCTACCACCCGTAATCTGAACGGTGGTGCTGTTCACCGAGATCGGGTTGATCGGCTTACTGAATTGGAGCGAGATAGTCGCGTTCACTCCGACTCCCGTGGCACTATTCGGCGGCCCCGCAGCTATCACCGTCGGCACTGTGGTGTCGCTTGCAGTCCCAACGTAGAAGTAGTAAGACTCGCCAGGTGCGTTCACGCCGTTCGTGTTTGTGACGAAACCGCCAAAGTCATTCATTTGGAAGTAATAGTAACGGGCGCTGCCGTTGCAGAGCGAGATGAGCGGGCTCTGCGGCACAAATTGAACTATGTTGGTACCGACCAGCGAGGGAGTACCGGCAATCGCTTGCCCGGCGCAACCGTCGTAGACCCGCACACTAGTGGCGTTAACCGAGGAGGCCAACAGCGGCTGATCGAATGAATACTGCGGAATTACGTTCAACGGGATTCCCGTCGCACCATTGGCCGGACTCTCACCGGTCAGCAAGGGCGCCACGCTGGCTGGATTACCCTGGATCGTGAATTGCCCCGTGTAGGCGCTAGTAAGCGGGTTGCCGTATACGTCTTGTGCGGTCGTGTCCAGATATATCTGAATCGTTGCTCCGTAGGCGAAATTCGAACTTGGCGTAAACTCGATTGCGCCGTTCGCATTAACCGTGGTTGTTCCGGCAAACAATGCGCCATTCTGCGAAACATGCAGGGCATTCTGGACCGTGCTCGAGTTCAGCGGCCCGTTCCTGATGTAGAGCGTGATTACGGTATTTTGCGGCACATCTGTCGCGCCATTGCTTGGAAGCTGATAAGCAACACTCGGCCCAGAACTTTGCGCCGGAATGATAGCACCGGTGGTGAACTGGCTTTGGAAGTTTGTCAGAGCGTTGCCGGACAGATCTTTGATGTTCGGCGTGGCAGCAACCGTAACGACAGAATTGGCCGGCAAATTATTCAGCTGAATCGAGACAGTACGGTTGTTGGACGAGACAGTAAGGCTTTCGCTTACCGTTGTCGTGCCCACAAAAACTGGAAGATTCGTTGCGTTGAGGGTGGCCGGATTGATCGACTTCGAGAACGTCAAGACGACCTGTGGGCTGGTACCAACGCCAGTGGCACCATTCGTTGGAGTTACTGAAGTCACGGTCGGCGCCGTTGTGTCAGCCGAGTTCGCCGACGTGAACGTCGTCACAACGTAAGCATTGTCGGTGTTACCGGCGTAATCCTGGACCAAGTCCTGCGTCCAGACCTGGATGAGCGAGTTTGCCGGGTAGGGCGTTGTCGGCACAAAGGTTGCCGTGTTGCCATTGGTGACCGTCCAAGTTCCGGCTATGTTGTAGTAGCCGTTGCTTTGGTCTCTTACAAGAATGTTGTTCACCGTTGCTGGATTGATATTGCGGCTGAACACAATCACAATTGGCGTGGTGTTACTGGCTATCGTAGTGCCGTTCGCCGGCGTGACCGACGTGGCCCCAAACGAACCCGTCACTGAAGTTGACAGAGTTCCAGTTGTAAATGTGCTGCTAAATGCTTGTGCCGCATTGCCGTCCTGATCCTGGAATCCGCCGACAGTTACCGAGTAGGTTGTGGAGGTCGCGAGGCTCATTGTCGGAGTAAAGGTAATCGTTTGATAGTCGGATGCCAATGCAACCGTTCCGGCTACTGCTGTACTCCCCTGCTTAACAGTGATGGCGCTTTGATTAACTGTCGCTGGGTCAATCAAGTTGCTCATTATCACTGACACTTGCGTGTTTACCGGCGCAGCGGTCGCACCGTTCGGTGGGTTGACACTGGTGACAGTTGGCCCTGTGGTGACCGACCCGTTGCCGGTGTAGAAATACCACGTCCCACCATTCATATAGTTGCCGGTGACGTCGTAGAAACCGCCAATCTGGAAATAATAGAAGGTATTGGGCTGTAGCGGCGACGTCGGAGTCAGCGTGGCGCTCAACTGATTTGCGGCCACTGAGATCGTGGTTTGAACGAGGTGGCCAGAGTAGTTGTTGTAGAGCCGGAAGTAAGCATTGGCGCTTATGAGGCTCAGAGGGTTGATCAATTTGTTGAAGTAGACCGTTGGCGTGACGTTCGTTCCCACACCAGATTCATAATTGTAGGGATCGGCAACGGTCACACTACCGTTAGCAATGTCGCTCGACACGCCGGTCGTGAACGTGCTCGTAAACGGCGCGGCCATTGAGTGACCCGCGTTGTCCAGGATACCTGTCACTGAAAGCGTGTATTGCGTGTTAGGCAGCAGCAGAGCTGCCGGCGTCAGAGACAAGAACATGTCTGTCGAATCGAAACTCGGCGTTAAGGCGATGCTTTGCCCGCCACCCGTGAGGGTGATTTGATAAGTCGAAGTGGGCTGGATCGGTTCATTGAACTGCAGTTCCAAAACCGTGTTGGTTGGAATATTTGTCAAGCCAGACGTTGGATTGACGGCTGTGACTTGCGGGATCACCGAACTCGGGGTAGGAGCAGTGGTGAAGTAGTAATAGAACTCCTGTATCGTATTCCCAGTGAGATCGGCTGCAGGAGAGAGGATGATGAAGTAATACTGACGATCCACCGACAGATTGGCACTGGGCACAAGGGTGGCCGTCTTCAAATCCGCGCTGAACGAAATCGTTCCAGGGATATTCAGACCTGTCACTTGGTCGTGCAGGTAGAAATCAGAAGAATTGATAGTGGGTGTCGCCATTGGTTTACTGAATACCAGCGTTATCGCTGTATTTGTGGGCACACCTGTCTGGTTTGAGGTCGGGCTCGCGCTGATTACCGTCGGAGCAACCGCGTCGGGTCCTGGCCCTGTTGTAAATTGCGACGTGACCGGCGTAACGGCGTTGTTTTCCGGATCGGTGATACCGTTAATTGCCACCGTCACCTGACTATTTGCGGGGAAAGGAGATTGTGGCGTGATGTAAGCGACGGTATTGCCAGCGTTAAAGGTGATCGTCGACGGAAGCAGAGTTTGGCCTGCGGCCGTCAACGTAACCGTGCTGCTGTTCACGGAAATTGGATTGATCGCCTTGCTGAATGTCAGAACGATCTGGCCGTTAATTCCGATACCGGTTGCCCCGTTGTAGGGGGTCACGATTACCGTTGCCGTGCTGGTATCACTCGCCGTTCCAACATAGAAATAGAACGACTCGCCTGGTGCATTTACTCCCGAGGTGTTCGTCACGTAGGTCGACGAGAAGTCGTTCATTTGGAAGTAGTAGTAGCGAGCAGTGTTGCTGCATAGGGCTGTGAGCGCGTTCTGCGGTTGGAACTGGATAATGTTGTTATTGGCACCCGTTAATGAAACTGTGCCGGGCACCGCTTGGCCTGCGCATCCGTCGTAGAGCCGGACGGTGTTGGAGTTCACCGTGGACGGCAGTAAGGCCTGATCGAATTCGTACTGCGGGATTACGTTAAGCGCAATTCCGGTGGCACCGTTCGTTGGACTGGAAGAAAGCAGAGTTGGCACATTTGTGGCTGGGTTCGCCTGCACGTGGAAAGTGCCGCTGAAGGCTGTTAACGAGTTGCCGTTGATATCTTGCGCCGCGGAAGTGAGGTTCACTTGAATCAGTGCGCCATAGGCGAGCGGTGCGCTCGGCGTAAACTGAATCGCCTGGTTGTTGCCAATCAACTGGATGGTCCCGGTGATCAACACGCCATTTTGTGATACGTACAAAGCGCCGGGTACTGTCGCGGCATTTAGCGATGTCCCATTCGTGAAGAGAGTAATGAGCGTCGTTTGAGAAATGTCTGACGCGCCATTGGCCGGCCGCATCGAAATCACCGTCGGCCCTGTCGGAGAAATATCTGCCGACGTATTGTACTGGCTCTGGAAGGGCGCCAAGCTGTTACCGGATAGATCCTGAATTGCCGAGGTCGCTATAACCGTAATGGTGCTGGAGGCAGGGGTCGTTTGTTCAAACGACACCATTCGATTGTCGGCAGAGAATGTCAAGCCGCCGCGACTGATATTGGTGTCGCCACTGAACAGTTGAATGGCATTCGTCGCATTCGCGGTGCTTTGATTGACGGGTTTGGAGAATGTGAGAGTGATCGTAGCGTTCCTGCCGATACCGCTGGCCCCATTGGACGGCGAGATCGCGGTAACGGTGAACGGTGTGTTGTCGACAGTGTTCGCCACCGTGAATGTGGTCACTACATACGCATTGTCCGTATTGCCTGCGTAGTCCTTAACACGATCCTGCGTCCAGACTTGAATGGTCGCACCGGCCGGATACGGATTTGTGGGTGTAAAGGTTGCCACATCGCCATTAGTCACGGCCCATGTGCCCGGTAGATTGTAATAGTTGTTGCTCTGATCCCGCACCAGAATATTCGTCACTGTAGCTGGATTAATGTTCCGGCTAAAGGTGATAACGATCTGGCTCGTATTGCTAACGCCAGTAGCGCTATTCGCGGGAGTGACCGATGTCGCGCCAAAACTTCCAGTGACCGCAGTGGATAAAGTGCCGGTCTGGAATGTGCTTGTGAAGGTGGGTACCGCATTTCCATCGGGATCCTGAATCCCGCTCACCATCACGTTATAAGTGGTGGACGTGGAAAGGGCAGCGGTCGGGGTGAAGGTAATGGTCTGGTAATCAGATGCAACAGCGACCGTGCCCGCAACCGCCGTGGTACTTCCATTCGGTGTCACAGTAATTGTGCCGGCTCCAACCGAATTCGGGTTAATCACGCTACTCGCAAAAGCACTGATGACTGTGTTGACCGGCGCACCAGTAGCTCCGTTGGGCGGGGCGATTGACGTAATCGTCGGCGCACTGGTAACAGATCCAGCTCCTGTGTAGAAGTAGAAGGTGTTGCCGTACATGTAGTTGCCGGCAAGATCAAGGAAACCGCCAGCGAGCGAGTAGTAATACAACGTGCCGGGCTGCAGCGGGTTCAACGGCGTGATGGTTGCGCTCAAGCGGTCACCTGCCACACTCACCGTCACCGGAACCGTGTATCCAGTATTGTTGTCGACCAAACGGAAGTTGCTGGTTGTAATCGTGATTGGATCGACAATGCGATTGAAGTAGAAAGTCGGCGTTACGTTGGTACCAACGCCTGACTCCTGGTTGTACGGATTGCCCGACGTGGTCGAGCCATAGGTGGTGAGCGTGCTTGTTCCGGTTGTAAAGTTGAAACTGCCTGGGTTCACCAAACCATTGCCTGCGCCATCCTGCAGTGCGGAGGTGTAGGTCACAGTGTATGTAGTGCTTGCACTCAGAGTGCTCCCAGGGACAAACGTCACCTGTGTGTAGTCGGTAGCCGGTGCGGCTGAAAACGTGCCAGGAATGGTCGTGCCACCGCTCGAAATCGTGATGCCAGTCGACCAAGTCAGCGGGTTGATTGGCGCACTGAATTTCAAAACAACCTGGGTATTTTCAGGCGTGTTGGTGTCGCCACTAATCGGACTAGCTGTGAGCAGGCTGGGTCCGGTGGTTTCGGTGCTAAACGTTGTTGTGAAGTAAAAATACTGTGTGGTGAGCGTGTTGCCGCAAGAATCCTTTGGAATGTGCGTGCCATCTAGGTTGCCCCATTCCGCATAAAACTGCCGACCAACGCTAAGCAGAACGCTCGGTGTCAGCGTCATAATTCGTCCAGTTGCGTCTACCGACACGGTTGCAGGAATGTTTGCGCCTGTGGTTTGGTCGTGCAGGATGAAATCACTTGTGTTGATGGTCGTCCGGTCAATCGGCGCATTGAATTCAACCTGAATCGTCTGATTCAAAGGCACGTTCGTGGCGTTCGATGTAGGCGAGTTACTGATCCAGGTAGGCGGAGTGGTGCTGCAAGCAAGCACTGTAAATCCGCTGTTCGAGGTTTCGACTTCTGAACCCGTTGTGATCACAACGTTCCGAGGGCCAACCGTGGCATTTGCCGCAATGGAGAGACTTGCAGTGAGTGTCCCGGTGCTGCTAACCGTAACAGGTCCGGCTGCGCCGGCGGCCGCGCCGCCCACACTGATTCCAGGGCCGAAGTTCGCCACCGTCGTTTGGTTCACCCAATTGGTGAAGTTACCAGAGATAGCTACTGAAAGGCCGCTCGCACCTGGCACGCCAGAGTTAGGTGTAATAGACGTAATTGCAGGAATCCCGGCAGTCACGCTAAACGTGGCCGTTACCACCTGGGTACCAGTGGTTACCGTCACGGTTCGACCGCCAAGACTTGCGCCGGAGCCGATCTGGATCGGTACGGAAGCGTTGGTCGGTCCGTTCACGGTCAACGTGCCAACTGAGATACCGCTGCCAAACGAAACGGTAGTCTGGCCAGCAGTAAAGTTGGTAAACGCACCTGTCAAAGAAACCGTTGGATTGGTCCCCTGTGCGCCGAAGTTCGGATTCAGCGTAAGGCTCGGCACACCGGCCAGAACCTGGAACGCATTCGCCGCGCTGCTCACCACTTCCGAGCCAGTCGTCAACGTAATGGTTCGATTGCCGATGAGTGCGGCTGGATCGATGCTAATCACCGCCGTCACATTTGTCGCGCTATTCACTGTGAGCGATGTCACCGTTATGCCGGAACCGAAGGTGGCCGTTGTGCTGCCTTGTGCCCAGTGCGTGTTCTGGCCATTGATTGTAATCGTGTCCGCCGGATCTCCTTGATTGCCCGTGCTCGGACTGACCGAAGTGATAGTCGGCGTGCCGCCTACGATGGAGAATCCGTTAACGAGTGACGCTACTTCGCCGCCAGTCGTTAGGGTCACCGTTTGCGCTCCCAACGTAGCGTTGGCTGCCACAGAGATATTCACTGTGGCATGAGTCGCATCGGTAACAACAACGGAGTTAATGCCCACATTGGCGCCAAAGCTCGCGGTCGTCACGGGTGTGGTGCTCGATTGGAAGTGAGTATTCGAACCAACCACGGCGATGCTGCAGTTTGCACCTTGTGCACACTGAGCCGGCGTCAGTGAAGTGATAGCAGCGGGACCCGCGTTCACCAGGAAGGCATTGGTCCCTACCGCAACCTCGGAACCGGTTGTCAAGGTGACCGTATGGTAGTTGAGCGCTGCGATGGGCGAAATCGTGATGTTAACCGTTGCGGAGGTGGCGCTGCTAACGGTGACGGAGTTGACCGTTATATCGGTGCCAAAGTAGGCGGTGGTTGTTCCGCTAACAAAATGAGTATTTTGCCCAGTGACAATCACGCTCAGTGTTTGCGCCTGATTCCCAGAGGTCGGTTGGACCTGAGTGATGGACGGCTGAGTATTTGTGAGGGCGAAGTTGGCCTGCGATTGGAGGCTTGCAACGGCCGCAGTTACGGTGTATGAGCCAGTGGTTGCATTGGCAGTGAAGATGGCGGAAGTGGCCAAGCCTTGGCTATTTGTGGTGGCGGTGGTGAGTCCGCCGGCAAACGTGCCGCTCGCCCCGGAGGAAGGCGCGGTGAAGGTCACCGTAATGTTAGCGAGCACGTTGCCGCCGGAGTCGGTGACGCGGGCGATGAGCGGGCTACCAAAAGCCGTGTTGATCGCAGCACTTTGGTTGGAGCCGCTATACGCAGTGATGGCCGCGGGCGTACCAGGAGTATTCGTAAGAGAGAAGGATGCACTCGTAGACACACCTGCGACGCTCGCGCTGACGCTATAGTTGCCCGCAGTGGAGTTCGCGGTAAAAATGGCCGAAGTGGCCAAACCTTGAGCATTGGTGGTGGCTGTGGCCACGCCACCTGCAAAGGTGCCGCTGGCGCCTGTTGTGGGTGCAGTAAATGTGACAACCACATTCCCTACGGGGTTGCCACCGCCGTCGGTAACGCGGGCCACAAGCGGGTTCGCAAAGGGCGTAGAAATGATGGTGCTCTGCGCCGACCCGGTGTACACAGTGACGTTGGTTGGCGTGCCGCTTGTGTTCGTGAGGCTAAAGGCGGCGTTTGTCGTGGCCCCTGGCGTGGAGGCTGAGACGGCATAGCTGCCAGCACTGCCGTTTGCCGTGAAAATCGTGGAGGTCGCCAAGCCTTGGGCGTTTGTCGTGGCGGTGTTTGTGGTGGCAAAGCTGCCGCTGGGGCCTGTTGTGGGCGGATTGAACGTGACGGTGACATTCGGTACCGGGTTACCACCGGCGTCGGTTACTTTCGCCACGAGAGGGTTGGCGAATGCGGCACCAACGGTTGCGCTTTGAGGCGTACCGCTATAGGCGGTAATCGTGGTTGGAGTTCCGGGTGTGTTGGTTAGCGAGTAAGTCGCAGAGGTTGAGACACCGGCGACGGATGCGAGGACGTTATACGAACCCGCTGTGGCGTTGGCTGTGAAAACGGCAGAAGTGGCAACGCCTAACGCGTTCGTGGTAGCAGTGCTTACACCGCCGGCAAAGGTGCCGCTCGCTCCCGTAGTAGGAGCCGTGAACGTGACGGTGGCATTGGCGACGGGATTGCCGCCAACGTCAGTAACCTTGGCGACCAACGGGTTCGTAAAGGCGGTATTGACGATAGCGCTTTGTGGTGAGCCGCTGACGAAGGTGATGGTTGTCGGCGTGCCGGCAGTGTTCGTAAGACTGAATGTGGCGGGCGTGGAGACGCCGGAGACGGTAGCGAGCACACTATATGAACCGGCGGTTGGGTTTGCCGTAAAGGCTACGGACGTGGCGATACCTTGCGCGTTAGTAACAGCTGTGTTCACACCGCCCGCGAAGGATCCACTGGCGCCAGTGGGAGGGGCAGCAAAGGTAACAGTAATACCGCTGAGGGGGTTGCCGCCGGCATCTTTGACAGTGGCAACAAGCTGGCCGGTGAACGCGGAGTTGATGGCTGCGCTCTGCGGTGTGCCGCTAGTGGCTGTAATGGTGGCTGGAACGCCGACGGTATTGGTCAAACTGAAATTTGCCCCGGTTGACACACCGGAAACCGTTGCCACAACAGTAAAGCCTCCGGCCGTGCTGCTTGCCGTCAGGACAGCAGAGGTCGCAACACCTTGCGCATTGGTGATGGCTGTATTAGCACCGCCAGCAAAGGAGGCCGTAGCGCCGGAACTTGGAAGGCTGAAAGTGACAGTGATGCCGTTGAGAGGATTGCCGCCCGAATCTTTCACAGTGGCAACGAGAGGCGCGCTAAAGGCGGTGTTGATGGTGGTGCTTTGAGGTGTCCCGCTTGTAGCTGTGACAGTAGCCGGAACGCCAGGGTTGTTGGCTAAGTTGAATGTAGCCGCCGTGGAGACACCTGAAACCGTGGCAAGAACTGAATAGCTGCCGGCGATGCTATTGGCAGTGAAGACAGGAGAGGTGGCAAGACCTTGGGCATTGGTGACCGCTGTGTTGATGTTGCCTGCGAAGGTGCCGCTCGCTCCAGTGGTGGGTAAGCTGAAGGTCACGGTAATGCCGCTGAGCGGATTACCCCCGGAGTCTTTTACCAAGGCGACGAGTGCGGACGAAAAAGCCGTGTTGACAGTTGCGCTTTGGGGCGTGCCGCTCGAGGCGGTGATCGTGGCAGGTGAACCTGTTGTGTTGTTCAGGCTGAAGCTTGCGGGTGTCGAGACACCTGGAGCAGACGCTGTGACGGTAAAGCTGCCAGCGGTGGAGTTTGCAGTGAAAACAGGTGACGTGGCGACGCCTTGTGTGTTAGTGGCGGCGGTAGTGATGCCGCCAGCGAAAGCGCCGCTCGCTCCGGAGGTAGGCGCGTTGAAGGTAACGGTTACACCGCTGACAGGGTTACCACCGGCGTCCTTTACCGTTGCAACGAGTGGAGCGCCATAGGCCGTGCTGATGGGTGCGCTTTGCGGGGTGCCGCTAGTAGCGGTGATAGTGGCGGGCGAACCGGTATTGTTGGTAAGGGAGTAGCTAGCCGAGCTGGAGAGGCCTGCTACGGTTGCTGTGACGGCGTACGCACCCGCAGTCGAGTTTGCGGTAAATATGGCGGATGTAGCAACGCCTTGGGAATTCGTTGCTGCGGTGTTTGCGCCGCCTGCAAATGTGCCGCTGGCGCCGGTATTGGGAGCGCTGAATGTGACCGTGATGCCGCTAAGAGGGTTGCCGCCGGAGTCTTTCACGGTGGCGACGAGTGGGGCGCCAAAGGCAGTGTTGATAGTAGCGCTCTGGGGGGTGCCGCTTGTGGCCGTGATAGCAGCGGGCGAACCGCTAGTATTGGTTAGGCTGAAGGTCGCGGGGGTGGAAACGCCGGCTGCGGAAGCCGTGACAGTGTAGCCGCCAGCAGTGCCATTGGCCGTGAAGCTGGCGGAGGTGGCAACGCCCTGTGCGTTAGTTGCAGCAGTATTGACATTGCCAGCGAACGTGCCACTCGCACCCGATGTGGGCGCGCTGAAAGTCACCGTGACGCCGCTGATAGGGTTACCGCCGGAATCCTTGACGGTTGCAACCAGCGGAGACGCAAAAGCCATATTGATCGCCGTGCTCTGCGGCGTGCCGCTGGTGGCGGTAATGGTGGCTGGCGGTCCGACCGTATTCGTCAAACTAAAATTGGCGGGAGTAGCCACGCCAGCAACGCTGGCCGCAACGGTGTAACCACCTATCAAGCTGTTAGCGGTAAAAACTGCTGAAGTTGCTACTCCCGATGAATTCGTAGTGGCGGTATTAACTCCGCCGGCGAAGGTGCCGCTAGCGCCACTCGTGGGTGCGCTGAACGTGACGGTAACGTTCGGAACAGGATTGGAACTCGCATCGGTCACAACGGCGACGAGTGGGGCGCCGAACGTAGTGTTGATGGCCGCGCTTTGCGGGGTGCCGCTGCTGACTGCGATGGCAGCGGGCACGCCACTCTGCGATTGTGTAACCGTGACTTCCGAGCAACTGGTTCCACTTGCATAGAGCGTTCCGTCAGGGGCGGCGCCATTGAGAGAAATGAAATAGTTGTTGGCAGAAAGCGAAGAGGGGATGAGCACGTGCACGCGCGATGTGCTGCCCGCGATTACTGTGATGCTCGAGGCCGTATTCGACGCAACAGGCGACGCGCCGCACGAAAGGGCGTAAGAGATCGTCATCGCTGATGGCGCCAGCGTGCCGTGTCCGGTCGGGAATCCTGAACCTGTAATATTTACGTAACTTCCAGGCGCACCCGAACTGGGGACGGCCCACGAGGTTAGCTTTACTTGGGTAACCTGAACAACTGCCTGTAGCGCCGAAACGGCGATTAAGATGAGTGCCCCGAAGGCGAGTAGCGGCTTAAGCTTCCGAAAGAGGGTCGCGAGTTGACGCCGCCTCGCCAAGCAGGCTATCAGTCCGATGGTGAAGAGCAGCAACCATGATTGAGGCTCGGGAGTGCCGCTGAGAGTGGTCGTCGTGGCGTCAATTTCCACAAGGTCTCCATCTTGTAAATTCGAGCCGCTCGAAGGTGAAATGATGGCCGTGAATGATGGATCCAGCGTCTCTGTAGTCCCATCGAATAAAGTGACGGAGGTGGGTGAGAGAGCACCGGTTAAGGTGGCACCCGTGGGTTGAGGGTTGGGAGAACCGATGGAAATTGGCGTGCCGTTAAAGGAGAGCCCGTCGGGCGCGAGGCTGAAATAGGATGAGCCCACGGTCTCGCTGGTCCCGTCTGAGAAAGATACAACGAGTTGGAGGCTGGACAGATTAACCGACGTTGTTACAGGGAAGGATGAATCTCCAGTGGAATTCGGGCCTGTCAGGTTGGTAATATCAAACTGCGCGGCAACGCCGGGATTCGTAACATCGTACGAGATAAATCCCACAGGGACTAACGAGGCGAACGCCGATGTGACGCAAAACACAAGAAGCGCAAGCGCTCTGGATGAAGACGATGTAAAGGACAAAATAGACTCCTCCGGTATGCTGACCGATCATTTGCATGACAGCAAATGGCTGGCCAAATGCAGCGAACAGTGCTAGTGCTTTCCCCTTAACGACTTGCGGAAAAGGGCGTACGGCGAAGTTCTGAAGCTGTTCAAAATTGTTGGAAGTTGTGCTGGTAAATCGAACGAAGTTTTGGGTCACCAACCAGTTTCAGTACGCGGCAGGTTCGGGTCCTTCTTAAGAGCGAGGGCGATCAATTTCTGACCCTCGAGTTCGTTGCCGGTCTTCAAGTACGACATTGCAAGATGAAACTGATGTTGCGCTGTAGGCTCTTTACCTACTGCTGATTTCAAATGTGTGACGGCCGCCGTGTAATCGCCTTGCCGGTAGTAGATCCAACCAAGAGTGTCTTGCACATCGGCATTTTTAGGTGCAATGTCCGAGGCTTGCAGTGCGTACGGCAGCGCACCTTTGGGATCGTCGATCGCCTTCAGATAAGCGAGATTATTGAGCGCCGGCATGTTGAATTTGTCGATCACGACGGCAGATTGATAGGCGGCAATGGCAGCGGGCAAATCGCCCACTTCGCGGCTCACATCGGCAAGCATGAGAATTGCCGACATGTTACGAGGTTGTGCCACGAGAACGGATTTGATCACTTCGAGAGCGGCTTGTGGATGCTTCTCGCGGCGATCAATTTCTGCAAGAGTGAGGTCTGCTGAAAGAGATTGAACGGGATTGTGACGTGCAACACTCAGCGCGGCGCGAGCGTCGTCGAAGCGGGCCGCCGTAACGAACCATTCAGCAAGCAGTTCGTAAATTGCCGCAGATTGGGGATGATTGCGAGCCAGCTCCTCAAGACTGCGGAGTGCACGGGGAAATTGTTTTTCGGCGACCCAGGAGCGAGCGATGAGTTCCGGAGCTCTGCGGTCTTCCGGGATTAGATCGACAACGCGATACGCAGTAGCGCGAGAATTGACATAGTCGCGCTGCTCAAAGCGTAAGTCAGCATCCTGCAGAAGTAGTTCGGGATCAGACTGCCGCCGCAAGGCTTTATCCAGCACTGCTCTTACTTGTTTGAATTCGCCTAATCTGAGGAGTGCCCAGTTGCGCTGGATGAGGAAAGCCGAATTGTGCCGCTGCCGAGAAGGTGCCTTATCCAGAATCTCAAGCGAACTCTTGGGCTGATTAGCCCTGAGAAGAAGACTTGCCAAGGCAAGCCGGGCATCCAGCAAACCGCGGTTATAATTCAGAGCTTGGTCAAGCTCCTGGCGGGCATTGTTATCGAGACCATTGGCTTGGTAAACGAGAGCGAGAAGGTAGTGGGCAACTGCGGAATCGGGAGTCAGACGTAGTACGTCCCGTATATCGCTCTCGGCACGGGCGGCATTGCCGGAACGAAGAGAAAGTTCACTGCGCCGGAGCAGGGCGTCACTATCCGCAGGATTCTTCTTGAGCTGCTGATCGATTGCGGCTTTAGCCTCGGCGATTTTTCCGGTTTCGAAATAGACAGCAATGAGCTTGTTCTGAAGGTCGCGATCTGTGGGGCTGGCCTTTACAAGTCGCTCGAGCTCCGCGCACGCGGCATCCGGTTTCCCGGCACCATTCAGAAACAGTGCGTGCGCGGCGCGGAACTGTTTGTCAGGAAGAGCGGCAATACGGCGGTAGGTTTGGTCGGCCGCGTCGATGTGATTGGCAGCGACCTGGCTGGCGGCTAAAGTCCAAAGCACTTCCGGGTCGTTCGGCTCAAGCTGAAGCGCGCGGTTAGCGGCGGGTTCCGCTTGCGAGGGTTGGCGGGCCAGCAGATAGAACTGGGCGAGCGCGAGGGCGGCTTGTGGGGATTGGGGCGCGGCGTCAACAGTTTTCCGCAAGACGTTCTCGGCGGCGCTGAAGTCGTTCTGAGAAATCTTGAGGCGAGCCAAAACCACTGCGGTTTGAAGATGAGACGGAAAGGTCCGGAGCGTTTGTTCGAGGCGTCTGGCGGCTTCTTCACTCTTCCCTTGGCGTGCCTCAACCACGGCCATCGTGTCGAGCGCTTCCGCATTGCCAGGTTCGGCCGCAAGCACCTTGTGCAGGCGCTGGGC